>MTKY01048165.1_pt1 | contig 17198 bp, 17 predicted proteins | sample 1042731 | NCBI WGS metagenome assembly MTKY01 (sample SAMN06212206, study PRJNA360538) | anaerobic digester metagenome | biome: Wastewater treatment plant; material: sludge; isolation source: anaerobic digester fed with sludge from wastewater treatment plant | place: Denmark: WWTP Soeholt ... | reverse complement strand
CTCATGGATCGCGTCGTCGAGGTCGCCGCATCGCTCGCCCAACAGGGTGACACGGTGCTGTTGGCTCCCGGTTGCGCCTCCTGGGATCAGTTCCGCAACTACTCCGCACGTGGTGACGCATTTACCGCCGCGGTCGAAGGGCTGCGAAGCAGATCCTGACGCGCCTTCCCCCGCGACAGATTTGGAAGAACCATGAGCACGACAATACCCCGGCGCACCTCGCCCTGGGAGCGCCCTTTGGCCTCCTACCAGCTCGTGCTCGGCTCTACGGCCCTGCTGTTGGGGCTCGGCCTGATCATGGTTCTGAGCGCGAGCTCGATCTTTGCGAGGCTCAACTACAACGGCAACTCGTTCGCAATCGTCGAGCGCCAGCTGATCTTCGCCGTGCTGGGGCTTGTGGGCGCGTACGCCGCAGCTACGGTGCCGCTGCGGATCATGCGCAAGCTGATCCTCCCGATCCTGGTCATCTCGATCATGCTGATCCTGGCGACGTTCATCCCAGGCGTCGGCATTGAGGTCAACGGCAATCGCAACTGGCTCCCTTTGGTGGCCGGATTCCGCCTGCAGCCGTCGGAGTTCGCCAAGCTGGCGCTGGTGCTCTGGATGGCTGACCTGTATGCCCGCCGCCGCAAGCAGCTCGAAAACCCCCGACTCGTCCTCATGCCGATGGTGCCGGTTGCTGGCCTCGTCGCCATGCTCGTCGTGTTCCAGCACGACCTCGGCACGGCGCTCGTGCTCTTTGCGCTCATCATCGGCATGCTCTGGGTCGCAGGTCTGCCCGGTAGGCAAATGGGTGCGATGTTGGCGGGCCTGTTTGTCGTTCTCGTCTTCGCGGTCGCCAACTCACCAGAACGTGTGGGACGTCTGCTCAACTTCACCGATCCTGAGGCGGACCCGGACTTTCGTGGCTTCCAGGCCATCCACGGCATGATGGCGCTCGCACGGGGCGGTTTCTGGGGAGTCGGGCTCGGCGGAAGTCGTCAGAAGTGGGGATCGCTGCCGGAGGCGCACACCGACTTCATCCTTGCGGTCATCGGCGAGGAACTTGGGCTGCTGGGCACCCTGGTCGTGCTGGCACTGTTTGCCTTCCTTGCTGTCGCTGGCATCCGCATCGCGACCCGCACTCGCGACCCGTTCGTGCATTTCGCCGCGGCGGGCATCACCATCTGGATCACGATCCAAGCAGTCATCAACATCGGGATGGTGCTCGGTCTCCTGCCGGTCATCGGCATCCCGTTGCCGCTCATCTCCTACGGTGGCTCGAGCCTGTTGGTGACCCTCGTCGCCATGGGCATTCTGATTAACTGTGCCAAGACCGAACCGGGAGCCAAACGGGCCCTCGCCGCCGGCCGTGCCAACCGCGGACGGGCCCGAGTTCTGCAGAGGAGATAGTCGAGTGCGCGTCCTGTTAGCTGGCGGGGGGACCGCTGGCCACACGTCGCCGCTCCTCGCCACGGCAGCTGTCCTCAGAGAGGGCGGCGCCGACATCGTATGCCTTGGTACGCCACGCGGGCTTGAAGTCACGCTGATCCCCGAGGCGGGATACCGCCTTGAGCTTGTTCCACCAGTGCCGCTGCCGCGCAAGCCCGGCAAGGATCTGGCACTCGTACCGGCAAAGCTGCGCAAGACGATCAAGGCCACTGGCGAGGTTATCGACCGCGTTCGTCCCGATGTCATCGTCGGTTTCGGTGGGTACGTGTCGGTCCCGGCCTACTTCGTGGCACGGCGTCGCGGCATCCCACTTGTCGTGCATGAGGGTAATGCGATTCCCGGCATTGCCAACAAGCTCGGCGCCCGATTCACCGAGCATGTTGCGACCAGCTTCCCAGACACAGACCTCCCACATGCGACCTATATCGGGCTACCGATCCGCCGTGAGATCTCCGAGCTGGACCGTTCGGCTCGCCGCGCTGAGGGACGTGCCCACTTCGGGCTCGACGCCGATCGCCCGACAGTGCTCGTCACGGGTGGCTCACAGGGCGCGCGGCGCATCAACCAGGCAGTCTCTGCAGCATCGCGCGATCTCGCTGATGCTGGCGTTCAGGTCCTCCACAGCGCGGGCCGAGTCGATGAAGTTCGCGTAGACGGGCGTCCAGGCTCGCCTCCATACATCGTGACGGCGTTCATCGATCGGATGGACCTCGCCTACGCTGCGGCCGACCTGATCGTCTGCCGCGCGGGCGCCAACACTGTGACCGAGGTCGCTGCGGTGGGTCTTCCGGCGGCATTCGTTCCCCTACCTCACGGCAACGGCGAGCAGGCCCTCAATGCGCATCCGGTCGTACGCGCCGGTGGTGCTCTTCTGATCGATGACGGCGCTCTGACTCCTGCGTGGATCGACAACGTTGTCATCCCGCTGGTGTCGCACCCCGGACGACTCGCGGCAATGTCGGCTGCGGCTTCCGGGATCGTTCCACGAGACGCCGATGAACGGCTCGCAGCCATGATTCGGCAGGCGGCTCGGTGAGAATCGACGTACCAGCGGAGATTCCAGCTGCCGATCAGCTCGGACACGTTCACTTCATCGGCATTGGGGGCGCGGGACTCTCCGCGATCGCCCGACTGATGACGCAGCAGGGCATCACCGTGAGCGGCAGTGATGCGGCCGAGTCGGACGTCCTGCTTGCGCTGCGGTCTGAGGGCATCACCTGCCACGTCGGTCATGACGCTGACCACCTCGTCGGGGTCGACACCGTGATCGCATCGACTGCTGTCCGCGAGACAAATCCGGAGATTGTCGAGGCGCAGCGACTCGGACTTCGTCTGTGGCCCAGGTCCGCCGGCCTTCGCTCGGTGATGGAGGGTCGCAGGACGATCGCCGTTGCAGGTACGCATGGCAAGACCACAACCACCGCGATGCTGACCTGCGCCCTGATCAAAGCGGGGGTCGATCCGTCCTTCGCGATCGGCGCCGAGGTGGCAAGCCTAGGTGCCAACGCCCGACTTGGCGCCAGCGATCTGCTGGTCGCGGAGGCGGACGAGAGCGACGGCGCTTTCCTTGTCTACGAGCCCGACGGCGCAATTGTCACGAACGTCGATGCAGATCACCTGGACAACTACGGGACCGTCGAGGCGTATGCGGAGGCGTTCGACCAATTCGTCACGCACATCGGTTCATTCGTCGTCCTCAACGCCGACGACGCGGGAGCCCGAGCACTGGCTGCAGCTGCAGCCGATCGCGGTCTCACGGTTTTGATGGCCGGTTTTGCCGGTGATGCCAACCTGCAGGCCCGGGACCTGGTGATCGATGCCACCTCGTCGACATTCACCGTGTCGCACGACGGTGTGGAGCTGGGATTCGTACGTCTCGCAGTTCCCGGGGCGCACTACGCCCAAGACGCCGTGCTGGCACTCGGAGCAGGACTGCTGCTCGGTGAGGAGTTCGGACCGCTGGCGATGGGCCTTGCCACCTACACCGGAGCCGCTCGTCGCATGCAGTTGCTCGGGGCGGCCGGGGGAGTGCGGGTGTACGACTCGTACGCGCATCACCCGACCGAGATTGCAGCAGACCTTGCTGCGGCGCGCGCGATCGCGGACGGTGACCGGTTGGTCGTTGTCTACCAACCCCATTTGGTGAGCCGCACGCGCACGTACGGAGTCGAGATTGGTCATGCGCTCTCTGCGGCTGATCGCGTCGTGGTCGCCGACATCTACCTTGCGCGCGAGGATCCTGATCCCGCTGTGACACCTGCCCTCATCGTCGACGCCGTCGAGGGTCCAGTGGCGTCAGCGGGTGGGCCGATCTCCGGACTGGCAGACGTACTCATTCCTGATCTCCTACCTGGCGACATGGTGCTGACACTGGGTGCAGGCGACATCACGACGGTTGGGACCGCCGTGCTTGAGGCGTTGGGCGCCGAGGCATGAGCGAAGCGAAGTTTGCCGCGCGCCGGCGCGGTGGGCTGCTCCAGCGCTGGCGGACGCCGTTGATGATCACAGGTAACCTCATGCTGGTTGGGCTCGCAGTGTGGGCGATCTGGTTCTCGAGCCTGTTGTCCGCGGGCAAGGTCATCGTCGAGGGTGAGACGACGCTGACGGAAGCGCAAGTCCGAACAGCTGCCGACGTGCCGATCGGTCGGCCGTTGATACGCGTGGACACCGTCGCGATCGAGGAACGCGTCGCCTCGATGGAACGGGTCCAAGGTGTGTCGGTCAGCAGATCGCTGCCTGGCACGATTCGTATCAAGATCACCGAGCGAGAGGCCATCGCCTTCGCCACGCTGGGTGGCGAGATTCGGGGAATCGACCGCTACGGCATCGCGTTCAGGACATTCGACAAGGCACCCAAAGGCCTGCTTGAGGTGAAGGTCATCGTCGCCGACGCGCGCAAGCGCCAGCAGACCCTTGCCGCGGTCGCATCGGTGGTTGACGCCATCGACAGAAAGGATGCTCCGCTGCGTGCACAGGTGCAGTCCGTCAGAGCGTCCACCAAGGACTCGATCGTCCTTGACCTGACCAAGAACAGATCCGTCACCTGGGGGAGCGCGGGCAACGCCGAACGCAAGATGGCGGTGCTCAACTCGCTGCTCAAGATCTCCGCCAAGGAGTACGACGTCAGTGCGCCGGACCAGCCGACGACCCGCAGGTGAAGCAGCGTTGGTCCCAAGTTTCCCAGCAGGTCCCCGAAAACTGTCACTCCACCCTTGTTGCAACGAGGGAGGAGCGCCAGTTTTCGGGGACCTCCTGGGAAACATGAGGTCTGTGGTGCAACGATCCGGCGTGTCGCACCTGAGCATCGCGCCCAGACACGTACCGTTCTAGAAGACACAGGTTGACATAACTATAAACCTCCACCTCAGGGTTAAAGTTTCCCGAGCTGACGAAATCCAGACCCCGGAAGGGACACACGATGGCGGTTCAGAACTATCTCGCCGTGATCAAGGTCGTTGGCATCGGCGGGGGCGGCGTCAACGCCGTCAACCGCATGATCGAGATAGGCCTCAAGGGTGTCGAGTTCATCGCGATCAACACTGATGCGCAGGCCTTGCTGATGAGTGACGCCGACGTCAAGCTCGACGTCGGACGTGACTCGACGCGGGGTCTTGGAGCCGGTGCGAACCCAGAGATCGGCAAGCGCGCAGCCGAGGACCACGCTGAAGAGATCGAGGCAGCCATCAAGGGTGCCGACATGGTCTTCGTGACGGCTGGCGAGGGTGGTGGCACCGGTACTGGCGGCGCTCCTGTCGTAGCTCGCATCGCCCGCTCGCTGGGTGCACTCACCATCGGTGTCGTCACGAGGCCGTTCAAGTTCGAGGGGCGCAACCGATCGAATCAGGCCGATATCGGCATCCAGGGGCTGCGTGACGAGGTCGACACGCTCATCGTCATTCCCAATGACCGGCTGCTGTCGATCAGCGACCCCAATGTGAGTCTGCTCGACTCGTTCCGACAAGCCGACCAAGTTCTCCATCAAGGCGTCTCGGGCATCACCGACCTCATCACGACTCCTGGTCTGATCAACCTCGACTTCGCCGACGTCAAGTCGGTGATGTCGGACGCCGGTTCTGCACTGATGGGCATCGGCTCCGCGCGAGGCGAGCACCGAGCTGCGATCGCGGCTGAGAGCGCCGTGTCCAGTCCGCTGCTGGAAGCCTCAATCGAGGGCGCCCGAGGCGTGCTGCTCTCGATCGCTGGCGGCTCCGATCTCGGACTTTTTGAGATCAACGAGGCAGCTGGACTGGTTGCGGATGCCGTACATCCCGACGCGAACATCATCTTCGGTGCGGTGATTGACGATGCACTCGGCGACGAGGTCAGGGTCACCGTGATCGCGGCCGGTTTCGACGGCGGCGAGCCCAAGTTGCGCGATGCCTCGCAGCCCGCGTTGGGTCGAGAGGTCGAGCGGACACCCGCCGAAACTGTGCCGAGGCCGGCAACTGCCGAAAGCTTCCTCGACCCCGACCCGTTCCTTGACCAGCCGCGTGACGGTGCCGGCAATGTGACGGTTCCCGCAGATCCGCTAACGACCGAGTACGGCGACGATCTCGACGTACCCGACTTCCTCCGCTGACAGCCGCGAGTGTTCTTTCACCGCGAGACGGTTGGACGGGTCGAATTCGCGTTCAGCGACCGTGACGGAGGCTTGAGTGCGGGGGCCTGGGCATCCCTCAACCTCGGGACATCGAATGGTGACGACCCCAATCTGGTGCAGGGCAATCTTGAATTGCTCGCCGAGCACCTCGGGGTCGACCGGCTCGTACGTATGACGCAGGCGCACGGGCCTGATGTCGTCTGGACGGACGCAGTGGCGGCGGGTGAGATTCCCGTGGTCGACGCACTGCTCACTGACGAAGTCGGTGTCGGCGTGCTCGTCCGCGTGGCCGATTGCACGCCCGTCGTGCTGATCGGCCTGGACGAGCCTGTCGCCGGAGTCATCCATTGTGGCCGCGAAGGTCTCGTGAAGGGCATCGTCCCAGCCGCGATCGGCGCGATTCGTGGCCGAGGAGCAGAGTCGCTCGAGGCATGGATCGGCCCCCGGGCGTGTGGGCGGTGCTACGAGGTCCCCGAGGAGATGGCAGATGTCGTTGCGGCAGCGGTGCCCGAGGCAAGGTCTACGACCGCGTGGGGTACTCCCGCACTCGACATCGGCGCTGGGGTATTCACTCAGCTCAACGACCTTGGCGTACAGGTCAACGACATCGGCGATCACGTCTGCACGATTGAGGACGAGCGGTTCTATTCCTACCGGCGTCAGGGTCAGGACTCCGGTCGCTTCGGCGCTGTCGCGGTGATCCGGTGAACCGGAGGGCCGAGATCGAGGGAGGCCTCGCGAACGTCGAGCAGCGCATCGGGGCGGCCTGCCAATCCGCTGGGCGCGACCGGTCCGAGATCACCCTCATCGTGGTCACCAAAACCCATCCCGCGAGCGACGTCGAGATTCTCGCCGATTTGGGCATCATGGATGTCGGGGAAAACCGACATCCCGAAGCAGGCGACAAGGCCGAACAGGTTGAAGCATCGCTGCGCTGGCACTTTCTTGGAGGGGTGCAGACCAACAAGGCTGGTGCAATCGCCCGCTACGCCGACACGGTGCACAGCGTCGATCGGATCAAGCTGGTGAACTCGCTCTCGCGCGGCGCGGAGTCAGCCGGACGTACGCTCAGCTGCCTCATCCAGGTCGACTTTGGCGACGCGGACGGACGTTCAGGCATTGCACCCACTGGACTGCCGGAGCTCGCGGACGCAGTTGCCGCCGCTAGGCACCTCGATCTCGTTGGTGTCATGACGGTCGCGCCACTCGGCGAGGACCCAATCCCGCACTTCGAGCACCTCGTACGCCTGTCAGCTGAGCTGCGCCTTGACCATCCTGACGCGACGATCATCTCCGCAGGGATGAGCGACGACTTCGAGCTCGCGATCATGGCTGGCGCGACACACCTGCGAATCGGGCGTTCAGTACTCGGTGAGCGTGCCTCCACCCGCTAATCTCAGTGATGTCACAACTACCCGAAGCGACGGAGTTCTCATGGCTGGCGCAATGCGAAAGGTCGGCGAATACCTCGGCCTGGTCGAACAGGCCGACTTCGACGACGAGTACGACGACCTCGAGCAGTCCGTTCCCATCGCCCGGCAACCGGCTGTCGTACGGCCCGCTGCGTCATCTGTTGCCAACATCGAAGAGCACCGACGCCCCGTGCGTCGGCCGTCCAACTCCACGGATCTGCTCCGCATCGAAACTGTGACTCCACGCACGTACAACGACGCCCGAACGGTCGGCGAGCATTACCGCTCCGGCGTGCCCGTCATCATGAACCTGTCCGAGATCGATGACGATGACGCGAAGCGCCTCGTCGACTTCTCAGCGGGACTGGTGTTCGCGGCTCATGGTTCGATAAACCGGGTAACCGCCAAGGTATTCCTTTTGTCACCGGAGAACATTGTGGTGACGGATGAGGACAAGCAGCGGATCGCTGCCGGCGGCTTCTACAACCAGAGCTGAGCCCTGATGGCCGCTGTCGGCAGCATCATCTACTTTGCCCTGTGGGTTGCCGTACTGCTGTTGATCGCCCGTTTCGTCCTCGACTGGGTGCAGATGCTGGCTCGTCAGTGGCGTCCTCGCGGTGCCGTGGCAGTTCTTTGCGAGGGCATCTACTCCGTAACGGACCCCCCTCTGCGCGCAGTTCGAGGCGTCATCCCACCAATGCGTCTCGGGTCGGTGATGCTTGACCTGTCGCCGATGATTCTGCTGATCGGCATCTTCATTTTGCAGCGCATCGTAGCTGCTGTGTTCTTCTGATCCACCAATGTCGGCGGGAAATGCCGGATGACTTGCGCAGTCCTGTGGCAGGAGTGAACCGTGACGGAGTACCCTTGAGTTTCCGAGTCCCCAGGACTACCCCGAACCCTTAGGTGAACTCATGCCGTTGACGCCAGAGGACGTGCGTAACAAGCGCTTTACGCCCGTCCGTCTTCGCGAAGGCTATGACATGGGCGAAGTTGATCAGTTCCTCGATGAAGTCGAGGCTGAACTCGAGCGACTGACCGTCGAGAACGAAGAACTTCGCGCCAAGGTAGCTGCCGCATCGACCGGCGAACCGACCGGTCTCATTCCCGCGATCTCACAGCCCGCTCCGGCTGTGCAACAGCCTGCCCCAGCCGTGCAGGAGACGTTTTACACGCCTCCGCCGCCGGTTGAGCGTGTGCCAGAGCCGATCCCGGCTGCGCCGGTCGCGGCAGCGGCACCTGTGCCGTCGATGGGTGACGCCTCCTCGGCTGCTGCCCGGCTGCTGGAGATTGCGTCGGCCAACGCCGACCAGCTCATGGAAGCCGCCAAGGATGAGGCTGACCGCATTGTCGGCGAAGCTCGCACCAAGGCAGAGCGTCTGACCAACGAAGCACGTGGCAAGGCCGATCGACTCGAGACTGACGCGCGTATCCGTGCACAGAAGCTCGACGAGGAGACCAACGAGCGTCGTTCACAGGCCGTTTCAACGATCGAGCGCGAGCGCTACGAAATTCAGCGTGAGGTCGAGCATCTCCGTGCCTACGAGCGTGAATACCGTGCACGGCTCAAGAACTACTTCCAGAGCCAGCTCGATCAGATCGCGGCAAACGAGAGTGGCAACTCCACTCCAGTCCAGGAGCCCGTCGACGCGGCACCTCGGCGTCTGCGCTCGCTGCTGGGCGACGACGAAGGCTTCTGAGCCTCCGCTAGACAGTTGTCAAAGAACGGCCCGCTCCCTCGGGGGCGGGCCGTTCGCATGCCCATGGTGAACGCACGAATCTACATCCGGGCGAACTGCTGGGCCAGAATGTCGATTCGTCCGTCGAACGGTCAGGCGACGGTGATGCTGAAAGTGAGACCAAGCTCTTTGTCGGTGAAGGCTGCGGCGCCGGTTGATTCGGTGATCTGGGTCGCGAGCACCTCGTCGGCGATCTCACCGGCATGGGCACGCAGTGCGTCGGCCATCGGGCTCGCCGCGGACCACTCAAGCGCGATGCGGTCGCTGATGTCGAAGCCTGAGGACTTGCGTGCCTCCTGGATGACGCGGATCGCCTCGCGCGCGAGCCCGGCACTGCGCAGCTCATCGTCGAGCTCAAGGTCGAGCGCCACGGTCTCACCCTGATCGTTGACGACGGACCAGCCTTCGCGCGGACGCTCGGATATGATCACGTCCTCCGGTCCGACCTCCACCGACGTGCCGGCGACATCGACGCTCGACACTGAGTGTGCGGAGAGGTCGACGGCGAGTGCTGCTGCGTTGGCCGCAGCGATTGCCGCTGCAACCTGCGGGGTCTGCTTGCCGAAGCGCTTGCCGAGGTTGCGGAAGTTGCCCTTGGCGGTGTGGTCGACCAGATCGCCGGCGGCATCGGCGAGCGACTCCAGCGATCCGACGTTGAGCTCCTCGCACACCTGAGCACGCAGATCCTCGCCTAGCTGCTCCCATGCGGCCGAGGCGACAAGAGCGCGGCGGAGGGGCTGACGCGTACGCACCTTCGCCTCAGCGCGGGCAGCGCGTCCCAGCTCGGTGACCCGTCGGGAGAGCTCGACGCGCGGTCCCAGCCCCTCGACGATCAGGCTTTCGTCGGCGACTGGCCAGGAGGCCAAATGGACCGAGGCGGGCGCGTCGGGTGACACCGGCACGACGACGTCTTGCCAGACGCGTTCGGCGATGAACGGGGTCAACGGCGCGAGCAAGCGGGTCAGCACATCGAGTGTCTCGTGCAGCGTGGCGAACGCCGCAGCGTCGCCGCGCCAGAACCTTCGGCGGGATCGGCGGACATACCAGTTGGACATGTCGTCGATGAACGATGCGAGTCGTGCCCCAGCCGCCTGGGTGTCGAATGTCTCCAGGTCGGCCGTAACGTCCCGCGTCAGGGTGTGAACCTCAGACAGCAGCCACTGGTCGAGCACCTCGCGTGCGGCAACTGGTGGAACATCCGCAGTTGGCGTCCAGCCTTCGGAGGTGGCATAGAGCACATGGAACGCGACGGTGTTCCAGTAGGTCAACAGGACCTTGCGCACGACCTCGGTCAGCGCGCCGTGACCAATGCGCCGCGGCGCCCATGGCGAGCCGGAGCACGCCATGAACCAGCGCAGCGCGTCGGCCCCGTGCTCGTCCATCAGGGGCATCGGAAGCAGGATGTTGCCGAGGTGCTTGCTCATCTTCTTGCCGTCTTCGGCCAAGATGTGCCCCAGGCAGACGACGTTCTCGTATGAGCTCTTGTCGAACACCAACGTGCCGACTGCCATCAACGAGTAGAACCAGCCGCGCGTCTGGTCGATTGCCTCACAGATGTATTGCGCGGGATAGGCCTGCTCGAACTTCTCCTTCGAGCCCGGTACGTGTGGGTATCCCCACTGCGCAAACGGCATCGACCCGGAGTCGAACCACGCGTCGATGACATCGGGAACGCGCCGATAGGTGCCTTCCTCGCCGTCCACCTCAAACGTCACCTCGTCGATGAAGGGGCGGTGGGGATCGAGATGTGAGAGGTCGCGACCCGTGAACTGCGACAGCTCGGCGAGTGACTCGATGCAGACAAGCTTGGATGCATCGGAGTCGTTGCGCCAGATCGGCAGGGGAGTGCCCCAGTAGCGGCTGCGCGAGAGTGACCAGTCGACGTTGTTGGTCAGCCAGTCACCGTAACGACCGTTCTTGATGGTCTCGGGGAACCAGTTGGTGTCTGCGTTCTCCTCCAGCAGCCGGTCCTTGATCTCCGTGGTGCGGATGTACCAAGCGGGCAGCGCGTAGTACATCAACGGCGTGTGGCACCGCCAGCAGTGCGGGTAGGAGTGTTCGTAGGCCTCTTCGTTGAACATCAGACCTCTCGCAGCGAGGTCATCGGCCAGCGCCCGGTCGGCGCTCTTGAAGAACTGACCGCCGACGAGTGGCACATCGGCCTCGAAGTGGCCGTCGGGTGTGATGGGGTTGACCACCGGTAAGTCGTAGGTCTTGCAGACCGCCATGTCGTCGGCGCCGAACGCGGGGGACTGGTGCACCAGGCCGGTGCCGTCCTCGGTCGTGACGTAGTCGCCGAGCACGACAAAGTGCGCTGGCGCAGGAAACGAGACGAGGTCGAAGGGACGCTCATAGGTCCAACGCTCCATGTCAGCGCCGCTGAACGATTCGCCTGTGGCGGTCCATCCCTCGCCGAGCGCCTTGGCCAGTAATGGCTCGGCCACGACGAGCGTCTCCTTGCCGTCGGTGGTGAGCACGTAGGTGACCTCGGGATTGACAGCGACGGCGGTGTTGGACACCAGCGTCCACGGGGTCGTGGTCCACACGAGCATCGAAGCCTTGCCAGCGTACGGTCCAGAAGTCAGCGGGAAGCGTACGTAGACGGACGGATCGGTGATCGTCTCGTAGCCCTGCGCGAGCTCGTGATCTGACAGCGTCGTACCGCAGCGCGGACAGTAGGGCGCCACGCGGAAGTCCTCCGTCAGGAGACCTTTCTTGAAGATCGTGGAGAGCGCCCACCAGACACTCTCGATGTATGACGAATCCATCGTGCGGTAAGGTTTGGCCATGTCGACCCAGTAGCCCATGCGGTCAGTCATCGCCTCGAAGAGATCGACGTTGCGCACCACCGCCTCACGACACTTGGAGTTGAACTCGGCGATACCGAACGCCTCGATGTCGGGCTTGCCGTTGAAGCCCAGCTCCTTCTCGACTGCTATCTCGACCGGGAGGCCATGACAGTCCCAACCGGCCTTTCGGTCGACGTGGAAGCCTTGCATCGTCTTGAAGCGTGGGAAGACATCCTTGAACACTCGAGCCTCGACGTGATGCGTTCCCGGGGTACCATTGGCGGTCGGTGGGCCCTCGTAGAACGTCCATGGCGGAGCGTCGACCGGGGTGTCGAGGCTCGCCGCGAACGTGCCCTGATCGGCCCACAGTTCAAGGACCTCCCGCTCGAGAGCCGGGAGGTCGATGTGGGCTGGAACGGGGCGGTATGACACCCGCGGCTCGTCGGTCGAAGTCACCCGACCAATTCTACGGGTCACACTCGCACGCCACGCGGCGGTGCGAGTTGCGATTGTCCCCGTGGCGGTCTACTGTCCCCGGCATGCCGAAGACGACACTGGCCGTACGCGCCGACGAGAAGCCCTGGACCGCTGCTGAGGCCAAGGCTGTCCGCACCGAGCTCGAGAGTGACCTCACCCGACTGCGCGGCGAGCTCGATCAGTCGGCTCGCGAGCTGCAGGACCTGCTCCGCGATGGAGTCGACGGAGCTGGTAACGACCAGGCCGATGTCGGCTCCAAGGGACTTGAGCGTGACGCCGAGATGTCCCTTGCTGCCAACCAGCGCGAGCTGCTCCAGCAGACCGAGAAGGCGCTCGATCGTCTGGACAAGGGCGTCTACGGACAGTGCGAGGTGTGCGGTGAGCCCATCGGCAAGATGCGATTGATGGCATTCCCGCGTGCGACACTGTGCATGACATGCAAGCAGCGCGAGGAACGTCGCTGAGCCCTGACAGCGGCCCGACAACCCACACTTCAGTTCGACTCTTCGCGATCGTCGCTGTCCTGACCCTGGCCGTCGACCAGGTGTCGAAGTACCTCGCTGTCGAGAGGTTGCAGAATCGAGCGCCGGTCGAGCTGATCCCCAACGTCCTGTCGCTGGCGTTCTATCGCAACGCGGGTGCTGCCCTGGGCACGGGCACCGGGTTCACCGTCGTGCTGAGCATCATCGCGATCGTCGTGTGCGTGGCGGTCGTCCGCATCGCCACCCGGCTGCGCGACCGCGGTTGGGCCATCGGGCTCGGGCTGTTGCTCGCCGGAGCACTCGGAAACCTTGCGGATCGCCTCTTTCGTCAGCCCTCGCCGTTCAAGGGTCACGTCGTCGACTTCATCGACTACGGCGTCTTCATCGGCAATGTGGCCGACATCGCCCTGACATTGGCCGCGATCGTCATCGTGTGGCGCACCTGGCGCGGCGTGTCGATCGACGGCACGCGGGAAGCACGATGACCGAGGAAGTCGAGCTTGAGCACAAGGTGCTGTCCGTCCCTGAAGGTCTTGACGGTGAGCGTGTCGACAGTGCGCTCGCGCGGTTGCTAGGACTGTCGCGGACCCGCACGAGCGAGCTTGTCGCCGAGGGCCACGTACAGCTCGATGGACAACCTCCTTCGAAGTCAGACCGCGTCCACCCAGGGGCGATCCTTGAGGTGTCCATTCCTGCGCCGCGTCGAGCTGTCGTCGTTGCCTCGGAGGTCGAGGGCATGCGGATCGTCTTCCAGGACGACGACATCGTCGTCGTCGACAAGCCTGTCGGCGTTGCCGCCCATCCGAGCGTCGGCTGGTCCGGCCCGACCGTGCTTGATCATCTCGCCGGCATCGGCATACGGATATCGACGTCAGGGGCGCCCGAGCGACGCGGCATCGTGCACCGACTCGACGTCGGCACCAGCGGGCTGATGGCCGTGGCGAAGTCCGAGCACGCCTATACCGTGCTCAAGCAGGCGTTCCGCGACCGCACGGTCGACAAGACCTATCACGCGCTCGTGCAGGGGCACCCCGATCCGCACATGGGAACGATCGACGCACCCATCGCTCGCCACCCCAAGCACGACTTCAAGTTCACGGTCAAGGGCGGCGGCCGCGAGAGTGTCACGCACTACGACACGCTCGAGGCCCACAGATTTGCCAGTTTGCTGACGATCAACCTCGAGACTGGCCGCACCCACCAGATCCGGGTGCACATGGCCGCGCTCCACCACCCGTGCGTTGGCGACCTGATGTACGGCGCCGATCCGACACTCGCCAAGCGTGTCGGGCTGGATCGGCAGTGGCTGCACGCCTACAAGCTTGGGTTCGTGCACCCCCGTACGGGCGACCATGTCGAGTTCGAGTCGGTCTATCCCGACGATCTGGTGCACGCCCTCGAAGTCATACGTTCCTCGGACTGACCCACTCGTGGGTACTTACTGGAGATTCCAGACGTACCGGCTGGTCGGTACGAGGTCCAGACCGGTATCGGCGCCGAAACGGGCGACGCTGGCCATCAGAGTGGTGATCCGGCGGTTCAGTTCTTCGTCGTCACCGCCGCTGCCGTAGAACTCATGCATGTCGGTCAATGCCGCCATCGGAAACAGCTCTTCGACGATCGCCGAGATCTCCGGTGAGCTGGGTGTGAGAGCCTCTTCGACGATGTTCTGGACATAGCCGAAGGTGTTCTGGGTCTCAATGGCGATCGGAGTGTGACTCCCGATCCAGATCTCGAGGTACTCGTCGCGGGTCATGCCGTCCGGGCGACGGAGCACGGCGATGTTCGCCAGTGCGTCCGTGCGCTCGCCGTCCGCGACGGCTGGCGGCTCGATCGGTCGGCGCTCGGTGACCCGCCAGGCATGCAGACCCGGCTCGAGGTCGGTGAGGGTCGCGATCGCTGCTGCTGGGTTGCCGTCGGTCCACAGCGTCACGAACGTCGTGATCGGGTCACCTGGACCGAACCGCATCGCGCCGGCTACGGGCGCGTCGTCGACGTTGAGTTGGTACTGAGTGACTCCGGTTGCGGCGAGCCGCGTACGGAGGTCGGCGTCATCAAGGGCGAGGTCTGCGCCATGAAAGGCGAGGATCAGTTTCGTCACGCCTGCAATCTAGTGGTCAAGGGGTCGTGGACAATGGACGCATGTCATCCGTCGTGCGCCAGTCCGAGAAGTTGCGGGATGTGCTCTACGACATCCGCGGACCCGTCAACGCACGGGCGGCCGCCATGGAGGCCGCAGGCGAACGCATCCTCAAGCTCAACATCGGCAACCCACAGCCGTTCGGCTTTGACGCGCCTGCCGAGATCCTTCAGGACGTCATCGCGGGCCTGCCGACCGCGCAGGGCTACTCCGACTCGCGCGGCATCCAGTCGGCACGACGCGCGGTCGTACACCACTACCAGCTGCAAGAGGGATTCCCGGTCATCGACATCGACGACGTATGGCTGGGCAACGGCGTGTCCGAGCTGATCCAGATGGCGCTGCAGGCGCTGCTCGACAACGGCGACGAGGTGCTGATCCCGGTGCCGGACTATCCGCTGTGGACTGCCGTCACCAATCTTGCCGGTGGTGTGCCGGTGCACTACCTGTGCGACGAGGCCAATTGCTGGAATCCCGACATCGCCGATCTCGAGTCCAAGATCACCGACCGCACCAAGGTCATCGTCGTGATCAATCCCAACAACCCGACCGGCGCGGTCTACACCCGCGAGACGTTGACCGCGATCGCCGACCTCGCCCGCCAGCACAACCTCGTCCTGATGTCGGACGAGATCTACGACAAGATTCTCTACGACGACGCCGCGCACATCCCGATGGCCAGCGTCGCTCCCGATGTCCTGACGATGACGTTCAACGGTCTGTCCAAGGCGTACCGGGTCTGCGGCTATCGCGCTGGATGGCTTGTCGCGACGGGTCCGCTCGACGAAGCCAAGGACTACCTCGAGGGCATCACCCTGCTGGCGTCGATGCGGTTGTGCCCCAACGTGCCCGCGCAGAACGCGATCCAGGTCGCCCTGGGCGGCTACCAGTCGATCAAGGAGCTGATCCTCCCCGGAGGTCGCCTCCTCGAGCAGCGCGACACTGCCATCACCGAGCTCCGCAAGATCCCCGGCGTCAGCCTCGTCGAGCCCCGCGGTGCGTTGTACGTCTTCCCGCGCCTTGATCCGGACGTCTACCCGATCAAGGATGACCAGCAGCTCGTGCTCGATCTGCTGTTACGGGAGAAGATCTTGCTGACACAGGGGAGCGGATTCAACTGGCCCGCCCCAGATCACCTGCGCATCGTGACGCTACCGTGGGCCCGCGACTTGGCAGAGGCGATCCAGCGCCTGGGCAACTTCTTGTCGAGCTACCAACAGGCTTAGTCACCGCACGTCACCCGTTTCCCAGCAGGACCTCGGAATCCGTCACTCAGCACCTGTTGCAACAGGGGTGAGGTGCCAGATTTCGAGGTCCTGCTGGGAATCTTGTGAAAGATTGAGGTCAGCGCTTCTTGTTGCGCACGTACTCGGCGGCCTCGGTGACGCGGAAACGGACGATCGCTTCGATCAGGTCGACCGGAAGTGGCTTGCCCAGCGGGAACCGGATCGCTGACTTGCTCGTCTTGTAAGTGGACAGCTCGTCAGCGAACGCGGCATACGCACCGGCTGTCGGGAAGAAGTTGAGCGAAGTGTGCTCGGAATAGCCCGAGAACTGCACAATGACAACTCCCTCGGACTTGTAGGCCGGGATGTTGTAGCTGATGGTCTCCTCGGCGTCGGGTGCCGCGTCGCGGATGACCCGTCGCATCTCGACCAGACGATCCTCGACGTCGATCAGGGACGCCTCGATGTACTCATCGACGCTCGTGAAGGACTTCTTTTCGTCGGTCATGTCCTCAGTAGAGCGGAATGCGTGCCGGATCGGCAAACTTCTTGGCGAGCCGTCCGGAATGTGTGGGGACTGCCCGACTAGGCTGAGGCTCTTCCCCCCAGATCGTGCCGAGGAGGCCATTTTTCGATGTCGAGCGACTCGCCATTCGTGCACCTGCATGTGCACACTGAGTACTCGATGTTGGACGGCCACGCGCTGCTCGGACCGTTGTTCGAGCGGACCGCAGACCTCGGAATGTCTGCCATTGCAATGACCGATCATGGAAACCTGCACGGCGCATACGATTTCTGGGCCAAGGCTCGCGAGCACGACGTCAAGCCGATCATCGGCATGGAGGCCTACCTCGCGCCGAATATCTCGCGTCACGAGAAGAAGGCCGTGCAGTGGAACAAGG
>MTKY01055151.1_pt1 | contig 17200 bp, 17 predicted proteins | sample 1042731 | NCBI WGS metagenome assembly MTKY01 (sample SAMN06212206, study PRJNA360538) | anaerobic digester metagenome | biome: Wastewater treatment plant; material: sludge; isolation source: anaerobic digester fed with sludge from wastewater treatment plant | place: Denmark: WWTP Soeholt ... | reverse complement strand
GAAGACCGCAGGAATGCGTTGAACCTCGAGCTGTGCCGCGAGATTCACCGGGCGGTCGATCAGGCGGTCAGCGATGGAGCGCGAGCCATAGTCATCACTGGACAGGGCACCGCATTCTGCGCTGGAGCCGACCTTGGTGGCGTGTACGGGATGGAGTTTCTGGAAGCGCTGTACGGGATGCTGACGCGACTGACCAAGGTGCCCGTTCCGCTGATCGCCGCGATCAACGGCCCGGCGATCGGCGCGGGAACTCAGCTCGCGATGGCCTGTGACCTGCGTGTCGCCGAGACGACAGCGAAGTTCGCCGTGCCGACTGCCCGCAACGGGATGGCGGTCGACGCATGGACCATTCGTACGCTCGCCACTCTTGCAGGCGGGGGCACGGCCCGCCGGCTCATGCTCGCGGCGGAGACGCTCGACGCTAAGCAAGCGCTCGCCGTCGGTCTTGTCGACCGCATCGGAACTCTGGCCGACGCGGTTGCGTGGGCCCAGGAGATCGCCGAGCTTGCCCCGCTTGCTCTCGCGCACAACAAGCTTGTGCTCAACAGCTCAGCAGCCGACGACGCCGCGATCGAGGCGAGCTTTGCGTCGGTCTGGGCCAGCGAGGACGTGCGCGAAGCTGCCACGGCTCGCGACGAGAAGCGTCCACCAGTCTTCAAGGGCCGCTGATGAGCAGCCTGGTGTTTCGTGCCCTCGACCAGCACGTCGTCGGTGGGCTCGCCGACCATCCGGCAATCGATGACGAGCGCGGGTCGCTGTCGTACGCGCAGCTGGTCCATGAGTCGGCCAGTGTCGCCGGCGCGATCAGCCACCTCGGCGTGGGGAGCGGCAGTGAGGTCTCGATCGAGCTGCCTCGCGGTCGCGACCAGCTGATTGCAGTCCTTGCCTGCGCGCGACTTGGCGCGGTGCCGCGTGCTGCCGGGCGTTTCGGCTTCGCAGGCTCACCGCCGACATTTCACACGCCTGACACAGAAGTGCCGTGGGATCTGCTGATGCGCGCGGGCCGTGCTGAACCGGCACCCGCCCCCGACTCCGATCCAGACGGATACGAAGAGCTGATGCGCCAGGAGTACGGCGAGCTGTTCACGTCGCTGATCGCCGGCGAGACCGTCACCTGACTCAGCGAGTACCCCAGGCGTACGTCTGCTTTTCGAGCTGGAGGTAGACGAACGTCTCAGTCATCAACACCCGGTCAAGCGCGCTGATCTGCCCCGAGACGATGTCGAGCAACTCGTCGTCGCTCTCAGCCACGAGCTCTGCGAGAATGTCGAACCGGCCGGTCGTGATGACGATGTAGTCGAGCTGGTCCATCGTGGCGAGCTCCGCTGCGACCCCACGCACCTCGCCCGACACCTTGATGCCGATCATCGCCTGTCGCGCAAATCCCATCTGCAACGGATCGGTGACGGCAACGATCTGCATCACTCCGGTCTCGATGAGCTTCTGCACGCGATGGCGCACTGCCGCCTCTGAGAGGTCGACCTGCTTGGCGATCGCGGAATACGAGAGCCGCCCGTCGTCCTGCAGCAGCTCGATGATTCGCTTGGCAATGTCGTCGAGCTGAGCCTTGGCCCCGGAGGGCTTGCGGTCGTTCATGCCCGACATTGTGCCGTACGTGCAGGCGTTGTCGAGTCGCCTTGGCACACCCGCCGATCAACGCTTTCCTGAGCGAAACGCAGTGTTTACACCGGAATCCCTTGTCGTCAGCCCAGATTGTTGCGAGTATTCGTGATCACGGGAGAATTGAGGACTGCGGATGGCACAGGTTGACCGGCGAACCTTTCTGAAGGGTGCAGGTGGGCTGACCTTCGGGGCGCTCAGCGTCGCATCGCTCAACCTGTTCAATGCGCCGGACCGCAAGCAGGATCCGGCCACCTGCCAGGCGACCGATCTCTCAGACGCACAGAAGCGGTTGGTGGTCTCCAACTGGCCCGAATACATCGACGAGGACGACGGCAAGTACGTCTCGACCCTTTCGGAGTTCGAGAGGAAGACCGGCATCAAGGTCTCCTACACCGCCGACGTCAACGACAACAACGAATTCTTCGCCAAAGTCTCGAACCAGCTCGGCTCGTGCAGCTCGTCGAAGCGGGACATGTTCATGCTGACCGACTGGATGGCCGCTCGCGTGATCCAGGTCGGCTGGATCCAGAAGCTCGACGCCTCCAACGTGCCCAACCTGCACGACAACATCATCGACTCGTTGGCCGCACCCGCATGGGACAAGAACCGTGACTTCTCAGCGCCGTGGCAGAGCGGCCTGACCGGGATTGCGTACAACAAGAAGAAGGTCAAGGAGGTCAAGTCCTTCCAAGAGCTGCTTACCAGGCCGGACCTCAATGGCCGCGTCTCCCTGTTGACCGAAATGCGCGACACCATGGGCTTTGCGCTCCTGGCGGTTGGTGCCGATCCTGGCAAGTTCACCGACGCCGACTGGCAGAAGGCGATTGAGTCGATGCGCAAGGCCAAGAGCGATGGGCAGGTGCGGGCGTTCACGGGCAATGACTATGTGCAGGATCTGTCCGCCGGCAACATCCTGGCGGCCGAGGCCTGGTCGGGCGACATTGCCAATGCTGGTGATGACAATCTCGTCTGGATCCCGCCCGAGGAGGGCGTCATGATCTGGGCCGACAACATGCTGGTGCCCAACCTTGCGACGCACAAGATCAACGCCGAGAAGTGGATCAACTACTACTACGAGCCCGAGGTGGCCGCGAAGCTCGCGGCGTACAACAGCTACATCTGCCCAGTGAAGGGCGCCCAGGAAGCGATGAAGAAGGTCGACAAAGACCAGGTCGACAACGAGCTGATCTTCCCGACCGAGAAGACGCTCTCAGTCTCGCACCGATTCATGGCGCTGGATGAATTCCAGAACCGCACCTACGAAAAGGATTTCTCTGATGTCACAGGTTCATGAGGCCGCGGCCGAAGTCTCCGCGCCATCAGGTTCGCGCAACCTCATCCTGAAGCAGCTGACCAAGGATTATGCGACCTTCACCGCGGTCAAGTCGCTCGACCTGGTCGTGCCACAGGGCAGCTTCTTCGCCCTGCTCGGCCCGTCGGGCTGCGGCAAGACCACGACGCTGCGGATGGTCGCGGGTCTCGAGACCCCAACGTCCGGCACGATCCACCTCGGCGACACCGAAGTGACATATGAGAAGCCGTACAAACGGCCGGTCAACACGGTGTTCCAGAACTACGCGCTCTTCCCGCACCTCAACATTGCAAAAAACGTGGCCTTCGGCCTTGAGCGTCGCGGCATCAAGGACGTCAAGCATCAGGTCGCCGACATGCTCGAGCTCGTCGAGCTGACCTCACAGGCCAACAAGAAGCCGGCTCAGATGTCGGGTGGTCAGCAGCAGCGCGTCGCGCTGGCTCGGGCGCTGATCAACAAGCCCGAGGTACTACTGCTGGACGAGCCGCTGGGTGCCCTCGATCTCAAGCTTCGGCGAGGCATGCAGCTTGAGCTCAAGCGCATCCAGACCGAGGTCGGTCTGACCTTCGTGCACGTGACCCACGACCAGGAGGAAGCCATGACGATGGCCGACACCATCGCGGTCATGAATCAAGGTGTGATCGAGCAGATGGGCGCACCCAATGAGCTGTATGAGAACCCCCGCACGACGTTCGTCGCCAACTTCCTCGGTCAGTCCAACCTGATCGGCGGAGAGATCGAGGGTCGTGAGGGCGACCACGTGAAGGTACGCGTGCAGGGCGCGCTCGCTTCGATCCCGGCCGACCGCGCACACTCCGAATCCGGCAAGGGGTGGCTGGGCATCCGCCCGGAGAAGGTGTTGATTGCCGAAGCCGGGCAACCGATCGACGCACCGGGTGACGTCATCACCGGTGGTTTCGTCACCGACGTGAGCTTCGTCGGCGTCAGCACCCAGTACATGGTCAAGATGCCCTGGCGTCAGGAGCTGATGGTGTTCGAGCAGAACACCGGCTCGCGCAAGATGCTGCCCGTCGGCACCAAGGTCGACATCTCGTGGAGGCCGGAGTACGCGTTCCTGCTCGACGCCAGCCAGGACGTCAACGCGGGCATCGAGGACGAGTAATGAGTTCTGACCTCGCAAGTGACCAGGGCTCCTCCAAGGCAAGTGGTGCACGTTCACCCCGCGTCAAGCTCACCGGCTACAAACTGATCCTGCCGGGGGCCATCTGGCTCGGCCTGTTCTTCGTGGTTCCCTTCTACTCGCTGATCTCGACGAGCCTGTTCGACCCCAAGGGCAGCCCGCTGACCGGCTACAGCATGAGCTGGCACTTCCACAACTTCGTGTCGGCGATCGACCAGTACCACGGGGAGCTCATCCGGTCATTGGTCTACGCCGGCCTCGCCACCATCACGTGTCTCGTCGTTGGGTACGTCCTGGCGTACGCGATCGCGTTCAAGGCCGGCCGATGGAAGAACCTGATGCTGGTGCTGGTCATTGCGCCGTTCTTCACGTCATTCCTGCTCCGGACCCTGTCGTGGAAGCTGATCCTGGCCGACGACGGCAGTGTCGTTGGGTTCGCGAACTGGATCCACCTGACCAACGTCCTGAATTGGGTTCACCTGACCAGCACGGATGATCGCCTGCTCGCGACGCCGTTCGCGGTGATCGCGGGACTGACCTACAACTTCCTGCCGTTCATGGTGTTGCCGCTGTATGCCAGCCTCGAGAAGATCGACTTCCGGCTGATCGAGGCATCCAGCGACCTGTACGCGTCGCCAATCCGCGGCTTCGCCAAGGTCACCTTTCCGCTCTCCCTGCCGGGCGTCGTGGCCGGCACGCTGCTGACGTTCATCCCGGCAGCGGGCGACTACATCAACGCCACCTTGCTCGGCAATCCGAACACCCGCATGGTCGGCAATGTGATCCAGAGCCTGTTCACCACGCAGGGCGACTTCGCGGCGGCCGGTGCACTTTCGGTGATCCTGATGGCGATCATCGTGGGCATGGTCTTGGTCTACGTCCGCACAGCCGGGACGGAGGAGTTGGTATGAGCCCCCTGTTCCGGATCAAGCGCTGGATCGGCGACCACCTGATCCTCGGCCTCGGCCTGCTTGTCCTCGTCTACACGTTCGTACCGATCGCGGTTGTCGTGCTGATGAGCTTCAACGACAGCAGCAAGTCCAAGAATGTCTACAAGTTCCAGAGCTGGACCTGGCAGAACTGGCTGCACCCGTTCAAACCGGCCGGCATGGGCGCCGATGTGCTGCTGAGCATCGAGATCGCGCTGGTCGCGACGGCGATCGCCACCGTGATCGGAACAATGGCGGCGTTCGGCATCGTGCGGCACAAGTTCGCCGGTCGGGGGATCGCCAACCTGGTGATCTTCCTGCCGATGGCGTCGCCCGAGATCGTGATGGGCTCGTCACTGCTGGCGTTGTTCGTCGCTACCGGCTACGGCGGACATCTGGGCTTCATCACGATCGTGATCGCCCATGTGATGTTCTGTCTGTCGTTCGTCATCATCACGGTCAAGGCGCGTCTCACCGGCCTCGACGACAATCTCGAACAGGCCGCGATGGATCTCTATGCCAATGAGCGGGAGACGTTCTGGCGAGTCACCTTCCCACTGGTGCTGCCCGGCATCGTCTCGGCCGCGCTGCTCAGCTTCTCGCTGTCCTTCGACGACTTCATCATCACGAACCTCAACGCCGGCCAGCGGGTCACCTTCCCGATGTTCGTCTACGGCGCGAACCAACGCGGGGTGCCGATGCAGGTCAACGTGATCGGTACGGCGATGTTCGTCATCGCGATCTCGATTGTGCTGATCGGCGAGTTCAGCCGACGTCGTGGCGAGAAGGTCGCTGCCTGACGGCTCGGATGGGAGACTGGTCGGGTGAACGTCGAGGACCTGGTCCTGCTGCGCAAAGCGCGCGACCGGATGGATCGCGAGTATTCACGCCCGCTCGACGTCACCTCGCTGGCCCGCACCGCGCTGATGTCGCCCGGCCATTTCTCGCGCAGCTTCCGTGAGGCGTTCGGAGAGACGCCGTACGGCTACCTGATGACTCGACGTATCGAGCGCGCGATGGCATTGCTCCGTCGCGGCGACCTGTCCGTCACCGAGGTCTGCTTCGAAGTCGGCTGCTGCTCGCTTGGCTCGTTCAGCAGCAAGTTCTCCGACCTGGTCGGCGAGAGCCCGAGCGCCTACCGCTCGCGCACACACGACCAGCAGCCCACGACGCTGCCATGCATCGAGAAGATCTACACCCGGCCGATCAGGCAGCGTTGATCAGACAGTGTTGATCAGGAATGGAGAAGCACGCACAGTCGTGCCACCCCTAGCGTGGGCCCATGGATATCAAGATTTCTTTCAGCTACCTCAACGTTGACGATCCCGAAGCCGCGCTCGTGTTCTATCGCGATGCCATGGGCTTTGAGGTCCGCAACGACGTCGGCCAGGGTGAGATGCGGTGGATCACCGTCGGCCCGCCCTCGCAGCCCGATGTCTCCGTTGTTCTCGGCCCAGCGGCACCAGAGGCGCCCCCTGCCGATCGCAAGATGTTGACCGACATGATGGCGAAAGGCCTGATCGGTCTCATCGTGTTCACCACGCCCGATGTCGATGCGACCTTCGAGAAGCTGCAGGCCGCGGGAGCAGATGTCGTGCAGGAGCCCATCGATCAGCCGTGGGGACCGCGCGATTGTGCCGTACGGGATCCTGCGGGCAACATGCTGCGCTTCAACCAGGTCTGATTCGTGTGCTCGCCCGCTGTGTGGGCAGCTCGATCAGAGCAGACCCTGCGCCTCGGTGAGCACACCTCGAAGGATCGCTTCCATCTCGTCGAAGTGGGACTGGTCGGCGATCAGGGGCGGCGAAAGCTGGATGACGGGATCGCCCCGGTCGTCGGCGCGGCAGTAGAGGCCGCCGTCGAACAACGCCTTTGACAGGAACCCGCGGAGGAGCCTTTCCGACTCGGCCTCGTTGAAGCTCTCCTTCGTGGCCTTGTCCTTGACCAGCTCGATCCCGTAGAAGAACCCATCGCCTCGTACATCACCGACGATGTCGAGGTCGAGCAGCTTTTCCAACGTGGCCCGGAATGCGCCCTCGGAGTCGCGCACGTGCTCGTTGATCCGCTCCCGCTCGAAGATGTCGAGATTGGCCATCGCGACCGCAGTCGACACAGGGTGGCCGCCGAAGGTGTAGCCGTGCAGGAAGCTGGTGTTGCCCTCCAGGAACGGTTCCATGATGCGGTCGGACGCGATCATTGCGCCGAGCGGTGAGTACCCCGAGGTCAGCCCCTTGGCGCAGGTGATCATGTCGGGCACGTAGCCGTAGCGGTTGCAGCCGAACATCTCGCCCAGCCGACCGAAAGCGCAGATCACTTCGTCGGACACGAGAAGCACATCGTGGCGATCGCAGATCTCGCGCACCCGCTCGAAGTAGCCCGGCGGGGGAGGGAAGCAACCGCCGGCGTTCTGCACCGGCTCGAGGAACACCGCGCACACTGTGTCGGGACCCTCGGCGATGATCGCCTCCTCGATCTGGTCGGCGGCCCACTGCCCGAACATCTTCTCGTCCTCGTCGTGCTTGGGTGCGCGGTAGAAGTTGGTGTTGGCGACGTGCACCGTCGAGGGTACGAGCGGTTCGTACGGCTCCTTGAGACCTGGGATACCGGTGATTGAGAGAGCTCCCTGGGTCGTGCCGTGATAGGCGATCTGCCGGCTGATGACCTTGGTCTTGTTGGGTTTGCCGGTCAGCTTGAAGTACTGCTTGGCGAGCTTCCACGCTGTCTCGACGGCCTCGCCACCACCTGTCGTGAAGAACACGCGATTGAGGTCGCCAGGCGCGTACGAGGCCAGGCGCTCCGCGAGATCGATCGCCTGGGGATGCGCAAACGTCCAGATTGGGAAGAACGCCAGCTCCTTGGCCTGCTTGGCCGCTGCCTCGGCGAGCTCCTCGCGGCCGTGACCGGCTTGGACGACGAACAGACCCGCGAGACCATCCAGATACTTCTTGCCCTCGGCGTCCCAGATGTACATCCCGTCGCCCTTGGTGATGATCGGGATGTCGTGGTCGGCGTACGACCCGTGGCGCGAGAAGTGCATCCACAGATGGCGCTTGCCGGCCTTCTGGAGTCGGGCGAGGTCCTCGTCGGAGTAGGTCATGTCGCCATGATCGCAACAGGTGACCGACGATGACAAGGGATTTCGTCGTCGAATCCGTGGTTTGCCACGAATTCCGTTGCCACGGTGTTGACTCATGAGGTTGGATGAGGCCATGGCTAGTTCAACTGCGATCAAGAACGTCATCAATGGCAAGCTGGTACCGGCGAAGAGCGGCAAGACGTACGACGTCTTCGACCCCTCGACCGGCAAGGTCTACGCATCTGCGCCACTGTCGGGACCTGAGGACGTTGACCTCGCCCTCAAGGCTGCGTCGACTGCCTTCGAGACCTGGCGCGACACCACACCGTACGAACGCCAGAAGGCAATACTCAAGCTGGCCGCCGCGATCGACGAGCGTGCCGAAGAGATCGTCGCTGTCGAGTCACGCGACACCGGCAAGCCGATCGCTCTGACGATGAGCGAGGAGATGTACCAAGCGACCGAGGTGCTGACGTTCTTCGCCGGCGCTGCGCGGGTGCTCGAGGGCCGCTCGGCCGGCGAGTACATGAAAGGCCACACGTCGATGATCAGGCGCGAGCCGATTGGTGTCGTAGCCCAGGTCACGCCCTGGAACTATCCGCTGATGATGGCAATCTGGAAAATCAGTCCCGCACTCGCCGCAGGCAACACGATCGTGCTCAAACCCAGCGACACAACACCGGCGTCGACCTCCTTGCTTGCCGAGATCGCGCAGGAATTCTTCCCACCCGGCGTGTTCAACGTCGTGTGTGGTGACCGTGACACCGGCAAGGCACTGGTCTCGCACCCGATCCCGCAGATGGTGGCGATCACCGGTTCGGTACGAGCCGGCATCGAGGTGGCCACCGCCGCTGCGCTCGACCTCAAGAAACCGCACCTTGAGCTGGGCGGCAAGGCGCCAGTCGTGGTGTTCGACGACGCTGACCTCGCCGCTGCTGCCGAGGGCATCGCCGGCGCGGGCTACTTCAACGCCGGTCAGGACTGCACAGCCGCAACCCGCGTGCTCGTGCATCCCCGCGTTGCGACCGACTTCACCGCAGCACTGACGGAGGCCGCCAAGGGCACGAGGGTCGGCATGCCCGACGACGACGAGACGTACTTCGGACCGGTCAACAATGCCGATCAGCTGGCTCGGGTCAGCGGGTTCATGGACGACCTGCCAGACCACGCCAGGATTGAGACCGGTGGACAGCGGGTCGAGGCGCTAGGCGAGGGCTACTTCTATGAGCCGACTGTGCTCTCCGGTCTCAAGCAGGACGACCGGGCAAGCCAGGAGGAGATCTTCGGTCCGGTGATCACCGTCCAGCAGTTCAGTGACGAGGACGAAGCCGTCCGCTGGGCCAATGGTGTCGAGTATGGCCTCGCCTCATCGGTCTGGACCAAGGACCATGGTCGAGCGATGCGGATGGCCAAGCGACTCGACTTCGGCTGCGTGTGGATCAACACCCACATCCCGATCGTTGCGGAGATGCCGCATGGCGGTTTCAAGCACTCGGGCTACGGCAAGGACCTCTCGATGTATGGACTTGAGGACTACACCCGCATCAAGCACGTCATGACCAATCTGGAGGCCTGACCGATGAAAATCTTGCTCATAGGCGCTGGAGGTGTCGGCTCGGCGTTTTGTGCGATCGCTGCGCGCCGTGACTTCTTCGAACAGATCGTGGTCGCCGACTACACGGCTGAAAGCGCCGAACGCGCTGTCGCCAGCGTCAACGACCCACGATTCACTGCCGCTCAGGTCGATGCGTCAGACGCCTCGTCGGTCGAGAAGCTCGCGAGCTCGTCCGGCGCGACGCACGTGATGAACGCCGTCGATCCTCGCTTCGTCATGCCTATCTTCGAGGGCGCCTTCTCCGCGGGCGCCGACTATCTCGACATGGCGATGAGCCTGTCCAAGCCACACCCCAACAATCCACACGCAGAGTGTGGGGTCAAGCTCGGCGATGAGCAGTTCGCCGTGGCGGACCAGTGGGAGGCGGCGGGACGGCTCGCCCTCGTCGGCATCGGCGTCGAGCCGGGCTTGTCCGACGTGTTTGCCCGCTATGCATCCGATCAGCTGTTCAGCGAGATCGACGAGCTCGGCACGCGGGACGGTGCCAACCTCACCGTCGACGGATACGACTTCGCGCCGTCGTTCTCGATCTGGACGACGATCGAGGAGTGCCTCAACCCACCGGTCATCTGGGAGGATGGCAAGTGGTTCACGACGCCGCCGTTCAGCGAGCCTGAGGTCTTCGACTTTCCCGAGGGCATCGGCAAGGTCGAATGCGTCAACGTCGAGCACGAAGAGGTCCTCCTCATGCCGCGCTGGATCGAGACGAAGCGCGCGACGTTCAAGTACGGACTCGGCAACGAGTTCATCGAGGTGCTCAAGACCCTCCACAAGCTGGGGCTCGACAGCACCGAGAAGGTCAAGGTGGGGGGTGTCGAGGTCTCGCCCCGTGATGTGGTCGCTGCGTGCCTCCCCAATCCCGCGACGCTCGGCGACAAGATGCACGGCAAGACGTGCGCCGGCCTGTGGGTCCGAGGCAAGGGCAAGGACGGCAAGCCACGGTCGACGTATCTCTATCACGTGGTCGACAACGACTGGTCGATGAAGGAGTACGGCCATCAGTGCGTTGTGTGGCAGACCGCGATCAACCCGGTTGTCGCACTCGAGCTGCTTGCCAACGGCACGTGGACCGGAGTGGGGGTGCTCGGCCCCGAGGCGCTCGATGCGACACCATTCCTTGAGCTGCTGACCGCGTACGGCAGTCCTTGGGGTCAGATGGAGCTCATGCCAGCTTGACGGCCTGCAGCGTGTAGGTGTGCGGTAGTCGCCACGGCCGGTCGCGAAGCCGCCACTCACCGCTCGGCAGCTGCTCCATCTGGTCGTCAATGGCCTCCCAGGGAACACTTTCGTGCTCGACCAGACCGGTGACCGTTAGGCCTGCTTCGAGCAGGGCCGTGACGATCTCGCCGAGCCCGTGGTTCCACTCGTGCGTCACGGTGTGCGTGAACTCAGTCTCGGTAGTCACGTACGTACCCGGCTCGTCCCAGATCGTGGGTTCGACCTGCTCGAAGTACGGGTGCTCAATCGCGAGCAGCCCGTCGGGCCGATCGCCCAACGACCACAGGACGGGGTGACCCTCGCGGAGGAAAAGTCGCCCGTCGAGTGCAAGCAGCCCGGAGACGACTGACGCCCAACGCTTGATGTCAGGCAACCACCCGATGGCGCCGATGCCGGTGAACACCAGGTCGAAGGAATGCGGCGGAAGCACGCTGGTCGCATCGTAGACCTCTGCCTCGACGAATGTGACGTCGTGGCCGAGCTCGTCGTTGAGGCGTCGTGCCTCGGCGATTGCGGCACCGCTGAAGTCGAGGCCGGTCATGTGGGCACCGAGGCGTGCCAGCGAGATGGTGTCGGTGCCGATGTGACACTGCAGGTGAACTCCCTTCAGTCCGTCGACGGATCCGAGTAGTGGGAGGTCGAAACGGATCACGTCGGAGATGAACGTAGGATCCTCGCGAAACTTCTCGAGGGCGTAGTCGGGGGACTCAGCATGTGCGGGTGCCCGCTCGTCCCAGTTCGCGCGGTTGATGTCGCGGTAGTCATCAGACATTACAGGAATCTAGCGCTGTTGGACGCAAGAATCGACATTGCGGCCCTGCAGTCCGGCTCCATGTCGATGTCTTCGTCCCCGCCCGCTGAACGGATCGACATACCGGCTCAGCAGTTCGGCCTGATGTCGATTCTTGCGTCCTCCTAGAGCGTGCCAGCATCGTGCATGCAGATGGCAACCTGTACGCGATTCGTCACCTCGAGCTTGGTGAAGATGTGAGAGATGTGGGCCTTCACGGTGGCGACGCTCATGTGCAGGTCAGCGGCAATCTCGGCGTTGGACGCACCCCTGCCGACGGCGATTGCAACCTCGCGCTCGCGGGCCGTCAGGGATTCGGCGAGAGTCGTGGCCTCATCGCCTCGGCTGTCGGGTGCCGCCTCGGTGACCTGCCGGATGAGCTGAGCGGTGATGGTCGGCGACAGCATCGGTTCGCCGTCGACGACCTTGCCGATTGCCGCGACGATGTCGGCGGGCGGCGTGTCCTTGAGCAGGAAGCCATGAGCGCCTGCGGCCAACGCGCGTACGACGTACTCGTCGGCGTCGAAGGTGGTCAGGACGATCACCTTCGGCGCGTCGGTCAGGTCCAGCAGAGCAGCTGTTGCGTCGATGCCGTCCAGCACTGGCATGCGGATGTCCATCAGCACGACGTCGACACCGCCACGACGCACGGCCTTGACCGCCTCGGCACCGTTGATGACCTCGCCGACGACGGTGATGTCGGGCGAACCGCCGAGGATCAACGACAAACCAGCCCGAACGAGCGCGTCATCGTCGGCCAGCAGCACTCGTACGGTCATGCAGGCCACGGTAGCCACGCCGACAGGACGAATTCGCGCCCGGGCGTCACTCGATGCATCATGAAGCCACCCGCGAGAGCCGTGCGTTCGGCGAGACCGATCAGGCCCAGACCCGACTCGGGCTTGCTTGTGGACCTCGAGCCGACCGGCAGCAGGTTGCGTACCTCTGCCGAGAGACCCGCGCTGGGCGCGCCGGTGACGCTGACACAGACGAGCGTGTTGGGGGCGTGCTTGCGGGCGTTGGTGAGACCCTCCTGGATGACCCGATAGACGGTACGGCCGAGCGTCTCCGGGATCGTTGCCAGATCGATCAGCTCTGCCTCGACACGCATTCCCGCACGTTGCGCCTCCTCAATCAGCGCCGGCAGGTCAGTCGCCGAAGGCTGCGGCAGCTCTGGCGCGGAGTCGCCGGGCCCGTCCCGCAGCAGCCCGAGGACCTCGCGCAGCTCGACCATGGCCTGGTGCGAGTTCTCCTGGATCACCTCGGCGGCGGCCCGCATCTGTTCGGCGTCGAGGTCTTTGCGGTATGTCAGCGCGCCGGCATGCATCGTCACGAGCGAGATGCGGTGTGCGAGGACGTCGTGCATCTCGCGAGCGATCTGTCCACGCTCTGCTGCCCTCGCCTGGGACACGCGGGCTGCCTGGATTGCTTCAGACGTGTTGGCCCGTTCGCGCAAGGTGGCAAGGAGCTCTCGGCGGGACCCGATGTACATGCCGATGGCGACCGTCACCGCGACTGCAGCGAAAATGATCGGCCACGTGATGACCTGTTCGTCCTGCGAGGTTGGACTGATCGAGTCGAGGATCAGGGCGCCGGCAAGATTGGCCAGCGCTGCCGGGATGACCTCCCGCCAACGCCGACGAGTCGCCAGCGATACCAGTGCGAGCGTCGCAGCCCCGGCAGCGAAGCCGGAAACGCCGCTGACGGCACCGGTGACGAGGGCGATCTGAAGCGGGAAACGTCGCCGGAAGGCCACTAGGACGAGGCAGGCGAAGCCCAGGGCCAGATCAAGCGCCATCCATGAGCGGTCGTGATCGTACTGCCAGGTACCGAGCTCGATCCATCCGGCGATGCTCAGCGCGAGCGCGAGCGCGTAGCGCCATGCATGACTCCACCAGCGAAGCCTTGGCTGGTAGTCGTCGGGGTTCACCACCCAAGATTAGGGTGCTGGGCCTTCCGACGTATCGCCCAACAGGCTCGGGCGACTCATACTTTCGGCTGAGCAACTGCCGCCCAGAGACCGATGTGCGCACCCAGATGTTCCGAGAAACTGTTGCACATGATCAAAGTTGAAAACCTCTCAAAGACGTATGGCGGCTTCAAGGCCGTCGACAACGTCTCCTTCGAGGCCCGACCGGGCTCTGTCACCGGATTCCTCGGACCCAACGGTGCCGGCAAGTCCACGACGATGCGCATCATCGCCGGACTCACGCCTGCCTCGTCTGGAACCGCCACCATCTCCGGCGTCAGCTATTTCGACATTCCCAATCCCGGGACCCAGATGGGTGTGCTCTTGGATGCCTCCGCCCAGCACGCAGGTCGCGCCGGCCGCGAAATCCTGGCGATCAGCGCAGCGACCATGGATCTGCCGTCTTCGCGTATCGACGAGATGCTCGAGCTGGTCAGCCTCACCAAGGACGAGTCCAAGCGACGCGTCAAGAACTATTCGCTCGGCATGCGTCAGCGTCTCGGTATCGCAAATGCTCTGCTCGGTGATCCCAAGATCCTCATGCTGGACGAACCGGCCAACGGTCTCGATCCGGCCGGCATCCATTGGATGCGCAGTCTGTTGCGCGAGTACGCCAACCGTGGGGGCACGGTGCTGCTCTCATCGCACCTCCTGCACGAGATTGAAGTGATCGCCGACGAGATCATCGTCATCGGGCACGGGCGCATCGTGGCTCAGGGCACAAAGGCGGAGCTGCTCCAGACTGCTGGAACATTCGTGAAGGCATCCGACGCGTCGGCTCTCGCCAACGCGTTGACCAAGGCAGGGCTGGTGTCAGCACCATCCGGCGATGGTGGCCTCCGTACGGAATCGGCCCCAGAAGAGGTCGGCAAGGCCGCCGCAGCGGCAGGTGTCGCACTGATTGAGCTCCGGCCCGCCGAGGGCGCCGGTCTTGAGGAGATGTTCCTCGAGCTGACTGGTGACACCCAGCGCGAAACCCAGCCCATCGAAGGAGTCACGGTATGAGCACCGCAACTGTTGAAACGATCGACACAACGAAGCCGGGCGTACCGCTCGGGCGGCTGGTGAAGGTCGAGCTTCGCAAGATGTTCGACACTCGTTCAGGATTCTGGCTGATGATGAGCATCCTCATCATCGGATTCCTCGCGACGGTCGCGGTGATCATTTTCGCGCCTGACCGCAACCTGACCTTTGGGTCGTTCGGGACGGCCATCGGCGTGCCATTTGCGATTCTTCTTCCAGTGGTCGCGATCCTGTCCGTCACCAGTGAATGGAGCCAGCGAACGGGACTGATCACGTTCACGCTTGTTCCGCACCGCGGGCAGGTCATTCTCGCGAAGGCGATCGCTGCAGTCCTCGTGGGCATCGTGTCGATGGTCTTCTCGTTCGCCATTGGAGCCGTTGGCAACATTGTCGGCGCGGCGATCAATGGCATCGACGCCAAATGGGACGCGAGCTTGTCCGACATGCTGTACATCGTCCTTGCGAACATCCTGGGTCTGCTGATCGGATTCATGCTTGGTGTGCTCATCCGCAACTCCGCTGGTGCGATCGTCGGCTACTTCGTCTACTCATTCGTGATCCCGGGAATCTTCGGGTTCCTGGCGGCCACGCAGCACTGGTTTGAGAAGTTGCAGCCGTGGGTCGACTTCAACTTCGCCCAGACACCGCTGTTCGACGGCGGTCTGACGGGGGAGCAGTGGGCGCAGCTGGGGGTGTCAAGCCTTCCGTGGTTGATCATCCCGCTGACCCTCGGCGTGTGGGCCGTCCTGAGGTCTGAGGTCAAGTAGGACTTCCAATTTCCTGTTCGCCAGGAGACGCAGGAGCCAGAGCGGCGGACCCCTCGGGGGTTCGCCGCTGTGGCGTGTTTGGTGCGAGTGGCTGAGATTGCGCCGACATCAGGGAGAATGGCGGCATGCGAAAGCGTGTCGCCATTCTCGGTTCGACGGGCTCGATCGGCACGCAGGCCCTCGAGCTGATCGCCGCCAACCCCGAACGCTTCGAAGTCGTCGCGCTCGCGGCAGGCGGAAACAACCCGGCACTGCTCGCTCAACAAGCGATCGCGTTCAACGTCCCGCTTGTCGCAGTCGCGAAGGCCAGCGCGACTGAGGACGTACAGCTTGCGCTCTATGCCGAGGCGCAGAAGCACGGGTATGAGAACGGTGACCACCGTGTCCCGCGGCTCCTCGCCGGCCCCGATGCCGCCAGCGACGTGGCCCGCGTCGATTGCGACGTGGTGCTCAACGGCATGACTGGGTCGGTCGGTCTGATGCCGACTCTCGCAGCGCTGGAGGCTGGTACGACGCTCGCGCTGGCCAACAAGGAGTCGCTCATCATAGGCGGCGAGCTGGTGACCGGCGCTGCGAAACCGGGTCAGCTCGTCCCCGTCGACTCCGAGCACTCAGCCCTTGCGCAGGCCATGCGGGGAGAGCGTCGCGAGGACGTGCAGCGGCTGATAGTCACGGCAAGCGGGGGACCGTTCCGCGGCCGTACTCGTGCCGAGCTCGCCCAGGTCACGCCCGAGCAGGCGATGGCACACCCGACGTGGGACATGGGCCCCGTGATAACGATCAACTCGGCCACGTTGGTCAACAAGGGTCTTGAGGTGATTGAGGCAAATCTGCTGTTCGACATCGGGTACGACCGCATCGACGTCGTGGTGCACCCGACATCGGTCGTTCACTCGATGGTGGAGTTCACCGACGGATCGACCATGGTGCAGGCATCGCCGCCGGACATGAAGCTCCCGATAGCACTCGGCCTCAGCTGGCCGGACCGGGTGCCCGGTTCTGCCACGCCCTGCGACTGGAGCACGGCATCGACGTGGGAGTTCCTCCCACTCGACAACGATGCGTTCCCTGCTGTGAGACTTGCCCGCAAGGCGGGGGAGTTCGGGCGTACTGGTCCGGCGGTGTTCAACGCCGCCAACGAGGTGTGCGTTGACGCGTTCATCGCCGGACATTTGGACTTCCTCGGCATTGTTGACACGGTGGGCACGATCTTGGACGAGCATCTCGGCGACCCGGACGTTGCCCGCCAAGCTGAATCGAATGACCGCCTGACTCTCGACGGCGTTCTCGGCGCCGACGGGTGGGCCCGCATCCGGGTTGCCCAACTCCTGGAGACACGATGAACAGCCTGATCTACACACTCGGCGTGGTGGTCTTCGTGTTTGGCGTGGTGCTCTCGATCGCGCTGCACGAGTTGGGCCACATGTATCCCGCCAAGAAGTTCGGCATCAAGGTCACGCAGTTCTTCGTCGGCTTCGGCAACACGGTCTGGTCGACCAAGCGCGGCGAGACCGAGTACGGCTTCAAGTCGATCCCGCTGGGAGGCTACGTCAAGCTCGTCGGCATGTTGCCGCCTGCCAGGGACGCTGACCCGCACGAGGTGCGCCAGACCAACACCGGCCTTTTCACCCAGCTCGTGTCAGACGCTCGCAACGCCGAATATGAGCACGTCGACGACCAGGATCTCGACCGCCTCTTCTATCGCAAGCCGTGGTGGCAGAAGCTGATCGTGATGGC
>MTKY01050728.1_pt1 | contig 17224 bp, 3 predicted proteins | sample 1042731 | NCBI WGS metagenome assembly MTKY01 (sample SAMN06212206, study PRJNA360538) | anaerobic digester metagenome | biome: Wastewater treatment plant; material: sludge; isolation source: anaerobic digester fed with sludge from wastewater treatment plant | place: Denmark: WWTP Soeholt ... | reverse complement strand
CCAATGGCCGTCAATCCGGGCGGTATGATTGTCTATACGGTGACTATTTCCAGCGCGGGTTCGGCGAACGCGAGCGCCGTGGTCTTGACCGACACGCTGCCCATAGAGACGCGCGTGCAAAATGTGCAGCCCAGCCAGGGAACGTGCGCCGGCAGCGGCTGGGGCGCGACGGTGACGTGCGACCTGGGCGCGCTCGACGCCGGCGCGCAGGCGGTGGTCACGCTGACGGTGGAGACGACGACGACCCTGCCGGCGCTGTTGCCCGCGCGCCTGCGCAACGTCGCCCACACCCGGGCGAGTGGGACGCTCACAATGACGGCGGAGGCCGATGTCTGGCTGCAAGACTGCCACGTGCGGCTCAACAACGACCCGACCGACTATACCACTGTCCAGGCGGCGGTGGACGCGGCCACGCAACCCTCTGACGTGGTCAAGGTGGCTGGTATATGCGTGGGCGTCAACACCTACGGCGGCCTGCGGCAGCAAGTCTACCTGGTCAAGCCGCTGACGATTCGCGGCGGTTACTCCACCGGCGATTGGAATACGTCCAACCCGGCGGCTAACCCGACGGCGCTCGACGCGCTGGGGTTAGGGCGGGTGGTCTACGTCAGCGGGGCCATCAGCCCCACGTTGGAAGGGCTGACGCTGCAAAATGGCGATGCAACCGGACTGGCGGGGTACACGCATCCGCTCGGCGGCTGGACGCAGGACGCCGGCGGCGGCGTTGCCATCGTGAACGCGAACGCGACGGTGACGAACTGCCAGGTCTACAGCAGCACGGCGAGTTATGGCGGCGGCGTGTTTGCCAGCGGCGGCGCGGCGTATATTGCCAACACTGTGTTGGCGGGCAACAGCGGCTATTCCGGCGGCGGGCTGTACCTGGCGAACGATTCCGCCATGGCGACAGGCAACGTCATTGTGAATAACACGGCAAACAACGGCGCCGGCGTCTACCTGAACGAGAGCGCGGCGACGTTGAGTGACAACAGGGTCACTGCTAACACTGCCGGGAGCGGCGGCGGCGTGTACATTTATATGGGCGCGCCCACGCTCAGCAACAACGAGATCGTCACCAACACGGGACGGGAAGACAGCGGCGTGTACGCCGCCTTCGATAACGCCGTCATCACCGGCAATTTGATCGCCTATAACGCTACGAGCGCCTACGACGGCGGCGGTCTATCTCACAGTTTCAGCCACAGCACTGTGACCAGCAATACAATCGCTCACAATGTATCCAAGCGCGACGGCGGCGGCGCGTACTTTTTATACAGCGAAGCGCAGTACACCGGTAACACTTTCCTGAATAACAGCGCGGCCCGCGACGGCGGCGGCGCGTATGTGAACCGCGACTATTCAGGCGGCGGGCCGGTTAACTTCATCGGCAACACGTTTACTGGCAACAGCGCCATCCAGTACGGCGGCGGGCTGCGCATTTCCGCAGGGACAAACGTCATCAGCGGCAATGTGATGATGTCGAACACGGCGCGGTACGGCGGCGGGGCGTGTCTGGAAAGCAGCGGCTCGCAGCTTGTCCAGGCGGTGGGGAACACGGTGATGTCGAATACGGCGACGATCGATGGCGGCGGTTTCTATCTCTTCGGGCCGCGCCCGTATCTGCGGAACAATATCCTGCGCGGCAACAGGGCGAACTATAATGGCGGCGGGCTGTACGTTCGCTACCAGAGCTATGAATCGGTGATCAACACCGTCATCGCCGATAACTGGGCGGGCAACGACGGCGGCGGCGTCTACGTAGAATGCGCGTCGCCGCAGTTTTTGCACACGACGTTGGCGCGCAACGATAGCGGAAATGGCCAGGCGGTCTACCTGCAGTCCTGTTACTCAGGCGGCTGGCGTTACAGCCATCCAGTCTTCACCAACACGCTTATGGCGAACAGCGCCACCGGATTCTACATCGCTTCCAACAACAGCGCAGAATTGAACGGCGTGCTGTGGTACAGCGTTATGACGCACAGCAACGGCATCGCCATCACCGCGACGCACGAGATCACCGGCGACCCGGCCTTCGACGCGGACGGCTATCACCTCACTTCCGCTTCCGCCGCGCTGGACAGCGGCATAGACGGCGGCGTGACGGAGGACGTGGACGGCGAGCTGCGCCCGATGGGCTTCGGCTTCGACATCGGCGCGGACGAGTACCCGGCGTCGACGCTGTTGCTGGACAAGCAGGCGTCGGCGGACGTGGTGGACGCGGGCGGGACGGTGACGTACACCCTGGTCATCGCTTCCGTCGCCGGCGGGACGGTGCATAACGTCGTCCTCACCGACACGCTCGACGCGATGCAGCAGGCGACTTTGCTGACGACGACGCAGGGGACGTGCGCGCTCACACCCGGTTGGGGCGGCGGAGCAGTTTGTGCGCTCGGCGATATGGCAGTGGGGACGCGGGTGACGGTCACGCTGACGGCGCAGGTCGCGCCGACGGCGACGCTCGGCGCGCAGGCTGTGAATCAGGCGACCGCGCGCGGCGATGAGGCCGGGTCAACCGTGCAAACCGCTGTCTACGTGCAGTTTTGCCGGGCGCGCATCAACGACGGAACGACGACGTACCCCACGATCCAGGCGGCGGTGGACGCGGCCAACGTTGGCGACCTCATCAAAGTGGCCGGAGGCGTCTGCCTGGGCGCAACGGAGCGGGCCGGCGAGCGGCAGCAGGTCTATATCTCCAAGACTGTAACGCTGCGCGGCGGCTATGATACGGGCGACTGGACGAGCTACGATTTCGACGCTCACCCCACGACGCTCGACGCGCTCGGCCAGGGGCGGGTGCTCTATCTCAAAGGCAGCGGCGTCGCGCCGACGGTGGAAGGCTTTCGCATCACCGGCGGCGCTGCCGAGGGGGACGATGGCGGCGGTATCTACGTAGACGGGGCCGGTGGGCAACTACAGCAACTTCACATCTACGAGAACCAGAGCGACCTCAACGGCGGCGGCGTGGCCCTCTCCGACAGCAGTGCGCGACTGGCGCAAAACCTGATCTACTCCAACACAGCCTGGCTCTATGGCGGCGGGCTGTACGTCTACAGAAGCCACGCCGCGCAGGTGAACGACAACCAAATCTTTGCCAATGCCTGCATCCTCGGCGACGGCGGCGGCGTCTACCTGAGCTACAGCGATACGGCGCTGCGCGGCAACGCCATCTTCTCCAACACCGCCGAGCAGGATGGCGGCGGGGTCTACTCGCAACGGAGTCACGCTGCGTTCACCGGCGACCGCATCTACGGTAACGTTGCCAGGCGCGATGGCGGCGGCGTCTACTTGAGCCTGACGAGCATTCCCCGCCTGACTAATGTGGTCGTTGCGGACAACCAGGCGGAGCGCAACGGCAGCGGCCTCTACAATGGCGGCGCTTTGCCGCGCATCCTGCACGCTACGATTGCCCGCAACCGCGCCTACGGCGGCAGCCGGGATGGCGTGGGCGTGTACGTAGCCGTCGGGACAAGCGTGCAACTGACCAACACGATCATCGTCAGCCAGACCACCGGCGTTTTTGCGGCCGGCGGGACGGCGGCGATGTTGGATGGCGTGCTGTGGTACAGCAACACCGCGAACACCGACGGGACGGGCAGCGTCGCGGCGACGTCTGTTGTCACGGGCGATCCGGCGTTTGACACAGACGGGTACCATCTGTTGTCCGGGTCGGCGGCCATCGACCAGGGGCTGAATGCCGGCGTCACAGAAGACATCGACGGTCAGCCGCGTCCGATGGACCTGGGTTACGACCTGGGCGCGGACGAGTATGCCGGCGTCGGGCTGGCGGTGGTCAAAGCCGCGCCGAGCCTGTATGTGTTGTATCATCAGCCGCTTACCTATACCATTTTCATCACCAGCGCAGGGGTCTTGGACGCAACCGGCGTGGCGCTGACCGATACGCTCGACGGCTGGCAGCAGGTCAGCGCAGTGACGGCTTCGCAGGGGGTATGCACGCCCACTCTGGGCTGGGGCGGCGGCGCGGTCTGCACGTTGGGGACGCTTGCCAGCGGCGCGACGGCGCGCATCACGTTGACGGCGCAGATTTCGCCGAATGTGACGTTGGGGCAGGCGATGGTTAACACGGCGGCCCTGACGGCCAACGAGACGGCCAACGGGACGCAAACCACCGTCTACGCTGCCGATTGCCGCGCGCGTATCAACGACGGCGCGATAGAATACACGCTATTGCAAGACGCAGTGGACGCGGCAACGCCGGGTGACCTCATCAAGGTGGCCGGCGGGACGTGTGTGGGAATCAATACCCAGGGCGGCTATCGCCAGGTAGTCTATTTGAACAAACAAGTCACAATCCGCGGCGGCTACAACGACGACTGGACGACCAGCGACCCGGATGGCAATCCGACGTTCATTGACGCGCAAAACGGCGGGCGCGCGCTCTACGTCACCGGCGGCAGCAGCCCGACGTTGGAAAACCTGCGCTTCACCGGCGGCAATGCGGGGACGCTTGGCGGCGCCGGTTGGAGTGGATCGGGCGGCGGGGCAAGCGTCAACGCGGCGACGCCGATCTTTAGCAACACGCACTTTCTGAATAACGCAGGGGCGCGCGGCGGCGGACTGTTTCTGCAATCGTCCGGCGCGCGGGTGATTGGCAGCCGGTTCTATTCCAACACCGCCTCGGCGCGCGGCGGCGGGCTGTACGCCTACCAGAGCGCAGCGACGTTCGATGCCAACCGTTTCTACGCCAACACGGCCGCGATTGAGGGCGGCGGCGTCTACCTCAACCGCAGCAATGTGGAGTTCAACGCCAACCTCGTCACCAGCAACACGGCCAACTCCGGCGCCGGCGTATACGTAGAGACGACGACGGGCCCGCGGTTCTACAACACCGTCATCGCCGACAACCACGGGGCGAGCGGTATGCACGTCTACGATTCGTCGCCTCAACTGTGGCACACGACGATTGCTCGTAACGTCTACACGGAGAGCACCGGCATTTACCTCACCAATTCCAGCAACGCGGCGATGACCAACACGATCCTGGTCAGCCAGAGCGTGGGCATCGAAGTCACGGGCGGCAACACGGCGACGCTCAACGGCGTGCTGTGGTTCGGCAACACGAGCAACACGAGTGGCGCGGTGACAGTGCAGAACGCGACGACCGGCGACCCGGCGTTCGCGGCGGACGGTTATCATCTCACCGCGGCCTCGCAGGCGATTGACCGCGGCGTGGACTCCGGCGTCGGCGTGGACATCGATGGCGACGCCCGCCCGCAGAATGGCAAGTACGACCTGGGCGCGGACGAGTACGTGGGCGCTGCGCCGCCGCCCGTCGCCAACTTTAGCGGAACGCCGTTCAGCGGCGACCGCCCGCTGCTGGTAACGTTCACCGACCTCTCGACGGGCAGCATCACCGAATGGCTGTGGCGCTTTGGCGACGGCGCGACCTCGACGATCACAAACCCGACGCATACCTACACCATCGCCGGCGTCTACACCGTCAGCCTGCGCGTGAGCGGTCCCGGCGGCAGCGATACCCTCACGCGCACGGCCTACATCACTGTGACCGAGCCGGCCACCCCCGTCAGCTACACTCTGACCATTGCTCGAACCGGCGACGGCCACGGTGTTCTCACGCCGACGGTGGGCGTGCACGAATACCTGAGCGGGACGACGGCGCTCGTCACGGCGACGGCGCAGGAGGATTCGGACTTCGAGGGCTGGAGCGGCGCGTGCAGCGGCGCATCGCCTACATGCACGGTGCTGATGAACGCGGATAAGTGGCTCACAGCGACGTTCGCGCTGAAGCCTATCGAGCCGGTGAGTTACACGCTGACGATTGCGCAGGCGGGCGATGGCGCGGGGACGCTCACGCCGGGCGTGGGCGCGCACGAGTACCTGAGCGGGACGACGGCGCTCGTCACGGCGACGGCGCAGGCGGGATCGGCCTTCGAGGGCTGGAGCGGTGCGGCAACCGGGACGACAAACCCGGCGAGCGTTGTGATGGACGCCGACAAGGTGTTGACGGCGACATTTCGCGCGCTGACTTATACGCTCACGGTGGACGTGGTGGGCCAGGGCGCGGTGACGCGGGTACCGAGTCAGACAACGTATCTCTACGGTGATATGGTGACAGTCACCGCGACGCCGGACGCGGGCTGGTACTTCGGCCAGTGGAGCGGCGACGCGAGCGGGACGCTCACACAGACGACGGTGCTGATGACGGCGAACCGGTGGGTCACGGCTACATTCCTCTCCACACCGCCCGCCTACTACACGCTGACGATGGGCCTCGTGGGCAGCGGCGTCATCACCCCGGCGGTGGGCGCGCACAGCTACCTCTCCGGCGCCGTCGTCTCCTTGAGCGCGAGTCCGGCGGTGGGCTGGCAGTTCGCGGGGTGGTCGGGCGATCTCGAAAGCGACGCGAATCCCACTTCTCTGCTGATGAACGGGCAGAAGGCCGTCACGGCTACGTTCACTCTGATGCCGGTGAGCTACACCCTCACCCTCGCCACAACGGGGAACGGGCATGGGACGCTGACGCCGGGCGTGGGCGCGCACGAGTACTTGAGCGGGACGACGGCGCTCATCACGGCGACGGCGCAGGAGGATTCGGACTTCGAGGGCTGGAGCGGCGCGTGCAGCGGGACAGCACCGACGTGCGCCGCGCTGATGGACGCGGATAAAGCGGTGACCGCGACGTTCACCTTGAAGGCGGTGAACAATGCGCCCATCGCCGATGCCGGCGCCGACCAACAGGTTAAGCCGGGCGCGCACGTGACCCTGGACGGCAGCGCCAGCAGCGACCCCGACAATCATCTGCCGCTGACGTATCTCTGGCGGCAGACCGGCGGCCTGGCGGTGAGCTTCACGCCTACATTGAGCCGCACGACGTTCATCGCGCCGGGAACGCCTACCGTGTTGACGTTCACGCTCACTGTCACGGACAGTCTGGGGTTGGCTGATCCCACGCCGGACACCGTCGTCATCACCGTGGAACCTTACACGATCTATCTGCCTTTCGTGCTACGCACTCGATAGCGCAGCCGTCTGAAAACAGACCTCTCATACTGGTTGACTTTTCGCCAAAACAAGGCACCACTTAGGCTGTAGTACGGTTTTGGGGGGAGGGGAACATTCCTCTCCCCTTATTTCTATGTATGCCGGGATGCGTTACAGTTATCCTGTAAAGCAGGGGTGGATAGTAGGGCAATATTGATGTTCCCAGGCGCAGCCCTTGAGCGCCTGAAATTCATCCCAGCCCCCAATTCAGATTTAGCATCCCGAATCGAACACTCCACAAAAGCGCGCGCCGCTTCTATCTGCGCCAACCGCAACAGGGAAGTGTCAGCGGGCGCATCGTCGGGCGCTGCACGTACACGCGCATCGTGCCTGGCACATCCGCCACATACACAATCTGCGCCGCGGCCAACTTAGCGCGAAACCAGTTAGCCCGACCATACAAGTCATCGCAGGCCAACCAGTCAAATTGTCCTACTACTCACCCCCAAAGATTCAGTTGTTGTGATGCGAGCGGCTCATAAAGCGGTAATTGGGTCGCAATGTGATGCTTCTTACACAACGCATTGAACAGCCGGTAGAGCTGGGGCGCGTTCGGCGTATCACATGAATAACGGTCGCCATAGGTGCTCTCGTATTTTTCGCGAATGCCAGGGAAAAGCAAATCCAACTGGCGGTAATAATAAGCGCGCTGACGGTCACGCATGGTCATTCCCATCCACGGGATAATGTACGACGCGCCGTTCTCTGCGGCTTGTTCCACAATAGCCGTAATATTCTCCTCGTTATCTTCGATAAAGGGCAAGATTGGCATCATGGTGACCCCGGTCTGGATGCCGTGCGCCGCCAGCGTTTTCATCGCAGCAAAGCGCGCCGAGGGTCGTGATGAACCCGGTTCGACTTTTGCTGCCAGAGCATCGTCAGCGGTTGTAACGGTAAAACTGATGCTGGCGTAGACCTGGCTGATGCGCCGCAAAGTCTCCAATTCCTGCAAGACCAGGGCGCTTTTAGTGATGATGTGTACCGGAAAGCCAAACTCGGCGATGACTGCCAATGCCTGTCCGGTCAGGCTAACACCGGGAGGTAAAGGCATAAAGGGATCATTCATCGAACCCAGACCAATAGGGCCTTTGACCCGCTTGCTGGCCAATTCCTTGCGCAGCAATTCGATGGCGTTGACCTTGACCAGCACATCCCGGTCGAAATTCTCGATCTGGTAACACTCACTTCTACTGTCGCAGTACACGCACCTGTGACAGCACCCTCTGTACAGATTCATGTTGTACTTGAGGCCAAATAATGTATCCGGCTGTTTGCTGTGTGCCAGTAAGACTTGTGCCTGTATTTCTTTGATCATAAACCGATCTAGCAAATATCAGAAAAGGCTGTAAATTATCGATACCTTTATGATAAGGGTTCACACGAACCTGTCAACTGGATTGATATTCGCTTTGCGATTCAACGAAAGGATACATCCTATGTCACGACCTGGTATTAACCAACAAATCACGTTCCTATACACGCGCGACCTTGCGCGAACGGCACAGTTCTACGAGGAGTTGCTCGAACTGCCGCTGACGCTGGATCAGGGCGGGTGCCGCATCTACCGGATCAACGGGGATGCGTACCTGGGTTTCTGCGAACGGGAAACCGCGCCGGAAAAGCCCCAGGGCGTGCTCTTCACGTTGGTCACGCAGGAGGTGGATGCGTGGTACGCTTATCTCCACACGCGCGGCGTGCCCTTCGACAAGCCGCCCGCCATCAACGAGACGTACGGCATTTATCATTGCTTCGCCCGCGATCCAAACGGCTACGTGATCGAAATCCAGCGGTTTTTGGACGACGCCTGGAATTCCGGCTGAAGCCGGGGTGTACGTGTACTTCTTTTAGCGCTTGTGCTGGATCATAATCCAGCACTCTCCGTGATCAAACGCCGTCGGAGACGCCGGATTGTGATCCGGCGAAAGCGTGAACGGCTGTATTTTCTGTTTCTCTCCTGCCACGAATAGCCTAATCGTGCATATTGCCCTATAATAAGGACAGAAAGTATGCGCGTGATACACGTGGTAATCCTCCGTGGAGGTAATGGATGACAGAATATCACACCCTCGCCTACACCTTCAACGTCTATATTCCGCGGGACCGGCGGCAGGCGCTGCTGCGCGGTGAGCCGTTGCCGGATCGCACGCACGGCGCAGCCCTGTTTGCCGATATTTCGGGTTTCACGCTGTTGACGGCAGCATTGACCCGCGCGCTAGGGCCGCGCCTGGGCGCCGAAGAGCTGACCCACCAGCTTAACCAGGTGTACGACGCCCTGATTGCCGAAGTCGAATGTTATGGCGGCAGCGTGATCGGCTTTGCCGGGGACGCGATCACCTGTTGGTTTACCGGCGACGCTGCTGTTGCCTCACTACGGGCGACGGCGTGTGCGTTGGCGATGCAGCAAGCGATGCAGCAGTTCAAATTGGTCAGCCTGCCGGGTGGCGAGACGGTCACGCTGGCGATGAAGGCGTCGATTGCTAGCGGGCCGGCGCGCCGTTTCCTCGTGGGAAATCCCGACATCCAGTACATCGATGCACTGGCCGGAGAAACGCTTGAGCGTATGGCCGCCGCTGAGCATCTGGCGAACCGCGGCGAGGTGTTGGCCGACCGGCAAACCGTCACGGCGCTTGGGGATGTTGTTCAGGTGGGTGAATGGCGCAGAGCCGAAGACGATGACGCTGCCTTTGCCGTGGTGGAGCGTTTGTACCGCGCGCTAGAGCAATGCCAAATTCCACCCGCGCCCGCGCCGCTGATTGTGGAGCCGTCGCTTTTGCGCCCCTGGCTGCTGCCGGAAGTCTACGAAGGGTTCACCGCCGGTGTGGGCGAATCGTTGGAACTGCGGCGCGGCGTCGTCTCGCTTTTTCTGCGCTTTCAGGGCATCGATTACGATCACGACGAGCAGGCCGGGGAAAAACTCGATTGCTACATCCGCTGGGTGCAGGAGGTCATTCGCCGTTACGATGGTGCGCTGCTGCAACTGATTATCGGCGATAAGGGCAGCTATCTGTATGCTGCCTTCGGCGCGCCTACAGCCCACGAGAACGATCCGCAGCGCGCGGTCAGCGCCGCGCTCGACCTGCTCGCGCTTCCACCGGAATTGGATTTCGCCGGGCCGTTGCAAATCGGCGTGGGGCAGGGGACGATGCGTACCGGGGCGTATGGCAGTGTGACCCGGCGCACGTATGGTGTGATTGGCGACGCGGTCAACCTGTCGGCGCGCCTGATGCAGAACGCTGATCCTGGCACAGTCCTGGTTGCGCAGGCTTTGCAAGAGGCGCTTCGGCAAACCTTCGAGTGGGAATCCCTGCCGGATATTTACGTGAAGGGCAAGGATGAACCGGTCCCGGTGGCGCGCCCGCGACGCAAGAAGCAGGCGCCAGGCCGCGCCGTGCTCTACAGCGGCCAACTGGTGGGACGCGAGGTCGAACTGCGCCGGTTGATCCAGGCGATTCAACCTGTTTTTATGCGACGTTTTGCCGGTGTGGTCTACGTCCACGGCGAACCCGGCGTTGGCAAAACGCGCCTGATCTACGAATTGCAGCAACAGACGCAGGCGCAATCTCCTCTGGCCTGGTTTACCTGCCCGGCGGAACCCATTTTACGCCAGTCGCTCAATCCATTCCGCTATTTCCTGCGCCAGTACTTCCGGCAAAATTCCGACAATACGGAAGAAGTCAACAAAATCAATTTCAACACGGCCTTGAACGCCCTCATCGAAAGGCTGCGTATGGAGACGGACGCTTCTGGTTTCCAGGACGTGATCGCTGAACTGGAACGCACCCGCTCGATGCTGGGCGCGCTGGTGGATTTGCACTGGGAGGGATCGCTGTACGAGCAGTTGGAGCCGGAATTGCGGTTCCGCAACACGCTGCTGGCTTTTAGGACGCTCGTGCTGGCTGAAAGCCAGTTGCAGCCGGTGATCCTGCACGTCGAGGATGTTCATTGGTTGGACCCCGATTCTCAGGAGTTGCTGGTCACGCTGACGCGCAATGTCCGCGACGCGCCGTTCGCCGTGATTCTCAGCGGGCGCTACCGCGACGATGGCAGCCCGTTCACGTTGGAATTGGACGCGGACTTGCCATGCGCTACATTGGACTTGAACACGTTGTCGCGCGAAGGGACGCGCGCGCTGGCGGAGCAGGTGTTGGCGGGGCCGATTTCCGACGCGCTGGCAAACTTCCTCAGCCTGAAAGCCGAAGGCAACCCGCTTTTCGTCGAACAACTGACCCTGGACTTGCGCGAGCGCGCGCTGGTGCGCCGCGCCAATCACGCGTGGGACATCGTCAGCCAGGACGTGGAGGCCGTTCCGGCGACGATCAACGCGGTGCTTATTGCGCGCCTCGACCGGCTGGCCGCGCAGGTGAAGGCTGTCGTGCAGACCGCCGCCGTGCTGGGGCGCGAGTTCGAAATTCTTATCCTCTCGCGCATGTTGCGTGACGATGCAAACCTGACGCGCAAGGTGCAGCGCGCCGAGGGAGAGATGATCTGGTCGGCGCTGAACCAGATGCACTACATTTTTCGCCACACGATGATGCGCGACGCCGCTTATGATATGCAACTTCAGGCGCGCTTGCAAAGCCTGCATGCACTTGCGGCTGAGGTGATGGAACAGATCTACGCCGGAGAATTGGCTTCGCACTATGCCGACCTGGCCTACCACTACGGCAAAGCGGACAAGCGTGCGCAGGCGTTCCGCTATGCCCGTTTAGCCGGCGAAGAGGCGGCGGCGCGTTTTGCCAATCAGGAAGCTATTCAGCACTTCCTCCAGGCCCTGCAACACGCGCTCTATCTGCCGCCCGGGCAAACGCACGCCGAACGCCAGTCAATCTATGCCTCCTTAGGCGAGTTAATGGTGACGACGGGACAGTACGAGGCGGCGCAGGAACACCTTACCTATTCGCTGGCGTTGGCGCAAGAAAGTAACGATCGGGAAGGGCAGGCGCGCGTCTATCGCTGGTTGGCGCATCTGTTCGAACTGCGTGGGGAATATCAACTGGCGCTGGACTGGGTGCAGCGCGGCACCGCCGTTCTGAGCAGGCGTGACACCATTATTGCCGCTGAACTGGCGCTGGTTGCCGGCATGATCTACACCCGGCAAGGCGAATATGAGGAAGCCTTGTCTCAGTGTGAGATCGCGTTGGATAGTGCGCGTCAACGCAACGAACTGGCGACGTTGGCGCGCGCTTACAACTTGCTGGGTCATATCACCCGGCTGCGCGGGCAGACCTCGACCGCCATCGAGCATTTCCAACGCGCCTATGAATTGCACGAACAGACGGCCAACCTGCACGGTCAGGCGACGATGCACAATCAGATTGCCAATGCCTATTTCGATCTCAGCCAGTGGCGTGAGGCCGATGCGCGCTACCGCGAAGCCCGTACCATCTTCGAGCGTATCGGCGACATCTATCTATGCGCCGTGGCCGACAACAATCTGGGCGAGATCGCGCTCTACCAGGGACGGCTGGATGAGGCGCGCAATTACTACCAGCAAGCGGTGGATGCGATGCACCAGATCGGCGGTTCGGCTTACATCTTGGGCGTCCTGCACATGAACCTCGGCCATGCTTTCATCCGGCGCGGGGAGATCGCGCCAGCTATTGCGGAGCTACAGCGTGGGCGAACTTACTTCGACCAGGCGCAGGTGCGTGATTTTTTGCCTGAACTGCATCGCCATCTGGCCGAAGCTGCCCTACAGGCAAACGACACGCTCGCTGCCGAATCCGACGCGCAGCAGGCCTTGACCCTGGCTCAGGAGTTGGAGATGCGCGGTGAGGAAGGCTACGCGCTGTGTGTGCTCGGCCAAATTAGCACCGCGCAAGGCGACTATGCATTGGCCGCCATGCATTTGCAGCAAAGCCTCGCCATCCGCATAGAAACCGGCGACGTCTACGAAAGCGCGCGCACACAACTGGCTCTCGCACATCTTTATCACGCGCAGCAAGATGACGAGCAAGCGCGCACTTTTTTGGAACATTGTACCCCTGTGTTCGAGCAACTGGGGGCAACCCTGGACCTGGCCGACGCACGCGCGTTGCGCCGGCAGATACGTTGAATCTAACAAATGTATCCATTGCGCGATCAGCGAAAGGAGGAAAATGATGATTGGACAGAGGCGTAATCCGTTTCGCAGGACGTGTACTTATCGACGTCTGGGCGCCAGCGTGGTTCTAAGCATAGGATTGTTCTTGCTCTTGCTATGGGGACTGCGTCACGTTCCCGGTGGAATTGCCCTGGCCGGTGATGTCTTGCCGGCCCCACTCGGCCCAGACGCCCCGCTTACTCCACTCGCGCCGCTCGCGCCGTCGCCTGTCACTTTTCTACCTGGCCCGAACTCCCATTATGCGCCGCGTAACGCCCCCGTCACCGCGATCTTCGACGAACCTATCGATGCAGCGACGGTGACCAGCCAGACGTTCGCCGTGTTCGGCAGCCAAAGCCCGCGCGTGACCGGCGTCTATAGCCTCAGCGATCTTTTGCGTACCGTCACCCTGATCCCGGCCCGCAATTACTTCCCCGGAGAGCTGATCCACGCCGCCGTCACCACGGGCACGCAGAATATCACGGGCGAGCAGGCGCTCTCGGCTGCCGTGTGGCAATTCCGCGCGGGGGTCGGCGGCGGTTATGGGATGTTCCAAAAAGCGACGTGGCCGGTGACGGCGACTACCGGCTACGACGTCGCCCTGGGCGATTTTGACAATGACGGTTATCTGGACATTTTCCTACTCACCTTTTCCGAGGGCGGCCACGTGTTTCTGAATATGGCCGGCGAGGGCTTTGTGCTCCATCAAGTGATTTCCCCCACCGCCGAGGGAAACAGGGCTGTGGCGCTGGGTGATGTGGACGGCGACGGCCACCTGGACGCGTTGATCGCTGCGGAACAGGGCCTCGAGGTCTGGCGGAACACCGGCACCGGGTTGTTGAGCCATATCGACACACTGCCGAGTGGATTTAGTTACGACCTGGCCCTCGGCGACGTGGACGCTGACGGCGACCTGGATGTGCTGGTTATCGCCGGCGCGGAAACACAAGTCTGGGTCAATCAGGGGGGTGTACAGGGCGGTGTAGCGGGTGTTTTCAGCGGCACGCTGCCGCTGCTCGTCAGCGCGGGGCCGGTAAAAGCCCTCGTCCTGGGTGATGTGAACAACGACGGCAGCCTCGATGTGTTTTTGGCGCTGCAGAACGGTTCTGGCGACGAGGTCTGGCTCAACGACGGCGCGGGCCATTTCAGCCGGACCCCGCAAGCCTTGGATGTGTGGGACAGCGAGGATGTGGCGCTCGGCGACCTCGATGGAGACGGCGACCTGGACGCCTTTGTGGCCAATGCGTTTAGCGGCAATACGGTGTGGATCAACCAGGGCGGCGCGCAACTCGGTACACCGGGCTGGTTCAGCGACAGCGGCCAAAGCCTGAGCAACGCTGCCGACAGCTATGCCGTCGCGCTCGGCGATGTGGATGGCGATGGCGATCTCGACGCAGTTGTAGCCAACATCTCCGGGAATAAGGTCTATCTTAACGATGGCGCGGGCAATTTCACGGCGACGCCGCAGACGCTCGGCGTCGCCTATAGCTACGGCGCAGCGCTCGGCGATCTGAACAACGATGGCGCTCTCGACATCGTTTTCACCAACTATTACGCGGCTTCGAGTATCTGGTTGAACGAACCGCAGCGTTGCTTCGCCCAACTCTCCAGCGCGCCCGGCCATACGTTCAGCAGTTTAGATGCGCAAGCCGTGCAGCTTGCGATCGACGCGGCGTCGCCCGGCGACCTGGTCAAACTGGCCGGCGTCTGCGAAGGGGTCAGCGATAATTCTGGCGACACTCAGACAGCCTACATTACCAAGCCGTTGACGTTGCGCGGCGGCTACGCTCCCGTCAATTGGGACGCGCCCACGTTGACCCCCACCATTCTCAACGCGCTTAATTTGGGACGCGTCGTCCGTATCCAGGGGGCAGAGGTCACCCTGGAAAATCTGGAACTGCGCAAGGGCGCGCCGGGTAGCGGCGACGGCGGCGGATTGCAATCGACGGGCGCGGTGACGCTGACGAATGTGGGATTCTACGACAACATTACCGGAGAATCCGGCAATGGCGGCGGGGCGTATCTCTCCGGCCCCGCCGTTCTTGATCGGGTAACCTTTGCGGGAAACCAGGCCGACAGTTGCGGTGGCGGGGTATATGCGCTTCAATCGGTCGTCATCAGCGATACGGCTTTCATCGCTAACACAGCCGTCAGCGGCGGCGGCGGTGTTTGCCTTGCGGGCAACGGTTATGCCAGCCGTTTTGTCAACAACATCTTCAGCCGCAACGATGCCGACAACAACGGTTCGGCGCTCTACCTGCATGGTCAGAACCCCGCCAGCCGCGCCGACCTCATCCACCTGACGATTGCCGATCCCCGTTTGACTACCCACTCGACCCTTTACGTCCCCACCGGGACGGTCTACATCACCAATACGATTTTTGCAAACCACGTCACCGACATCGAGGCTTTGCAAGGTGCGGAGGTCTACGAAGACTACAACCTGTATGACGGTGGGCCAAACTTCACCGGAACGATCCATGCGGGCGGGCACAGCTTCCCTGGCCCGGCGGAGTTTATGGATCCGGCGTTCGACGATTATCATCTGCGCGCCGGGTCTGAGGCGATTGACGGGGGGGTGGACACCGGCATAGCGACCGACTTCGACGGTTTCCCGCGTCTGCGCGGCGCTGCGCCCGACATCGGCGCGCACGAGCGCCAGGTGACCGTCATCGTCACGACTCTTACGGATGACAATACCGTCAATAACAACTGCACGCTGCGCGAGGCCGTCATCGCTGCCAACGAAGACCGTCCGGTCGATGCGTGTCCGGCGGGGAATGGGGCGGATACGATCGAGTTGACAGAGGGCGCCTATCAGCTAACCATCCGCGGCGCGGGCGAAGATGACTCGTGGACCGGCGACCTGGATGTGTATGACGACCTCACGATTCTCGGCGCGGGGCCGGAATTCACCTTCATCGAGATCGACGGTGGGGATCGCGTGTTCGAAGTGTTCGGCCGCCTCGTGATTTCCGGCGCTACAGTGATGGGAGGCGCTAACGTGGACGCCGGCGGCGGTCTGCGAACCCACCCCTATGCGGTTCTCGAGTTGATCAACGTGCATGTCCACGACAATCAGGCGACCGGCGATGGCGGCGGCCTGTACGTGCAGGGACAGGCGCTGTTGCGCGATAGCGCGGTATACAGCAATACGGCTGCGTCGAACGGCGGCGGACTTCTCGTCACCGGCAACGCAATATTGAATGGCGGGCGTATCCTCAGCAATACCGCAACCCACGGCGGCGGCGTTTACGTGGGCATGGCGGGCGTGTTCACGCAGACCGGCCTCAGTGAAGTTGCCTTCAACTCCGCGTCCGACGCCGGCGGCGGCATCTACGCCGAGGGCGGCTACGCCCTCATCGATAGCGGGCAAATCGCGCACAACCACGCGAACTATGGCGGCGGCCTCTACGTGGACTACGGAAAAGCTGTGTTGTCTGGGATAGCGGAACTGGTTCACAACACAGCGACCAACAACGGGGGCGGCGTCTATCTTCTCAGTCCCAGCGGCGTTTTCACGCAGGGCGCTTACAGTCTCATCGCGCATAATCGCACGCTGAATGTGGATCGGTTCGGCGGCGGTATCTATCAGCAGGATGGGTCTGTCTGGCTGAACGGCGGCATGGTTTACAGCAACACCAGCACCTATGGCGGCGGACTGCACGTCTATGATGGACAGGCGACGGTGGATGGCGGCAGCATCGTCGAGAATGTGGCCTATAATGGCGGCGGCGTCCATATTGGGCTAGGCGCACTGTTGCATCGTGGGGGCGAGATCCGGGACAACAGCGCTACACAGGATGGCGGCGGCGTTTACGTATCCGAGGGATCGGTCGAAATTGCCGGCGGGCAGGTCTGGCGCAACACGGCGGCGCGGTACGGCGGCGGCGTCTACGATGCGTTCGGCAGCGTTGTGCTGCGCGCCGGCGATATCGTCAGCAACACTGCCGATCGGGGCGGCGGTGTGTACGTCGATCTGAGTACGGCTTTTTGGAGTCAGTACGGCGGGACCGTGTACGATAACCGCGCGCTCACTCGCGGCGGCGGGGTGTATCTCAACTGGGTGTCCGGCGAGATGACCGGCGGGGAGGTCGCGCGCAATACGGCGCCTATGGGCGGGGG
>MTKY01066928.1_pt1 | contig 17234 bp, 12 predicted proteins | sample 1042731 | NCBI WGS metagenome assembly MTKY01 (sample SAMN06212206, study PRJNA360538) | anaerobic digester metagenome | biome: Wastewater treatment plant; material: sludge; isolation source: anaerobic digester fed with sludge from wastewater treatment plant | place: Denmark: WWTP Soeholt ... | reverse complement strand
CGGCCCGTCGGCAGGCCGCCGAATCCCGCATGATTCTGGAGTCCAACGAGTCCAAACAGCGTGAGATCGACAAACGCCTTTCGGACATCGGGCGAGCCCAGGACAATCTGCGCACGCGACAGGAGGAGATGGAAAAACTGGCGTCGCAGACGGCCAGGGAACTGGAGGCCATTGCGACGGAACGGCGCTCCATTGACGAGCGTGAACAGGATCTGATCGCCCGCGAGCAGCGACTCGCCGAACGCCACGGCACCGTCGAGCGCTTGACCTGCGAGCTGGAAAACCAGGAAAAGGTGCTGACGTGCCAGAAGCGTGAGCTGGAGCAGGAGCAGGCGAAACATCGGAAGGCCAGTGCGGAGCTGTTCGAGCGTGAGAAGCGCATCCAGCCGCTGCATCGCGAGCTTGAGGAGCGCCAGCGCCAGATCGAAGCGGACGCCGCCGAGGCGGCCCGGCTCCGAACGGAGCTGGAACGTCGTGCCCGGGAGCTGACGCAGGCCGAAGAGACCCTCAACGAGCAGCGCGAGGCCATTGCTTTGACCCTGGGGGAACAGCAGGCCGAACTGGATGAGCAGCGCAGAATCCTCGGAGAGCGCAGCGAGGCGTGCAAGGCGGAACGCCGTGATGCGGAAGCGGCCCTTGCCGCCGCCCGGTCACACGAGGCGGAAGCCCGGAAGCTGGCCGCCGAAACCATACAGCGGCAGGAGGAACTGACGCGACGGCAGGGCGAGATCGAGCAACAGGCCCGCCAGACGGCCGAAACGGCGCGGTCCCTCGGCGAGCGCCGGCGCGAGGTGACCGAGCGGGAAACGGCCGTTGCGGCGCGCGAGCAGGCGGCGTCCGACACCGAGGCGGAACTCGCAGCCCGCCGGGACGATCTGGAACGGCGAGCAGCGGACCTGCAGGAGCGGGAGCCGTGGATTGCTCGGGAGCAGGAGCGGCTGGAGCGTGAGCGGGCTGCCCTGGATTTGTCGGCTCGACAACTCGTCGAAAGCGAGGCCCGCATCAAGCAGATGCAGGAGGAGCAGTCGGAACAGCGACGGCGTCTGGACGAGGAAACGGTGGTTCTGGCGGCCCGCCGCAGTGAGCTGGATCGTCAGGCCCGCCAGGTCGCGGCCGTCCGTGGCGAGCTGGATCGAAGCGCACAGACGCTTGATGCGCTTCGCGCTCGCGAGGCGGATCTGGCCGGTCAGGCCGCCGGCCTGCAGGAGCAGCAGCAACGGTTGAACGCGGAGCGCCAGGCGGTCAAGGACCAGGCCCGGCAACTTCGCGAGAAGCTCGCTCAGCTCAAGTCCGCGTGGGAGGAGGCCAAACGCCGCGAACAGGCTGTTGCGGCCCGGGAAAGCGAGTTGGCCCGCCGCGAGATGGCTCTGGAGGCCCGTTCCAGCTCCGTGACGCCGGTGGCCTCCGGGGAGGCCGCCGATATGCTTGCGGCGCAGCAGCAGAAGCTTGCCGCGTTGGCCCGCAGCCTTCAGGATCGGGAGCGTGAGCTGGTCGAACGAGAGACTCACCAGAGGGAGTGTGCCGCCGTAGTCGGCAATATCGCAGACACGTTCGAGCGGCTGCAGGGACAGTTGAACGTGACGCCGAAGCCCACGACACCCCGGGCCACCAGCGAGCCGCCGGCACCCGAACCCGGGGCGGCGCACGTCTCCCGTACCATACCCGGACCCGGCGAGCGCCCCGGTCCGGAACCGTCACGTCCGCTTAATCGTCCGGCTCTTCGATCCGCCATCGACATCCTTCGGCGGCTGGGGGCCAAGGGGTCGGACGAGGAGCTGCAGGCCAAGCTTGCCCGGAATCCACTGGACCACACCCCACCGTCCGGTAAGTCGCCGGCGGCATCCGGACCGTAAGCCTTCGCGGATACGGCGGCCGGGCAGGGCCGGTTGCGGACGGTAGTTGTGGTTGACCTCGAAGTGTTCCCGAAACCGGCTGGGCCGATCTTCCGATACAAGACGCGGGTATTGTTTCCAAGTGGTCGCGCGCGTCTATCGGCGTAACTGACTTATGTCTCTGATCTTATATCGAAGCATTCTTGCGGAGCTGGAGTCACAGCTTCTGACGGTGTGCCAGATACGATCAGACAAGGCGATACAGACGGAGGTGACGGCAGCTCTGGCTCCGGCGAGAGGGCGCCGGGTCATTCTCGCGGTTTCGGGTGACGAGGGCTTGGCGCTGCTGGTTCTGACGTTCAGCGAGAGCGTGTGCCGGGAGATGGTGGTCCGCTTGTGGGGTGGAGACGCCATCGACTACCCGGATGAGCAGTACAACGCGTGTCTGATGGAGTTCAGCACGAATCTGCTGCGCAGGGTCCGCGGTACGCGGTCGAGCGATCCGAATCCACCTATTGTCGTCTCGCGGGCCACGACGGAAGTGGGTATCAGCACGTCTGCCGCCGCGGCGGGCAGTGAATTGCGAACATCCGCCGGCATCGTGTTCACGGCATTCGTTCCTGCGGCCGGTCCGGCACGCTGCCCCAAGGCGACAAAGACTCCCACGGGAGCTTCCCACTCGGCTCCTGGGCCGTGCGAGGCCGAGCTTGTCGGCAAACCGAAACCCGGAGGCGGGCGCGCCCAGCAGGTTCTCGTTGTGGATGACGACCCGGAAATGTGCAACCTGTTATCCAAGTGTCTGTCGGACCTTGGGTTGGAGGTTTTCGTCGCCCGAACGGGGGAGGCCGCCCTCAATGCCATCGGGATTTCGAACATCAGTCTGGTTCTGCTGGATTACGAGATGAAGGGGATGAACGGGCTGGAGTGCCTGCGGCGTATTCGGGCCGGGCGATCCCAGCCGCGCGTGATCATGGTGACGGCCACCAAATCTCCCCAGGTGATCAAAGCCGCGACGGCGTTGGGCATTTCGGGGTACGTCATCAAGCCGTTCGATATCCTCGACATCAAAAACCGTGTCTCGCGGCTGTTGTGCGGCGAGCCGGCTGCCGTCAAGTGACCAGGCAAGCCGGTTCCGCCGCGGCATCTTCGGGGCTTGCGATCATCCGGCGATTGGCGGATAATGCGGAATCTCCCGCTTGGTGTGCTGCGGGAGGTGTAACGGGGGTTTGTCTAGCCGCAGGTTGACGAAAAAGATGGGAGAATTGCTGGACGCACTGCGTCGTCTTCAGGAGGTGGAACGCCAACTGAGGGAACTACGCCACGGGGAGGAAAAGCGCAATCGCCAGATCCAGTCGCAGAAGCGTCAGATCGCCAAATCCACCGAACTCATTCAGCGGAAGCAGGCCGAACTGCAGCAAAATCAGATGGAAGTGAATCGGCTCGAGCTCGATTTGAAAACCCGGGAACAATCCATTGCCAAGCATCGGGCCGCTCTGAACAAAGCCAAGACGAATCGCGAATACGCATCCATTCTGACCGCCATCAACACCGAGAAGGTGGATTCCGCCAAGATCGAGGCGCGGGAACTCCAGATCATGTCCTCCGTTGACGAGGTCAAAGCCGCCATCGGCCAGGGGCAGGAGCAACTGCTCACGCTGAGGCAGCGGCTGGCGGAGGCGGAAAGGCAGCTTCACGAGTATCAGGAGAGCGTGCGGGAGCAGCGCAGCCAACTGGAGGCCGAGCGGGAGTGCGTGGCGGACACCATACCGCCGGCCACGCTGACGACCTTTGTCCGCGTGGCCGAACACAACGACGGGGAGGCGCTGGCTGAGATCGTCCGGCTTCATCCCAAACGGGACGAATTCGTCTGCGCCGGCTGTCACATGAAAGTGCCCCTGGAGATCGTCAACGCACTTCAGTCGCGGGATGAGGTGCAAAGCTGCGATGCGTGTGGACGGCTGCTGTACCTGGCCATCTGACGCGGCGTGACCGGGCGGTCACTCTGGCGGAGCCGTTTCCCGCCGGCACAGTACACCGACATCGTTGTGAAGCTCCGGCAGGATTTGGTCCAGACGCAGCCCGACCTCGTAGCGACCCTCTCGCATCGCCTGGCGAACCGCAGCCACCTTGTCCCATCGCAGGTCCGGCAGATCGGCCAGCCTTTTTTTCCAGGCGGCCAGGTCGCTATCCGCATCGTCTCGTGCCGTGGGCCGTTCCATGATCGCGTCCTTTGATCGTCGGGCAGATTCGGGCCTTCCCGCCGCTCGCAATTTACGCTGTTTGCCCCATTTCTCTGGTTTTCGGACAATCGGGCATTAAACTGAATCGAAACGGGGCCGTGTCGTTTCTGTTCCGACACAGGGGGGTGAAACGGCACGTGTCGTCCGGACGGTTCTGGGACGCGGAGTGTCGGCGAATGCATGGACGATTCGCTTTGGCGGTTTTCAGCCGCGCCACGGGCACCTCAACCGCGTCGGGACACATACCGATGTGTATAAGGTATTCGGGTTGGGGGCCCCGGCCTCGTCCCCGGCTTGCGGCCGGGCCTTGCGTATTCTACGCTGAAGGGCCCGTCCATCGGAGAAGCCGGGAGCAGTGTCCGCCCGGACGAGACGCGGCAGACTCTCGATCAGGAGTGCTTCAGATGGCGAACCGTGGATTTGTGCAACGAGTGAAAAATGGTCTGGCGGCAGCCGCGATCGGTGGCAGCGCATTTGCACTGGCGGGGTGTGACCCCCTGGTTCGCGAGAGCCTGCTGACGGGCCTGGAGGCCACCACCAACGCGCTGACCGACACGTTGGTATCCGCCTTCTTCCTCAGCCTGGCCGACAACAACAAGCCGACCGGCGGCGGCCTGACGACTACCAAGCCGCTGTAATCGGCTCGTCCGCACCAGGTGGCGGCGCCAGCGCCCCACTGTGTCGCCGATGATGCGTACAGGCGGCCCGGGGCGGTCCTTCTGCGGTTGCACGGACGTCCAGTTTATGGGGGCGGCTGGCCGGATCCAGCGTACCCGGTTGGACCGGGTCTGGTGGTCGAAACCACAGGAGGCGCGGTCCGGAAGTCCCGGACCGCGCCTCCTGTTCGTCGTTTCGGCGACTCGGGTCGTACCGGCTCAGAGCTCTTGGCGCTACGAGGCGCGGCCGATGCGTCCCGGCCGGCGTGGGGCGCCCGGGTCTGACGGTGGGGCAGCGTCGTCCTCTTCTGTGTCGGCCTCGTCGCCGCGAAGCACGATGTCCTTCTCGTGCAGCGTGACGGCCTCCACATCCCAGATCTGCACCGGCGCTTGTGCCATGAAAGCAACCGGATAATCGTTGTCGTCGTCTTCGGGAGCGGGCAGAGCTGCAGGATAACGACCGACGCACCGGCCGTCGAGATAGAGGCTCAGGTCACTGGCCAGCAGGCACATGAGTTCGTGTTGGGTGCCGTTCTGCAGGGGAGCGAGAACCTGTACACCCAGATCGTCCCCGGCGAGATTGAGCTGTGCGAATCCGAAATAGGTCTGGGCTTGCGTCCCCGTGTAGCGCGCTTTGCAGCGGATCACCACGGGAAGCTCCTCATAGGTTTTGACGGCCAGCAGCACCGGACCGGGCGTGCCGTCGGGCGTGGTGCATACGATCCGTCCGCCGTCCGCCTTCCAGAACCGCTCGGCCTCCTCCAGCGGTCGAAAATGCTGCATGGAGTCGGTGGGGATCCTGACCCAGGTGCCGATGGGTGCGACCGTCCGAGCCAGATCGATTCCGGGCAGAAAGACCGTGTTGTCGGACGCCTTCATCATCGGCCAGCATTTCGGCTTGCAGGGCAGATCGGCGATTTCGGAGTCCGGCGTGTTTTCCGGCACGCAGCGAACGCAATCCTCGGCGCCGCACCCGGTGCAATCGCGGCATTCGTCGCAGACGGTGCAATCTATGCAGTCGCCGGGTTCGCTCAGGTCGAGGTCCTTGACGTATCGCTCCTTCATCCATTCGACCCAGCGGCGTTCGAGTTCCTCGATCGCTCCGTCCTCGGATATGCCCAGGGCCGCGGCGGCGGCGGCGTCCCAGCCGTGCTGGAGCCGCACCTCGTCCAGGAACGCCCGGAACGCCTCCGGGCCGTGCAGAGCGATGAAGGTGACGATGGTCGCGGCCTGGTCGTAGAAGCGGAGGACCTCGCCGCCCGTCGGGTAGCCATCCGAATTGCACAGGTCGCGCAGGCGGATGTATTCGCCCGACATCGTGTCGCGGGCCATGTCGGCGGACTCCTTGAGATCCTTGCGGGTCTGCTCCATCTGCCGGGCGCAGCCCTCATGGAGCCACAAGGGGTTCGCCTGCGCCCCGAAGAACTCGAACAGAACCATGTGCATCAGCTCGTGAGGCAGGGTGTCTTCCAGGTTGCCCTTGACGGGGTTGTCGATCTTCTGGAATTTCATTTCCTCCGCGTCGGAAAGCTGAAAGAGAGCCACGCGACCGGTCATGCCGTAGCCTGACCAGGTCACGCCGAGTGATCCTTCCGGATTCTTACCCACCTGCACGTAGTCGTTCGTGTCTTTGTAGATGAGGATCGGCACTTTCTGCGACCAGGCCCGCCCGTCCAGCAGGCGGTCACGCATGAAGGCCAGATACTGCTCGCAGAGTCTGGCGGCCGTCTTCGTCAGTTTCTCACTGCAACTGGCGACGTAGAAGTGCTTTGTCTCTTCCTCGATCGGTGGATACCCAATCGGGATTCCGGGCAATTGGACATAGGTTGTGTCATCCACCCGGTCGAGTCCGCGATAGTCGATGTCTACGTCGGGCACGTGGAAGGGGTCGCGGTCCTGCCATTCCATGGTCGCCAGTTCATGTTCGCGGCAGCGGAGGTATCCCTTGCGCGCGATGCGGCGCACGGATTCGTCCGTTGCGATCGTCAGAAGGTCTTCCCACGGTTTGACGGCCTCCGCCTTGTTCCCCATGGCCTCCAGGGCCTGTCCGAGCAGGATATAGGCCATCTGGTTTCCGGGGTTGGTTTTCACCTCCTGCTGGAGAGCCGGAATCGCCGTTGTCCAGTTGCGGGCCTCCACCGCCTGCTTGGCCTGCTCGAACGTGGACGAGTCTTCCGCCAGCACCCGGCCGCCGACCGCCAGAAGCGCCGCGGCGGCCGCCACCACAAACCACTTGAGTCTTGTGCTATACACGGGTCCTTCCTCTTTTCTTGTTGACCGTTGCCCGAACCTGCTCCAGGCGGGCAATGAACTCCCGACACGTGTCATTGAGATCACGCAGGTTCTCGGGGTGTCTCGCCACCCGTTCCCGCGTGTATTCCGCAATCATCAGCAGCGGCCGAAGGGCCTGATCGAAACTCTGGCAGTACTCGCGCCACGCCTTCCGTTCATCGGGCGTCAGGTTGCCCCGTTCATCTCCGGAGGGGGTAGGTTCCGGGTGTTCGGCCAGGGCCCGGGTGAAGAGCGCTTCCAGGGCCTCGTTGAGGTGCAGGGCCAGCACGCGGGTCAGGGCCACGTCATAACTCAGTGCGTATCCCGGCAGGATGGCCTCCACCCGCTCCAGCGAGGCCTGCACTTTCCGCACATCCTCCGCGAAGGGCAGGTACTGATCCAGCCGGGAAGCCGCCCGGGGCAGGTTCTGAAAGGCCTCGAGGGTCAGCTCCAGGTCCAGCTTTTTCTCGATGGCGCGGATGCTGACCTTCTCATCGATCAGCAATTGGTCGCAGTATTCCTCCAGAGCCTTGCCCATGAGGGTCTCGTCGGCCAGGGCGTTGGGTTCCTTCGCCTTGAGACGCTCTTCTCGCGAGAGGAACTGTCGTGTCAGCACCCGCCCGACCCGTCGCAAGGAGCGGTCTTGCGGATTCTGGTCGAAGATGTCCAGGTGCGCAGTGGCCCGGAGCTGGTCCGTTTCCCGACCCGCGGTTTTCATTTCTTTCAACAGGGCGATCGCCGAATCGAAGTCGCCCAGGCGCTCCTGCGCCTGGATGATCAGCCATCGCGCCTGGTATTGCTCATCCCGCTGGTCCTCCGCGCTGAGCAGCGGGGAAAGGCGCGGGACGATCTGGTCGTATCGACCCAGGGCGTACAGCGCGCGGGCGTTGATCACCTCCCGACTCAGCACGTCCAGGTTTTCGAAATGCTGGACCACCTCCGGAAGCGTGCCCCGCGGCAGCGAAACATCCGCATCCCGCACCATGGATTTGATGCGTCTTTTGGGGATGGATTTGCGTCCGAACTCCGTCTGAATGACGATGCGCGTGCGACCCTCACGGATGATGGTGCCGCTGACCGTCGTTCCGTCGTCCAGCAGAATGCTGTCCGCACATACGGTGGTTGCGAAGATCAGAATCGAAGCCGCCACAATTCGCCCGAGCATGATCGTGTGTCCCTACCTGTTAGGCCCCAGGGCCTTCTTTGCCTTGTCTATCTGTTCGACCCACCAACTGGACTTGCCACCCCCCGGCTTGCTCCTCACCTCCTGTCCGGGCGCGGCCAGCCTGCGTTCCATGGAACGAAGCACGACATTCATGGCCAGTCGCCGGGACCATTCGGGAACCGGCCCCCGCACATCGGGATACCGCATGTTTCCTACACCCGAACAGATGTCGTGCTTGCAGAGGATCCCGACCTCTCGGTCCCGCAGCAGCAGTCGGTACAGGTCGCACCGGCCCGTCCGGATGGCATCCTTGTCCTCATCTTCCCGGAACCGTTTGTGGTACAGGGCCTTGCGCACAGGAACCTGTCTGACGTCAAACCCCTGCGTACCGCGAATCTGCCCGGTGTACACCGGGTGCAGCGAGGGAAGCGGCTTGATCGTCAGCTCCGGATGGAGGGTCCGCAGGGACGCCTCGAAGAACTCCGCCCACGCGGGGCGGCCTGCGGCCGTGTCCATGAACAGATATGTGTCGTTCTCCAGGGCCGCGCGGAGGATTGCCTGCTGGTCCGCAGTCCAATCGGCGGTGCCGGTGGCCACCACCCACAATAAAATGGGCGGCGGCTGGCCGTCGGCGAACGTGGCCGCTTCCACGTTCACGCGGTAGTGTGTCTGCATCAGGCGGTTGACACTCTCCAGGAAGTCCGGGTAGGCCGGCGTCGTCCCGCCGACCTCCAGGCAGGCCATCCGCAGCGTGCGACTGCTTTCGGCTCCCGCGGCATACGGGGACGGATCATACGCGCCGGGAATCGGCTCTCCGTCCGTGGTGTAGGTGAGCAGGGCGTTCATGAACGCGAATGCCTCGGGATGTTCCTGCGTCTGGTACATCTGCCAGACGCACGGCCAGTCCGGCGGGATGAAGAACACGAAGTCCTTGAGCCCGTTGCCGATCACGCGCAACGGCGGTTCGATCCTGATTTCGCCTTCCACGCTCAGCAACGGGTCGTCCGACGCCATCTCCCGAACCTTGTATTCCGGGAACAGGGCCGCTACCCGCTTCTCCAGGCCGTCCGAAAGGGCCGCGTCCTGGCCGAAGGCGCTCACCACCATCACCCCGCCTTCGAAGCAGTAATCGCGCAGCCGGCCCCAGTCCTCGTCGCTCCAATCGGGCATCGACTCGACGCTCAGATAAAGGATCGGCACTTTGGCCAGCTCATCCATTGGCCGGTCAATGGAGATCTCACGCCAGTTGTGAGAGCGTTTGCGTGTTCTCGAGACGAACTGGACCACGTGTTCCGCATCGCCCCGGTAGGTGGAGTATCCGTCCCCGCCGGCGATCAGCCGTTGCAGCATGGTGGGCGCATGCACGGCCGCCAGCAATTCCAGTGTGCTGCCGGTCACTGCCAGGCTGTTGGCAAACACGCCGCTGGCCCGATCGTAGTACTGCAGGAGATTCTGCGCTTCGGTCCGGAACAGGTTCTGATTCGCCAGCCGGTCTCGTCCCGTGATTCTGGAAGCGTCGAGCAGGCTGTACGCTCGCTCAAACGGAGAGTCTCCCCGGGCCCACTCCTCGTCCGCCAACTGTTCCACAAACGTGGCGCTGTCGCGCTCCAGTTTAAATGCATAGTTGCCCAGCAGCCAGTTCCACGCGGCGCCGATCCCATCCAGTTGGCGGCGATTGGCCCGGAACTGACCGCAGTTGCGGGCGAGCAGCCCTTGCGCCACATCGAGCGTAGACAACAGCCCGCACAGGCCGGCAGCCGTGCGGCCCAGCGTCGGCACTTCGCCCACTCCGCCGTAGGAAGGCATCGTCCCGGTGAATCCGCCACTGTTGTGCTGCGAGTCAACCCAGTATCCCGCAGCCGACCGCCAGACTTTGATGTCCACTGGCCGGCCCGCGAAGTGGGCTGCCCGCAGCGCTTCGATGGCGTTGATGGAGCTGGCGTGATCGGATTGCAACCGGGGCGGCTCGGAGGACGCTTCCTCATGCGGTTCGCGCACGGGGCTCGTCTCCGCCCAGCCGCCATCGGCCAGTTGGGCCCGCACCAGCCAATCCAGATCCCGGGCCATCGTCCGTCCGTGCTTTTTCGGGTCGCCGTGCCGGGTCAGGCAGTACAACCGTCTGGCCACTGCGTCGGTGGTGGCGGGTTGCTCTTCCGGCGGGCGGCGCTCATCGGCCAGCCAATCGAGCGCTTTGGACAGCGGTTCTTCCGTGGTGTCCTCTCCCAACTCCGCCAGGGCCGAAACGATCATGGCGGTGTCGCCGTCCAGGCTGCTCGAGTCGCCACTCCCCCCACCCCCGCCCAACGCAAAAAACCCCCGCTTGTCTTGGAACTGCTTGAGCAATTCGGAGGACTTGCTCAGAACCTCGGCCACCCGCCGCTCGATGGAATCCTCGATCGGAATATACCGAATGGGCACGGGCATTTCCGGTTCGTGGCCGGCGGCCAGGGCTTCATCCACCTCCCGAAAGACGATCCGACGGAACAAGAACTGCTCCTTCGCTCCATCGGGCAGTTCGATGACCACCGCCGCGGTTCCTGTCTGTCGCGTGAAGTTGCCGGTGCGCACACGGCCGGTTTGCTCTGTGGGGACTCCATCCAGAACGATGTTGAACTCCACCCCCTGTGGCTGACCGTCGATCCAGATGGCCGGGGCAATCACATGACATTTGACGCCCTGCCCCCGATCCTTGCCGAAGGCGATCCCCTGGATGACATATTCATACGTCCGGTTGGGGCGGATTTCTCCTTTGAGTTCAAACCAGACCGAGATCTTTCCCGGGGGGGACGGGAAGTCCACTTCCTTCGTGTCGATGAGCAGTCCCCGAATTCCGCCCTTTTCCTGGGCACCCAGTTCCAGGTATCCCACGTACATCTTGTCGCGGAAAGGGCGGACGTTCGACACGCCCGAGACGATTACCTGACCGAAGTGATCATCCCCGTCAAACGCATAGAAAACGCCATCCCCGCTCAGCATCGGGCGCATCTCGGCCCGTTTCGAGTCTCGATTCAACATGCCGATGGCCACCAGATTCGGGCCGGCCCAGCACACGGGCAGTGCCGCACTCAAGGCGGCGAGGATGATCCCCACAACCGTCGCCCGCGGTTTCTGATTCAGGCACACGATCAACTCCCCCATTTTCCTGTCCGGGCAGAATGCCTCATTCGTCACGGTTTGCATGGGGTCCCACAGGCGGCGAACCCCGAAGCAGCGGGCCAAGGATACCACAGCCACGCCGTTCATGCTACCGATCGGGTGCGCCGGATCGGGCCGGGCGGTTGATCCGGCCGTTTCCCTCCGCTATAGGTGGGGTTCGGATGCCGCGCCGGGTCGGCGCGAGTATCCTCCCACCGGGTGCGGGCCCGCCCCGCGGTGTCAGACACCCGAACGAGGTGCGAACGATGCAGCATATGACCGGAAAAGACCTGCTGCTCCAGGCGTTTCGAGGCGGGGCGACCACCCGTGCCGGATGGGTTCCCTTCGTCGGCGTCCACGGCGGCCGGATGCTGGGCATCAGCGCCCGGGAGTACCTGCAATCCGCCGATCGTATCGTGGACGGGCTGCTGGCCGCCCAGGAACGCTATCGCCCGGACGGTCTTCCCGTGGCTTTCGATCTTCAGATGGAAGCCGAGATTCTCGGTTGCGATCTGCAATGGGCGGACGACACTCCGCCCGCTGTCGTTTCGCATCCGCTGGCACGGCATGGTCTGGACCACCTGCCCGAATTGGACCTGTCGGCCGGCCGGTTTCCGCTGGTGTTCGAGGCCCTGGGGCGACTCAAAGGCCGGATCGGGCGGACGACCGCGCTCTACGGGCTGATCACAGGGCCGTTTACCCTGACGCTGCATCTGATGGGCACGCGGGTCTTTCTGGACATGCTGGAGGATCCGGACGGCGTGCGACAGGTCATCGCGTTCTGCGCCGACGTGGGCCGCCAGACCGCCCAAGCGTACCTGGCGCACGGGGCCGACATCATTGCGGTGGTCGATCCCATGACGAGCCAGATTTCGCCGGATCATTTCGAGGCGTTTGTGGCCGGGCCGATCAACCGCGTCTTCTCGCACATCCGCCAGTGCGGCGGGCTGTCGTCCATGTTTGTCTGCGGCAATGCGACGCGCAACCTGGAGAGCATGTGCCGGACGCTGTGTGACAACGTGTCCGTGGACGAGAACGTGCCGCTGGAGCTGCTCAAGGAGCTGGCGGGCCGGTACGGTCGATCCTTCGGCGGAAACATCAAGCTCACCTCCGTGCTGCTTCTGGGCGATCCGGACGACGCGAAACTGGAGGCCATCCGCTGCATGGAGATCGGCGGCACCAACGGCTTCATCCTGGCGCCCGGCTGCGATCTGCCCTATGCCACGCCGGAGGCCAACCTGGAGGCCGTCGCCCTGATGGTTCATGACGACTACCAGCGGCATGTCGCCAATGCCACGCTGCGTGCGAAATCCGCCCGATCGTTCGACGACGTGGTTCTGCCGGACTACGCGAACGAGCGCCGTGTCGTCGTGGACGTGGTGACGCTGGATTCCGCCTCCTGCGCGCCCTGCCAGTACATGGTGGACGCGGCCCGGCGGGCGGCCGCTCCGTTCGGCGACCGGGTGGTCGTGCATGAACGCAAGATCACCACACACGAGGGACTGGGTTTCATGACGCGACTGAAGGTGGAGAACATCCCGACACTCTGCATCCGCGGCCGGCCTCAATTCGCGTCGATCATTCCCGACGCGACGACGCTCACGCAGGCCCTGGAATCGGCCATCGAGGAGCTTCCGGTATGATCCCGCTGGCCCTCATCACGGGGTTTCTGGGGAGCGGGAAGACGACGTTCCTGCGGCACGTGGTGCGCACACACCGAGACCGACGGCTGATCTTTCTGGTCAATGAGTTCGCCCCCGTGGACGTGGACGGGCCGCTGATCGAGTGCTCGCCTGACGATCTGATTTGCGTGGTCGGCGGCAGCATCTTCTGCCGCTGCCTGGTCACGGATTTCATCCGCCACCTGCGTGCGGTGGCCGAACGCGCCGCCAACCCGGATACGCCGGTGGACGGCGTGGTGATCGAGGCCAGCGGCATTGCCGACCCCGGCGTGGTCCCGCGAATGCTGGAGGAGACGCGGCTGGCCGAACCCTTCCAGCTCGGCCGCATCGTCAGCGTCGTGGATCCGGGTACGTTCGCGACCCTCGTTCAGACGTTGCCGAATCTCAGCGCCCAGATCGCCGCCAGCGACGTCGCGCTGCTCAACAAGACGGATCTGCATCCGCCGGAGAAGCTGGAGGCGACCGAGCGGGCGCTGCGCGCCATCAACGCGTCGCTGGATATCGTGCGGACGTCCTTCTGCGTGACGGACATCGACCTCTTCGCCCCGCGCGGCGCCGCTGCGCTGGACGGGCGATATGCCCTCTGCGCCGATCCCAACTATGAGGTGATCACCGTTGCCCTCGACCGTCCTCTGGACGCGCACGTGCTGACTTCCGCCCTGCGCGGCCTTTCGGACGCGCTGTACCGGGCCAAAGGCTATTTCCGGACGACCGCCGGTCTTCAGCATCTGGACGCCACCTCCCATGCCGTGACCGTCCGGCCTGCGCCGCGCGCGGATCTGCCCCCGCGCCTGGCGTTCATCGTGCGGCCCGGCACCCGGGCGCGGCTGGAACTCCTGTTGGCGAACCTGGCCCCGAACCATTCGAACTGACGGGCCCGACCACGCGGATAATGAAGGCGCCCGGCTCGTCCGCCGTAGGCGCTGCCCCACACTGCGGAATCCGGGCGTCATGCCGCCCGCAGGAGCTTCGTGGTCGCGGCGCCCGGCCAAAAAGCAGGTCTTCGGGTCGCGTGATGGAAAGCGAAGTGTACGATCTGGGTGTCATGCGTCAAACCCTCCGTTGACATCGGGTTACAAGCGCGGGTGGCACCGGTGCCAAGTGTCCTGACCTGAGGCGCATGGTAGCCGTTAGACTCGACGGATGGGAGCGGAAAATAAGTGTTAGCCCTTATTTTTGAGGTGAATTGAACGGGGAGTTCCCCAAAGCAACGTCGCGGTGGTCTTGTGGGCCACCGCGACGCTTCGGTCGGGAACAGGTTGTCAGGAGGAGGATGATTGGCTCTCTGGTCTTGGTTCTGGTTTCCGCATCTCTTCACCCCTTACTACGTCGGCGGGGTTGAATGGTTCGCGCGGGTTGCGTATCTGCAAAAATGTCTGCAACATCCTGAAAATAATGGGGTTATAGCTGAAACCTCAAAGGATTGTCATCCTTGCGCGGCCTCCAACGGGCGGGGGCAGTCTGGCTTGCGGCCGTTGGGATGGGGGGCGACGTTTTTCAGAGGCGTTGGATGGATGTTGTCGTTGACGGACGGCGTGCGTGTCGGTAGTCTACTGGGCTGATCGCCGGGCATGCGTTTGTGGCGTTGGCGATCGAGTCGGGGCAGTTGTGGGGCGGCTCGTCGTGGCCGGGTGATACCGGCGCGGCGGTCGGTGGGCGGTCCACTTCGCGGCGGACGGCTCAGGCCTCGGTTCCCGGCTCCGGCCGCGTCCCCCTCATTCGGCGGATACGGTTCCACAGCAGGGTTTCGAAGATTTCGGGCGTCGGGTTCCGGCGATCGAGTCGGAGCATCCGCCGTTGTTTGCGGGAGCTGGGCGGATTGGCTGCGGAGCCGGGGCCGGATGGCGGATCAGGATTGGCCGCGGGCCGGCGTGCGGGTACGGATACCCGGTGGTGTAATTGGCAACACACCAGGTTTTGGTCCTGGCATTCCTGGTTCGAGTCCAGGCCGGGTAGGTAAACGGCTCGCGAGTCGAGCCGGTTCGCGTGGTGGGGGAAAGACAGCCGAATGGGAGAAGCCGCCGGACCCTCCAGGCGCTGGGCAGCCGCCGGCGTTTCGTTTCGGGCGCGTCGGCGGGGCCATCGAGTCCAGCTCAGGCGAGGCAGCAGCGCGATCATGAATTGGGCGAGTGAGCGATGGAGTGAGGATGACTTGCGTGATCTGAAGGTGTTCGCGGGCCGCGCCTCGGGCGCGCTGACGGCGGAGATCTGCCAGCATCTGGGGATTGCGCAGGGACAGGCCGCGGTGTCTCCGTTTCCCGACGGCGAGACGTTTCTGAAGCTGCGGGACGACGTTCGCGGCAAGGACTGCTTCGTAGTGCAGTCCACCTGTCCGCCCGTCAACGACAATCTGATGGAGTTGTTGATCTACATCGACAGCCTGCGTCGGGCGTCGGCCACGCGGATCACGGCGGTCATTCCGTACTTCGGCTATGCGCGGCAGGACCGCAAGGCGGAGGGTCGCACGCCGATCACCGCCAAGCTGGTCGCCAATCTGATCTGTGCGGCCGGGGCGCACCGGGTGCTGGCGATGAACCTGCACGCGGACCAGATTCAGGGGTTCTTTGACATTCCAGTGGACCACATGACGGCGGTCCCGGTGATATCGGCCCATTTCCTGGAGATGAACCTGGAGAACCCCGTGGTCGTTTCGCCGGATGTGGGCAACCTCAAGACGGCCAACCAGTACGCCCTCCGGCTGCACGGCGACATCGCGGTGATCGACAAGCGACGGCGCGACGGGTCGGCCATTGACGCCAGGAACATCATCGGCAGCGTGCAGGGCAAAACCGTGCTGCTGTTCGACGACATGATTACGACAGGGGGCACGGTCTGCGAGGCCGCCCGGCTGGTCCGCGAACACGGAGCGAAGAAAGTGTACGTGGGGGCCACGCACGCGGTGCTGGCGGGTTCGGCCTGTCGCCGGTTGAACGAGGCCGGGTTCGAGCAGATTTGCGTTACCAACACGATTGACCTGAAAAACTCGGTCCGGCAGGAGGTGGAGAACCTGACCATCCTGTCCGTGGCCCGGTTATTCGCCGAAACGATCCGCCGCATACACCGACATGAGTCCGTCAGCGCCCTGTTTGAGAGCGGCTGGAACAACGTGACTCCCAGAAGCTGACACGGAGACGACGATCAACATGGAAATCAGTACGCTCAAAGCACTTCCGCGCAAGACGCTCGGCAGCAACGCCGCCCGCCGCGAACGCCAGCGAGGGCGCGTGCCGGCGATTCTGTACGGTCACAAGGAGAACCCCGAGCCCATCACGCTGGACGCACACGACGTGGAGAAGGCTCTGACCCACGGCGTCCGCGTGCTGACGCTGGATCTGGAGGGTCGCCAGAGCCAGTATCTGATCAAGGAAGTGCAGCACGACTACCGCAGCCCGATTCCGGTGCATCTGGACCTGATCCGGGTGAGCATGGACGAGCGCGTGACCGTGACCGTTCCGGTGGAACTGCGCGGAACGCCGAAGGGGGCCGCCGAGGGCGGGGTGTTGGAGCAAATGCTTTCGGAGGTGGAGGTGGAGTGCGTGGTGACGCAGATCCCCGATGCCATCCGGGTCGTGGTCACGAATCTGGGGGTGAACGACGTGCTGTTCGTGCGTGATCTGCCGCTGCCGCCCGGGATTACGCTGCATCATGAGCCGGACGAGCGCGTGGCCACCGTCCGGGTGCTGGCGGAGGAGCCCGAGGCCGCCGAGGAGGCTGCGGAGGCGCCGACCCAGCCCGAGGTGATTGGACGGGCCAAGGCAGAGGACGAGGAGGAGTCCGGGGGCTGATCCCCCCGGCCAGTATCGGGTGAAGCTGATCGTCGGACTCGGTAACCCCGGCCCCCGCTACGAGCGCACGCGGCACAACGCGGGCTTTCGGGTGGCGGATGAGCTGGCGGGCCGCTGGGGAGTGAACCTGGGCCGGGAGCAGTTTCACGGATGGGCCGGTTCTGGGATCGTGGGGGCCGAGCGCGTGTTGCTGCTCAAGCCGACCACGTTCATGAACCGCAGCGGGCAGGCCGTTCTGGCCGCCGGACGGTTTCACCGACTGGAGTCGGCGGATCTGCTGGTGATCAGCGACGATTTCGCTCTGCCGCTGGGCCGGTTGCGGCTTCGAGCCCGTGGCTCGGCGGGCAGCCACAACGGGCTGTCGGACATTGTGAATCGGCTGGGCACGGAGGATTTCGCCCGGCTGCGGATCGGCATCGGCGGGCCGGTTGGCGATCCGGCCCGATATGTGCTGGATTGTTTTGCGGA
>MTKY01051240.1_pt1 | contig 17265 bp, 15 predicted proteins | sample 1042731 | NCBI WGS metagenome assembly MTKY01 (sample SAMN06212206, study PRJNA360538) | anaerobic digester metagenome | biome: Wastewater treatment plant; material: sludge; isolation source: anaerobic digester fed with sludge from wastewater treatment plant | place: Denmark: WWTP Soeholt ... | reverse complement strand
GCCCGAGGAGGAGGCGCGGGTGAAGCAGTCCATCCGGGAACGATTTCCCGAGGCCGCCCTCGAATGACGACGGCAGCCCGGGAGCGCGGTTTATGTTTTTGCCTGACGCCCCGGCCCGTTCCGGCCAGAATCATTGCCTATGACTAGACCGCCGCTGATTTTTATTTCGCCGAGCGTGGAGAAGAAGGGAGACGAGTTCGGGGACCTCTCGGTCAGCCTGTCGGAGACCTATCAACAGGCCCTGACCGACGCCGGGGGGCTGCCGCTGGCCCTGCCCGCGCTGCCCTCGCGGGAGTGGATCGCCGCCAGCGTGCGGTGTTGCGACGGGGTCCTGCTGACGGGCGGCGACGATGTGGACCCGCGCATTTATGGCCGGAAACTGCCGCCCGGCCTGCAGCGCACCGTGACCCTCACCCCCGATGGCGGGGCGCGCGACTGGCGTGAATTGGTGTTGATTGACGAGGTCTTCCGCCAGCGCAAGCCGTTGCTGGCGATTTGCCGGGGCCTGCAAATCCTCAACGTGGCCCTGGGCGGCACGCTGCTGGCGGATATTGCGAGCCAGCGGCCCGGGGCGATCAACCATCGCCGCCTCGACCAGCGCAGCGAGATTGTTCACGAAGTGCTATTGACACCGGAATCCCTGTTATCCAAGATAACCGGTGGGCACAGTCTAGGCGTGAACAGCACTCATCACCAGGCGGTGGCGCGGGTGGCCGGACCTTTGCGGGTCGCTGCCACCAGCCGCGACGGGATCATCGAGGGGCTGGAGTTGAAGCCCGGCGCCGCCCGGATGCTGCCGTTTCTGTTGGGCGTGCAGTTTCATCCGGAACGGCTGGTGAAGCGCCACCGCGAACACCGGGCGATCTTTGCGGCGTTCGTGCAAGCCTGCGCCCGGAACGGCAAATTTGATTTATGAAGGGCAAAATACTGATCGTAGATGACGATGCGGGCTACCGCGAGCTGCTGAAGGGTTTTCTGGAGGGCGACTATGAGCTGTCCGAAGCCGAAAGCGGCGCGACGCTCAAGAAGGCCATGGAGCAGGGCCAGCCGGATATCGTGCTGCTGGACGTGGAGCTCAAGGACGCCAACGGCCTGGAGATGCTGCCCTCCCTCAAGAAACGCTGGCCCGAAACCGAGGTTATCGTGCTGACCGGCATGCCCCGCAGCGACACGGAAGCCGTTGCCTGGGCGGTCGCGGCGACCAAGCGGGGCGCCTTTAATTTTCTGCGCAAGACGGAGCAGTTCGATGGCGGGAAACTGCTGACCGATGTTTCCAATGCCCTGGAGTCCCGCCGCCAGACCGAGGAAACCAGCATGCTGCGGCGGGCGCTGGAGACCATGAGCGGCAGCGCCTCGCCCATTTTCCACAGCGCCGCCATGCGCGAGGTCGTCCGCACGGTCGAGCGCATCGCGCCCAGCGACGTGGCCGTGCTCATCACCGGCGAGAGCGGGTCCGGCAAGGAAGTCATCGCCGATCTCATCCACACCTTCAGCCCGCGCAGCAAGGGCCGGATCATCAAGATTAATTGCGCCGCGCTGCCGCGGGAGCTGATCGAAAGCGAGCTGTTTGGGTCCGTCAAAGGCGCCTACACCGGCGCGCATACCGACCGCGAGGGGCTGTTTCGGCTGGCGGAGGGCGGCACCCTGTTGCTGGACGAAATCTCCGAGATGCCCATTGACACCCAAAGCAAGCTGCTGCGGGTCTTGCAGGACCAGGAGGTGCGCCCCGTGGGCGGCAAAACGGCCTACAAGACCAACTGCCGGCTGGTCGCGGCCACGAACCGCGATCCGCGCGAGGCGATCAACGACGGCAAACTGCGCGAGGACCTGTTTTATCGCATCAGCGCCATTTCCGTTCATCTCCCGCCGCTGCGCGAACGGCGCGAGGACATCATGCCGCTGGCCAATGCGTTTTTGAAACGCTTTGCGGCCCAGGCCAACCGGGTCATCAAAGGCTTTACAGCCAGCGCGATCGAGCGGCTCACCGCGTTCGACTGGCCGGGCAATGTGCGGCAGTTGCAAAACGAGGTGCAGCGCGCGGTGCTCCTGTCCGAAGGCAACGAGGTGGACGCGGCCGATTTGTCCATCAGCACGGCCCGGCCTGGCGCGGGGGACTCGTCGGACACCAATTTCACGCTGCTGGAGGGAGTCGAGCGCAACGCCATCATCCAGATGCTCAAGGAAACGAACGGCAACAAACTGGAGACCGCCAAGCGCCTGGGCATCGGCCGCCAGACCCTCTACAACAAAATCAAAGCCTACGGGATTGATGTCTGATGGCCTCCTCCGCCGCTGCTTCTTCGGGACAGGCGGCCAAGGGACGAATCCTCATCGTTGATGATGAGGAGGGCATCCGCGAGTTGTTGAAGGCGCTGCTGCTGGACCATTACCTCGTTTCCGAGGCTGATTCCGGCGCCACCCTGCGCCAGGCTTTCGCCTGCGACCGGCCGGATGTGGTGCTCCTGGACCTGAAACTGCCCGACGCCAATGGCCTGGCCCTGCTGCCGGTCATCAAGCAGCAGTGGCCGACGACCGAGGTCATCATCCTGACCGGGCAACCGGACGGGCACGGGGTTCCGTCGTGGGCCGCGGAGGCGGCCCGGGGCGGGGCGTTCAGCCTGGTCTCGAAATCGGCGGAGTTTGATTGCCAGAAACTGCTGGACGGCATCAGCCTGGCGATGCTGCGCAGCCTGCAAGCCCGGGGAGAGCGCGCACCCCCTCCCGGAGCCTGACCGCCGGGCCAAAACGCCAAAACGATGAACCTGAACCAAGCCCGGATGACGGCCACCCGGGCCGCCCTGGCGGCCGGCGACCTGCTGCGCCGCGAGCTGCACGCGCCCAAACGCGCCCAATCCGTTTCGCAGCATGACATCAAGCTGGAACTGGACGTGTACTGCCAAACGCAGATTGCCCGCGCCCTCAAACGCGCCTTCCCGGAGGTTGCCCTGCTCGGCGAAGAAGGAGTGGCCGGCCGGGCGGACGCCGCCCGCCGCTGGGTGGTGGATCCGATTGATGGCACGGTCAATTTCACCTATGGCATCCCGCATGCGTGCGTGTCCATCGCGTTGCAGCAGCGCGCCGCGGGCCGGGCTGATTACCGCGACGGCTATGATACGTTGGTGGGCGTGGTCTATGATCCCTTCTGCCGGGAGTTGTGGACCGCCATCCGCGGCCAGCCGGCGCGCTTGAACGGGAAGATCATTCAGGTGAGCCGGCGCCGCCAGTTGCGCGAGGCGATCGTTTCCATCGGCTTTACCAAGAGCCGGGCGAGCCTCGCGGCGACGCTGCCCTACTTCGGCAAACTGGCCCACCGCGTGCGCAAGATTCGGATGATGGGCTCCGCGGCGCTGGGTTTAACCTACGTGGCCTGCGGCCGCTTTGACGCCTATATCGAGCGCGAAATCCAAACCTGGGATATCGCCGCGGGCGGGCTGATTATTCAGTGCGCGGGCGGCGAGTTCTGGCGCGAGGCCCTGGCCGCTCCCCACCAATACCGGGTGACCGCCAGCAACGGGCTGCTGCGCCGCAGCCTGCGCGTTCCGCGCTGAGCCCCGCTTAAGCCGGGGCGCGTCCGAATTCCTGCCGTTCCAGCTCCCGCATTCGCTCGACTTTGGGCAGCGAGCGGCCGCGCTCGAACCGGGAATGCACCCAGGCCGCAATAATGGTCTTGGCCAGTTCCGGCCCGATGACGCGCGCGCCCAGGGTGAGCACCTGCGCGGCGTTGCTTTTGCAAAGCCGTTCGGCGGAATAAACGTCGTGGCAGGGGCCGGCAAAGACGCCCGCCACCTTGTTGGCCATCATCGCCATGCCCAGGCCGGTGCCGCAAACCAGGAGCCCGCGCTCGAATTCCCCGGCGGCCACCCGCCTGGCCAGGTGATGGGCGATGTCGGGGTAATCCACCGGGCGCTGCCCCAGCAGGTTCAAATCCACCACGTCAATCCCCAGCTCAAGCAGGTGCTCCAATATCACGGGCTTGAGCGGCAGGCCCGCCTCGTCGCAATCAAAAGCGATTCGCATGCTCAGTTCGGCTCCCTGTCCGAGGCGCTCCCGGCGGCGGAGATCGGCCAGAGGCCATTCGGGCCAAAGATTTCCTCCAGGCAGCCCGCCAGTCGCCCCGTGCGCACGGCCAGGTCCAGCACCGTGAACCGGCGGCGCAGGCAAAACGCCTGCCAATAGCTCTGCCGCAGCCGCGCGCGGGTGATGCCGATCTGCTCCGGTTCGGTGGGCGCGCCGGCGTCGCGCAGCATCTGGCGCAGGGTCGCCATCGGCAGCAGTTGCGCGCGCAGCCGCTCGCGCAATTTCGGCCAGCCGGCTTTCAGCGCTTCCAACTGCTCCCGCAATTGCTCGGGGCGGCTGTGCTTGGCCCGCAATTCCCGCTCCGCGACATCGCCCAGCTCATTATGGCCCAGCAGCGCGCGCGCGTACGCCACCCACGCCGCCTCGTCCCGCCATGCCGCGCAGCATTGCGCCACGTCCAGTTTCTCCAGCGGCTGGGCCAGGAGACACTCATGCAGCGCGGTGGTGGCCAGGGTGCCGATGCCGACCTTGAAGCCATGGGAAGGGGCGCTGCCGTTGTGGGTGTGGTGCTGCATGTCCCACAGGTGGCTGAACTGGTGCTCGGCGCCCGAGGCCGGGCGGCTGGACTTGGCCGCCTGCATCGCAAACCCGCTCAACAACAGCCCCTCGACCAGCTTCCCGACGGGCGCCGGGTTCCGGCTGCGAACGCCGGCCGGGTCGGACACCATCTCGCGCAGCCGCCCCTGCACCATCGCCCACGCCGACGGATGAATCGGCTCGCTCCCCACGAAGTCGGCCAAAATCCAGTCCGCGCCGGCGGGAACCTTGGCGACGAGGTCCGCGTATCCCCAGGCATTCATCTGGTCCGGCGCGGCGCAAATCACCTCCACGTCGGCCACCACCGCGGCGGGCGCCGGGCACTGGAAGGTTTGCTTGGCGCCTTCGTAAGTAATCGAGGCTCCGAAAGCGGTGTAGCCGTCCATCGAAGCCGCCGTGGCGACGCTCATGTAGGAGCGTCCCGTTCGATGGGAGGCCAGCTTGGTCAGGTCGTTAATCGTGCCCGATCCCACCGCGACCGGAATGGCCGCATGGCCGCGCAGAGACGCTTCCAGTTCCGCCACAAAACGGTGCTCGGCATACAAATCCGGCGCGCGAAAGATAAACGGTTCGAGCTGCGGATGCCCCGCAGCGCCAAACGCTTCGGCCACCGCCTGGCCCGCCGCCCGGAAGGTGTTCTCGTCTGCCACGATGACCGCCGTTTGCCGGCCAAACTGTTGTTGAAAGACCCGCGGCGTGGCGCTTCGGACCCCGGCGCCAATTTCCAGGTGGCGCGTCTCGCTCGCTGCCGCCAGCGCCTCAGCCAAGGTGAGAGTTTTCATGCTTGTCCAGGTATAGTATCCAGCAACGCTGCTAACGGGTATCGTTGCCGTTCCGGCGTGTCAAGGGCATACGCCGCAAAAACGCGGCCGCCACAGGGCTTTCGATGGGGAATGCCATGCCGAACCTCACTCGCGCCGGCGCAGATGATTCCGAACGTGCCGCCCGCCCACTTTGCCAGCCTGCCCCTTTTAGGTTATCTGCGCCCGCAGGAGATTCGGGCTGCCGCGACCGTGGTTCCTACGGCCCCGTCAGGTGGAAGTTGCCACTTACGTTGAAAGGGGGATTGTCGTAGAAAGTGCCTTGGAAGGTGCCGTTCGTATTGCTGGTGAACGCCAGATTGGCGGTCAGCGGAGGCAAGCCGGAGAAATAAATGGGCCAGAGAAAGCCGCGATAAGGCTCCTGGATCCAGCTATACGCCGTCACCGTTCCCGGGGAAAGGGGCGGAAAGGTATATTCTCCCTCACCGGCCGAATCAAAGGCGATAGTCAAGGTGTTCGTCAAGGCAGAGGTAAAAGTAAGCGTAAGCGTGCGGCCATACATTGTCTTGGGTGCAAAGGTGGAGGAGGGATACTGAACCTGGGCCAGGCGGAAAAACTTGCGCGGCGCGTCGTTCGCCTGCAGGACGCGGTTGGTAACCGGCGCCGCGGTTTCGATTCCCAGCGCGTTCGCCGTCCATCCTCCCGTTAGATTGGTCGTTCCGAAAAGCTGGTTGTCGGCATACTGCCGGTTGGAAAAGGTGAGGCTGACCTGGCCGGGGATCGCGGCGATTCCCAACGACAGATTGGTCACGATCGGCAGGCCCTGGGCGTGGATGTTGAAGGCTTGCGCGGCGGTCCCCACCCGGCGGATGCTGACCTGCTGGATGATCACCGGAGTAAGCGGGACGTCGTTCGCGCCGGTGAGCACCTGGTTGATGGCATAAACCACGTTGGACCCCGACACCACCCGTCCAAAGATGCTGTAGGTATTGTTCCCGGCGGTGAACGGTGCGACGGTGATAAAGAATTGCGCCCCATCGGAATTGGGGCCGGAATTGGCCATCGCCAGCACTCCGAAACGGTCAAAGACCAGCTTGGGGCTGAACTCATTTTTCAACGCGTAGCCGGGGCCGTCGGTGCCCATCCCGTTGGGCGAGCCGCCCTGGTTCATAAAACCGGCGATGATGCGATGGAACGTCAGGCCGTCGTAGAATGCGTTGGTGCGGGCGTGGCCCGTCGTCAGGTCAAGCCAGGCGCGCTGCCCGGTGGCCAGTCCGATGAAGTTGGCGGTCATGCGGGGCGCGTTGGTGTAATCCAGTTGGCAGGTGAAATTACCCTTGCTCGTGACGAAATCCGCAAAGATTCCATTTCCCTGTCCCATCACAATTCCCGGGGACAGGCCCAGGATCACGGCCAGCGCCAGCCGCGCGACGATTCGATACGGAGACATCCGGTTCATTATTTGCTCGAGTTCAGTACGACTACATTCGCCATGCCTTCGCGGAGACGCCGATGACTGGAGCCGGGCGCCACGCAACCGGGCAGGCTTCGAGGAAAGGTATCAGTCCCGGAGGGCGGGGCTCAATCTCTTAATTTTGCGCCCAGCAAGGCCAGAGCCCGGCTGCGATGGCTCATCCGGTTCTTTATCGCTTCGCCCAGTTCGGCAAAGGTCGCTTCCTGGCCCGCCGGGATAAACAGGGGATCATACCCAAAGCCGCCTTGCCCGCGCGGCGCAAGGCCAATCCGCCCCTCGCAAGCGCCTTCAAACAACTCCGTCCGCAGCGCCGTCTCCCCGGCGCGCCCCGGCGCCGTTGCGGCTCCCGCCGGGAAGCGGGGCACCGGGGTCAGCGCCAGCACACATCGGAACCGCGCCGTTCGCTCCACCGGCGGAACTTCCGCCAGCAGGCGCAGCAGCTTGGCGTTATTATCCGCTGCCGACGAATTGCCCGGATGGCCCGTGTCCAACGCCGCAAACCGCGCGGAGTGAACTCCCGGCGCGCCCTGCAAAGCGTCCACTTCCAGGCCGGAATCGTCCGCCAACACATACCATTCGCCCGTTTCCGTGCCGGGCTTCACGTTCGGCCTTTCCGCCAGCCATCGCGCCAGCGCTTCGGCCTTCCGCGCCGCGTTTCCCGCAAAGGTTTCGGCATCTTCAACCACCTCGGGCGCCCCGGGAAAGTCATCGAGCGTCAGGCAGCGGACGCCTTCTCCCAAAATCGCCCGAATCTCTCCGACCTTGTGCGCATTCCGTGTTGCGATAAGCAAGCTGACCATTTCCGCCAAGCTTAACCCGGGGCCGCCCCGGAATAAAGCCCGGGCCTTGCCCGCGCCGCCCCGGAAGCCGCGCGCATTTCCGTGTGCCACCGTCCCGGCCGCCGTTCCGTTCGCGCGAAGCCGGGCAGGGGGGCCGCCTCCCGCGGCGACTGGTTTTGCGGCGGGGGCATCTTCTTGCTTGCCGCCGGGGGCTGCTTCGATACACTCCGGCGCGTGCACACGTTTAAAAAACGAGCCCGGTTCTGCTGACGCAGCGGTTCACTGAATACGATTAACCACAACCTTAAAGATTTATGCCAAAACCCATTACTGTTTATTTGCCCTACAGCGGCCAGGAACACACCCGCCGGACCCTTGACCAGTTGCAGCAATCGCCGGTAATCGAGCGCATCTGCCTGCTGACCGCCGGCAGCGGCGGCAAACTTCCCGCCGGCTGCGATCGGCTGGCTGTGGGGGCACTGCACGCCAGCCGGACTATGCGCATGATCGCGCAAAACACCCGGACGCCCTACACGCTGCTGCTCATCCACGACACCACGATCGAGTTTTGGCAATATGCGCTCGAACGCATGCTCACGGTGGCCGGGTTGACGGGCGCCGGCCTGGTTTATTCAGACTACCACGACATCCAGGGCGGCCAGCGCGTTTCGCACCCGGTGATTGATTACCAGGCCGGGAGCATTCGCGACGATTTCAACTTCGGCTCCGTCCTGCTCTTCGATTCCAAAGCGTTCAAGGCGGCGGCCCGCCAGCGCCAGAACTTTCAGCATGCCGGGCTGTATTCGCTGTGGCTGGGCGTCTCGCGGCTCCGCCCGCTCACCCGCGTCGCCGAGCACCTCTACGGCAAGGTCGAACTGGACGTCCGCAAATCCGACCAGAAACAGTTTGACTACGTGGACCCGAAGAACCGCGCCGTCCAAATCGAAATGGAACAGGCGGCCACGGAGCACCTGAAGCGGGTGGGCGCCTGGCTCAAGCCCCGCTTCAAGACTCCGAACCTGGACCGGGTGGCGTTCGTCCATGAAGCCTCCGTCATCATCCCCGTCAAGAACCGCGTGAAGACGGTCGGCGACGCCGTCCGCTCGGTCCTGATGCAGCAGGCCCCCTTCTCCTTTAACCTGATCGTCGTGGACAATCATTCGACGGACGGCACCACCGACCTGCTCCGCGGCATCGCCCAGAAGGATCCCCGCATGGTGCATCACATTCCGGAGCGGCAGGACCTGCTCATCGGCGGCTGCTGGAACGAGGCGATCATGCACCCGGCCTGCGGGCGGTTCGCCGTCCAACTGGATAGCGATGACATCTACAAGGACGAAACGACGCTGCGCCAGATCGTGGAGGCGTTCCACCGCGAAAAGTGCGCCGCGGTGATCGGCTCCTACCGGATGACCAACTTCAACCTGGAGGAGATTCCGCCGGGCGTCATTGACCACCGGGAATGGACGCCGGACAATGGCCGGAACAACGCGCTGCGCATCCACGGCCTGGGCGCCCCGCGCGCCTACTACACGCCGATTATCCGCGAGATTCGATTCCCGAACGTCAGCTATGGCGAAGATTATGCCGCGGTGCTGGCAGTCAGCCGGGAATACCAAATCGCGCGCATCTACGAGCCGATTTACCTCTGCCGCCGCTGGGAGGGGAACTCCGACGCGGGCATTGATGTGGCCCGGCAGAATGCGTTTAACTTCTACAAGGACAAGCTCCGCACCTTCGAACTGATCGCCCGGCAGCGGCTCAACCAGGCCGCCCAGCCGCCGGCCCGGCCGGCCCGCAAGGCGCCCGCGCGCAAACGCAAAACCGGCAAAGCCCGCCGCTAACCCGCCCGCCCTGCCGTGACCCGATCCCTCGAACAAATCGTCATCTCACCGGCCGAATTGGCGCGGTTTGGCACCGGAACCACCCTGGCCGACCAGGCGCATGCCCTGCTGGCGCAGCAGAAGGGCGTATGGGAAATGCTGCGCAATGGTTATGACACCCTGCGCACCGTGCAAACCCGGGTGTTCGACTTCGACCGGTTCCACATCAAGGTCCAGTTCAACCCGGGCCGGATGACTTCGACCGTGGCCAAGGTGGACGCCACCTCGATCAAGGAGCGCAAGTGCTTCCTGTGCCTGGAAAACCTCCCGCCCGCGCAACGCGGCCTCGCGTGCGAAGCGGACTACCTCGTGTTGTGCAACCCGTTTCCCATTTTCCCGGAGCACTTCACCATTTCCTGCCTGCGGCACACGCCCCAGTTGATTCGCCACTCGCTGGCTGCCTTTCTCAAAATCACCCGCGACCTCGGCGCCCGCTACCTGGTGCTCTACAACGGGCCCCGGTGCGGCGCCTCCGCTCCGGACCACCTCCACTTCCAGGCGGGGAACCGGTCGTCGCTGCCGCTCGATGCCGAGTTCGAGAGCATGAAGGCGGCCTGCGCGGCCCGGCTCTTCGAGTCCGCCGCGGTGCGCGTGTGGAGCGTCGAGAACTGCCTGCGGCATTTCTTCACCTTCGAGTCCGCCAATGCGGGCGCTTTGGAGCAGTCGTTCGCGGCGCTCTACGCGGTCCTGCAGGAAGGCGGTCCGGCGGACGAGGAGCCCATGCTGAACATCCTCGGTTTCCATACCCGGGACGAGTGGCGGATCCATGTCTTTCCCCGGGCCAAACACCGGCCCTCCTTCTATTTCCTGGAGGGCGAGGAGAAACTGCTGATCAGCCCCGCCGCCGTCGAGTTGGGCGGCATCTGCACCACGCCGCGCGAGGCGGATTTCGCCAAGGTCACCCGCGAGCATATTGTGGAGCTATACCGGGAAGTCTGCGTCGCGCCCGAGCGGTTCGCCGACCTGAAGACCCGGCTGGCGGCCCGGCTGGCGGCGGCGCCGCCCATCGGCTCCTGACCCTTCCCGGGCGGCCTCAGGGCAGAACCTGCGGCTTGAGGGTGCGGCACTGCAGGGCGCCCAGGCGCTCGCTCAACCGCTTGAACATGGCCGCGTCCTGGTAAATTCCCACAATGGCCCCGCCCGACCCGGAAAACTGCGCGCTGGCGCCGCAGCGGCGCGCCGTCTCGACCATCTCGACCTGCCAGGGCGGCAGATTGTAAATGCTGCGCCGGGTATCGAAGTTCTCGTTCATCAGGCGGCCCAGCTCATCGTAATCGCGGCGCAACAGCGCCTCCCGCCCCCGGGCGGCCAGGTCGGCGCAGCGCTGCATGGCCTGGACAACCCGGGCCTCGCCGCGGTTGAAACGGCCGCGGATGTCGTTGTGGAACACCTCGGTCGGCTCGCTGAAATCCGTGTGGTAGGCCAGATACAGCGGCGGCAGCAAGGCCGGATCCAGCGGCTCGTAGTAGTAGCTGGGGAAGCCCTGCACAACGCGCTCACGCGCCGGGTTGAAGTCCATGTACACCACCCCTTCGTAAACCTGCGCCACGCGATCCTGCAAGCCGGCGGTGATGCCCAGTTCTTCGCGCTCGATCGGCAGCGCGAAACTCGGCTGGACTTCCCGGGGGATTTCGACGTGGTAGAACTCCATCAGGCACCGCAGCATGGCAATCACGATGCCGCTGGAACCGGCCATGCCCACCTGCCGCGGGACATTGGTCTGGTAGCGCACGGAGAAGTTCTGGTCGTGGAGCTGTATGTTCCGGGCCTGGCAATAATCCACAAACCGCTTGATGGTGGCCTTGATCAGCCGAATGCCGCCGTAATACCCGTGCAGCTTGACATCCCGGGCCAGGTCCTGAATCGAGGCGAACCGCGCCCGGTCATTCTCCGCCAGCACGATGTCCAGCGTGTCCCACTCATAGAGCACCACCTCGGCGCAGAAATTGCGGACGATCATGGCGATGGTCTTGCCGTGGTAGCCGTCCGAGGGATTGCCCACCAGCCCGGCCCGCGAATAGGCGCGTTTACGGATGAGTTTCATGCAGCAATTGCACGAGGAATTTGCGGAGCGCCGGCCCGTATTTTTTGTCCGCCAGCGCGAACTCGACAAAGGCGCGGAAGTAGGCGTCGTAGTTCCCGATGTCAAAGCGCCGCTCCTGCGGGCGCAGCCGGATGCCCAGCACCTTTTTCCCCTCCTGAATGAGCAGCCGGATGGCGTCGGTCAGTTGAATCTCGTCGCCCTTGCCGGGCGCGGTGCGCCGCAGCGCGTTGAAAATGCCGGGAGCCAGGACATACCGGGCGGCAATCGCCAGGTTGCTGGGCGCCTCTTTGGCGCTGGGCTTCTCGATGACATCCGCCAGTTCGAACACTTCCCCCCCGCCCCGGGGCCGGGCCACTCCGTAGTTGTGAATCTCCCGCGCGGGCACCTCCTCGAAGGCGACCACCGCCTCGGCCTTTTGCTCCATAAAACAGCGCGTCATGCGCCGCACAATGTCGCTCTGCGCCTGCAGGCCGATGATGGAATCGCCCAGCGCCACCACAAACGGCAGGTCGCCCACAAAGGGCTGGGCGCACAACACCGCATGGCCCAACCCCAGCAACTGCCGCTGGCGCGTGTAGAAATACTGCACCGGCGCGCGCTCGAACTCCAGTTCCTCCAGCAACTCCTCCTTGCCCGTCTCCCGCAGGTTCTGGATCATTTCCTCGTTCAGGTCAAAATGGTTCTCGATGGAGGACTTGCCCGGCCCGGTCACGAACAGCAGCCGCTGCATCCCGGCGCGGGTGAGTTCCTCCACCACGTATTGCACCCCGGGCTTGCGGCCCACCGGCAGCATCTCTTTGGGTTGCGATTTGGTGGCGGGCAACAGGCGCGTGCCCAGCCCGGCCACCGGCACTACGGCGATATTGACTTCATTCATGCACTGCCCGCCATGCTACCCCGCCGCCGCGCCGGCGCAAGACGCGAATCCGCCCGGGCCGCGGCCCCCTCAGTCGCGCGGCCGGGTCAGCTCCCGGCATTCGCTGACGGGCACGCGCATATCCATGTCGGTGCCCGATTCGCGGTGGTCGAGGTATTCGGCCGCGCCGCCGGCCACGCGGCCCAGGGCGAACGTGAGAAACGGCAGGTCCACCGCGCGCTCCAGGGTGATCTTCTTCTCCACCAGCAGCGGCCAGGCGATGCCCAGGCAGACGCAGGTGAGGACGGCGTCCACGTTCACGGCGTGGACTTTGGAAGTCACGCCCTGGCGCTGCAGCTCGCGCGCGAGGCGGTGATAGAAGTCCAGGAAGACATTGTAGAGCCCCTGCGCCTCCAGGTACCGGCTGATCACGCGCTCGCGCGGATCATAGTTGACCGCCTCCCGGTTGAACACCGGGTGCCCCAGGCACGGCACCTTTTCCATCTCCACCCCGGCATTCTTCGCCGCCGACTTCCGGTGCTGGTAGTCCGCCACATACGCCTGCACCCGTTGATCGAGGTTCGGCGCTTTCTTCCGGTCATACGGGTCCACCAGGCCCGTCTCGCGGAAGAGGCGCACCAGGAAGCGGGCGGCCTCCTTGCCGTTGCCGCCATGAATGGAGCCAATGGCGCCCAGCGTCGCCATCATCGCCGTGTGCGGCTCGTTGCCCGCCGACGCCGCGAGCTTGGCGCCCTGGGCCGAAATCGAGCCCGGCCCGTTGGTGAGCGAGGCGGTGAGGCACATCTCGAACAGCCGCGGCTCGAAATCGCGCGCCGGCGGCGAGCCGAGCCAGGCCAGCAGGACGGCCTGCGCGAACGGTGCCGGGCGTTCCATCAGCGCGGGCAGCGAATAGCCATAGACCCGCGGCGTGGCGCCGTCGTTGGAGGAGGCGTGCGAGGCGTTCCGCATGGACTGGCGCGCCACCACCCGCCCCAGCCCGCCTTTGAGCTGCTGGGCCAGCAATTCTTTGTACGGGCTGGGCACGTTGCCCGGCTGCAAGGCCAGCGACGCGGGCAGCTTGTCGGCCAGGGCGCCCAGGTCCACGATCCAGGGATTGAGCGCCACCGGCCGGACGGGCTTGAAGTCCGGTTTGAGGCGCAACACTTCCATCAAAACCTTGGCCGCCGGCACCAGGGCGTGCAGGGTGGTCGCCCGCAACCCCCGCCGCGTGCGCGCCAGGTGCCGGCTGGCGGCCCGGGTATCGGCGGGGTTGAACGGAGCCGACCCGAAATACTCGTCAAACAGGCGCATTTTATCCGTGGCCGACGTGCAGGGGCCATCCACGACTCCCCCCGCGTGCCCCAGCGAGATGTCGCGCCCCTCGGCAAACGCCCCAGCCACGAACACCAGCAGCGGCTTCGTGTATTTGCGCCGGCGCAGGAGCTCGAGGGCGTCCCGCTCATACGTGCCGCCGGGCTCGACGTACAGAACCACGATCCGCGTGCGCGGGTCTTTCTCGGCCAGGACCAGAAAATCCTTCAGCGGCGTCAGAATGAGCGGGTCCTTGCCCGTCGAAATGCCAAACGAAATCCCCAGCCCGGCCGATTGGAGATACGTGGCGATCGTGTTCACCAGGTTGCCGGAGTTCGAGATGATCGTCGCGCTGCCCGGCAGGAAGGATTCGCCCGGCGCGTCGCCCCCCACCGCGCCCACCCGGACGCCGGCGGGGGCGTTAATGACGCCCAGGGTATTGCACCCGATAATGTCCATGCGGGCCAGGTCGCACAGCCGCCGGAGCTTGGCCGTCACCTCGACCGATACATGCTCGGTGACCACAAAGAGGGTCTTGACGATGCCCTGGCCATTCTCGACCACTTCCTTGACGTCGCCATAAACGGCATCCGGGGGCGAATAGACGACCACCTTGTTGGGCCGTTCCCGGGCGGGCAGCGCCTTCAGGAGGTCGGCGAACTGGCCAAACACGCGGATATCCCGCCCGCGGGGCACGGCGATCACCTCGTCATCATGGCCTAATGCCCACCCGCCGACGATGTTGCCGCAATACTGCTGCGAGGCAATGCTGACCCCCATCGCCTCCCGGCCGGTCACATTGGAAACGGCCACGCGGTCGCCTTTTGTCAAAATACGGGCAAGAGTGGTTGCGATCATAACCGGCCTTTGGGTTTGCGTTGTTCCCCGGCGCGCATCAGGGCCACGGCATATTCGGCCACCAGCGTAATCGGGGTGTCCGGACCAAAGAACACATAGGGCAGGCGCAGGTTGGACAGGGTTTTGCTGAGCGCCACCATCCCCTGCACCAGGCGGGCGCCGCCGCGCCCCACCACCACCGGAATCGAGACCGGGCCCTTGGCGTCCACACATTCCTGGAGCGCGTCCGCGATGGCGGAAAACGTCACATCAATCAGGGTGTTATTGGCCTTGCCGCCCAGGATCAGCAGCAAGGCGCATTGATGCAGATGGTGCTCGAAGCAGATGGCGGCGGTCTTCTTCATGCGCTCATACGGCGGGTTGCCGCCAAAGTCCGACAGGAAAATCGGCTCGCCGCCCAACTGGGTCAGGGTCTCCGTGATGATCGTGCTGGCGCCGCCGCCAAACAGCAGCGGCAGAATCTTTTTGCCGCCCAGCGAGGAAACGTGGGCCTGGCCCTGGTGGCTGGCCGCCGCCCACGCATTCATCTCCGCCTCGAACGCCGTTTCCCGCGACGGGTATTCGGGCCAGCTCAACCCGAGATCCCGCGCCTTGAAATTGTTTTCGTCGAACGTGGCCTTGAAATCGCACGCCCAAATCCGGCCGTCCGTGGTCACCCGCCACGGGTTGACCTCGCAGCGCAACATGCCAGTGGTGATGAACATATCCCACAGGTTCACAAACACGATGCTGAGGCGCGAGTTGAGCTTGCCCTTCAGCCCCAGCTTCGCCAGCGCCTCCGAAGCCTGGTAGGCGTTCAGCCCCTGAAAGACGTTCAACGGCACGGTCACCTTGTCGGCTTCGGAAATGGTTTCGACCTCCATCCCCCCGCGCAGCGACACGGTGAACGCGGGCGAAAGCGTGCGCGAGCTGTAGCTGATCGCCGTGAAAATCTCCAGGTCCGCCGGCACCATCTGCACCACGTACGCCCCGCGCGGGTTCTGCCCGTTAATCTCCTCGGCGGCCACATCCCGCAGCACCCGCAGGGCGTCCTGGACATTCTCCACCTTGCGCACCAGGCCGGCCTTGCCGCGTTTGCCCGCCAGGACATCGGGCTTGACAATGCCCGCCCCCCAGCGCCCCAGCTTCTCTTTCAGCTTCGATTGCGTCACCGGCTCCGCAAGATGCTCCGGCACCGGGAGCTTATAGAGGGGCGCGAAATGCTCCAGAAAGACCAACTCACCGATTCGCGTATTTGTCATGCTATGGCTGCCGACCAATTGTTTAACGACACCCAACCTGAACCCGAGATATACTCAAGCTCGCATTTTCCGCGCCAGCTTGACCTTAATCAGCTCCCGTGTCAATCAATCTCCGGTTCCCCGGCAGCTTCGAGGAGTCTCCCGGATTTTACCGGCCGTCAGCCGCTCGATTAGCCCAAATCCCGGGACCCCCTCCGGCCTGGGTTCCCAGCCAGGTCATTTCACCTCACGCGAACCCGCCGCGGGGACAGCTTGGCCGGTGATACCCCGCAGACCCTGAAATCGGCCAGGATGTCCCTGCGCCGATCGGATGTTTTTTCATGCGGGATGTGAAACGGTTCCTCCACGATTTCGGGGGAATAGGTCAGGAAGATGAGCCGGCTTGGGGTATGGCGCCGGAAGCCTTGTTTCCTGAACTGTTGGGATTGGGATTAAGCTGGGAAAGGGCCGCGAGCCGGTTTGAGCCTGCCAGCGGCGCGGTGTTTCTCGGGATTCGGGAGCGGCCCTCGTTTTGGGAATCGGTCCGCGGTCCCCAGGATGGCAGGCGAGCGTTCTGTGATGACCACACCAAAGGGCTCAACAGCGTGTTCAGCACCGCCAAAAGTAAGGCTCGCGGCTATCGCTCCATCGTCAACCGCATTGCCATCCTTTATCTGGTGGCCGACAAACCCCGCCTGCTCCACACTTGATTTCACCCAAACGGTGGAGGAACTCCCAAGGCGAACCCGTTGCCCACAATAAGGACAACGCAAGCAGCCGCCTTTCGGCAACCTCCGTCCGGGAGGGGGAATGTTCCCTCCAACTGTGGCCCCATCCCGCCCAAAAACCAAGGCACGCGACAACACCCGGCCGCCCGTTCCGGACATGCCGAACGTTCTCGTCCACTCTCTCCCGCCTTGGAACCTTGTTTTACATCGTCCGCAAGTCGTCCATTCCTCCAATCCGGCTCAGGCCCGCGCCCAAACCCGCCCCACCCGTCCCAGCCAGCCTAACGCTCCCAATAGGCCGTGTACAACGGGTGTACAAAGGAGGCTCAAAGGGGTCTCATGCTTATTTTCCGTGTGCTCCCGCTGGGCTTCCGATGTACTCCCGTTGTACATGGCTTGAAAGGACGGAGAAGGAACGGTCTTGTGGGCGGCGGTGGATGCCGGGGCGGCGGCGGGCTTCGATTTTTTAACCCCTGCCGTTTCAACCACTTGCTGAGATTTCAGCATCGGCGGCGGCGGGACGATGGCGTTGTGAACCCGGCTTTGGCCTTTCCATCCGTTCCGGGTCTGAACCACGGCGATAAACACCTTCTGCCCCGGGGCGGGTCGCCCAAACCGGGCGGTATAGAGGTCTGTGATATCGCTTTGCCCGTTTTGGCTCGGCCCCAACAGGCCCAGGTAATAGACCCGCCGGTGTTTCATCCGGCCCGCACTGCACGGCGGCTGCCCAAAGACCA
>MTKY01052948.1_pt1 | contig 17286 bp, 16 predicted proteins | sample 1042731 | NCBI WGS metagenome assembly MTKY01 (sample SAMN06212206, study PRJNA360538) | anaerobic digester metagenome | biome: Wastewater treatment plant; material: sludge; isolation source: anaerobic digester fed with sludge from wastewater treatment plant | place: Denmark: WWTP Soeholt ... | reverse complement strand
CGGCTGCACGTGCCCAGGTACAAGATTGGGTTGGGCAGGTAGGCGGTGTACTTTTCACAGCAACCGGCAATTTCCCCGGTGGGGATATGCCGGTAAAGAATGCACCAAGTGAGAAGTTGAGTTTGGAAGACGCCCGCGCAATTCTGCCGTTCACGATCGATCTTCCAACCTGGGTTCCAGAAGGCTACGCGATTGATGAGACAGTCACCTTTGTACATTTTGAAGATGGGTTGGAAAGGGTTTTTGTTCAATGGCGTTTTCCCCGGAAAGCTATTTTAGAACTTGAAATAGTAAACCTTCCTCCAGAAAAGTCGACCTGGCTCGTTGGGCTGGAAAGTATCGAAGAAGTGTTGGTAGATGGAAAGCCGGCCGCGTTGGTGCGCGGGGGTTGGAACGCCGATATGAAACTATGGGAGAACCGAGGCCAACTACAACTTCATGTTCCGCATAATGGTCAGACATATATCTTTTCTGCAATGGAGACAAGTGTTTCGATCGATGAGCTGATCCGCATAGCAGAATCGCTTCCCTAGATGTCGAGAAAAAATCTTTAAAGAACAGCCGCTCCTTGTAATTACACGAAGAGCGGTTGTTTTTTGTAATCTGCCATTAATAATACGATGTCCCTGTCTTGGGCGAGAACCAGGTAGTATAGAAGTGTTTTTCGGAAAATTTGATCCCTGCAAGGAGTCTGCGCGGCCTCCAAAACATGTCCCTCTGGAGCCTTGCAAATCGCCCCGTACGGGCGGCTGGCTCGATTTGTGAGCTTGAAGCTGGAGGGGTCGTCTGGTCTTGCCCGTTACCCTGTAAGGGCGAAGCATTCCTGCATACTACCACGCCAATGGCAAACCGCCTCTGTGGAATGCTTCGCCCCAACGCCAGGGCTAAATAACAATCGCAACAGGGGAGGTGGCTGCTGGTTCGTTTTGTGAGCCTGAAGTTATTTTCAGCGTCCCAGGCTCATTTCTCTCCGCAGGCCAGCGACAGCAACGGGTGCACCAACGCATCGCGCAGCATCCCCACCCCCCGGGGTGAAAGGTGGATGGCGGTGTTGGTGAACTCCTCCTGCGGTACCAGGTTCCAGAAATCCACATAATTCCATTCACCGGCCTGGGAAGCCCGCGCCATCTGTTCGCGGTACTGGCCATACACCCAACGCGGATAATAAAAGTTGTAACGGATATTGCTGTTCTTCCCCGTGCTGATCAAAATCGGCTCGTTAACCAGCAGCACCGGCGCCGGGTAAGCCATGCCAATCCCGGCCGAAACCAGCTCCAGCGCCAGCCCGTCCGCAGGGATCGACGGCCCTTCCCAATCATGGAAAGCCGAATCCGCTTCCAGGTCGCGGGCGGCCGGCGTAAACGTGGCCGGGTAAGCCTGGTCGATGCCGGTGGCAGCCCACATCACCCCGTAAAGCTGCAGGCGCAGCAGGTCGGCAAGGTTGCGGCGCTGGCCGATGATGGTGCGCTCCCAGAAGTTGGGCGTACGCAGCGCCGGGTCAAACGAATCCAGCGGAAGGTTATACTTCGCAATCAGCTTCTGCACCTGGCCGGCGTTGTTGGCAACAATCGGCGAGTCAAGCTGCCGGCTGCGGGGAAAAGCTTCCAGCGTCACCGGCCAAACAATCAGGTCGGGGCGATACGCCTTCGCCCGGTCGAGCAGCATTAAATCCTTCACCAGCGAAAGGGTCGGGTACCCCAGGTTGTAGACCCGCACCGTGCGTCCGTCGCAGGTCTGCAGGGCAAGCGCATCCAGCTGGCCGGCAAGCGTTTCTTCCGGGTGAAGCAGCGTTCCCCAGGCGGACGAATCGCCAATGACCAGCACGCGGAATTCGTTCTCCGCTTTGGGCGCTGCATTCAGAGCCAGCGACGCGAACATGGCGTCCAGGTTATAAAGGCTGAAGTTGTACGCTTCCGCCGGGTTTTCGCCAAAGGGAAAGCGTTCCCGTCCGGGGAAAAGGCGGTTGTAAAGCGTCCAGCTCCCCGGCACCAGCGCCGGATAAGCCAGCGCAAACACCAGGTTAAAAACCACCAGCAGCGCCAGCGCCTTGACGAGCACGCGCAAAAAGACGCGCCCCTTCCTGTTTTCCCCTGCTGCCATGCTTCGTTCCTCCATGCGGGTTACCCTCCAAACAGGCGCAGCAACGTCTGCCACGATAGCTGCGGCGTGGGCAGCGCAAACCACACCCAGCCGAGCGCCACAAAGTTAAACGTCAACAGCGTTGTAAAACCCGTCACCAGCCGGTTGAGAAGCGGCTTTTGCTGGATGCGCGCCGAAAGCGGGCGCGTCCAGTCTGACCAGCGGTTCTGGATGAACAGCCCCAGCCCATGCCAGGCGCCCCACAACACAAAATTCCACGTCACCCCGTGCCACAACCCGATCAACACCATGGTGCTGATCTGCGTCATCAAAATCACCCAGGCAGCAGCCATGGGCGGTTTGTGCGAACGCAGCGCGCGCGTGAGCGGGTTGAAGAAATAGCCGCGGAACCACTGCGTGAGGGTCATGTGCCAGTTGTTCCAGAATTGGGTCAGGTTGGGCTTAAGGTACGGCCGGTTGAAGTTCTCCGGCAGGTTGAAACCCAGCCAGCGGCCCATGCCGATGGCAATGTCGGTGTATCCGCTGAAATCGAAATAGATCTGAAACGTATATCCGTAAAGCAGCACCCAAAGCCAGCCGGCAGCCGGGTTTGGCGCCAGGTTGGCGGCCGAAAGTGCAAAAAGCGCCAGCCCGTCTGCCAAAACAAATTTCTTGAGCAAGCCCAGGGTCAGGCGCTTGCCGCCCTCCAGCAGGTCTCCGGCGGCGTTCTCAAAGCGGCTCCCCTCCCCTTCCGGCTGGCGCAGGTCTTTTAGGAAGCGCTCCAAACGGTCGATGGGACCGGCAGTGAGTGCCGGAAAGAAGAGCGCATAAATGACGTACTCCTGCAGACTCACCCCCGGCAGGCGTCCGCTTTGCCGGTCGCGCAGGGTGTGCAGCAGACGGAAAGCAATATACGAAAAGCCCAGCCAGCGGAATTCCAGCGCGCTGGCGAGGGACGGGTTCTGTCCCATCAGGCTGCGCCACAAAAAACTGAACCGTTCGCCAAGAAAGGGTACTTTGAGCACAAGGAAAAAGACGATCAGAAAAACCGCAGCCACCGCCAGCAATCCGCCCGCGGGCTGTTTCCGGCGCGCCAGCAGCCAAAACGCCAGGCCGCCGGCAGCCAGCGCCGCCAGCACAAGCGTGATTTCCGGCGGGCGCGAAGGGGTGAGAATGCCCCGCATGGACAGGTAGCGCGTTAACGCCACGGCGAGAATCACACCCGGCACAATGAGCATTGCCGCCCGGTTGCGCGCAAAAGAGCGCATCTCCGGCGGCGCGGTAACCGCCCAGGCGAACATGACCAGCAAAATCGTGAAGGTTGGAAGCCAGAAATCAAGCGTGCGCAGCGCGCTGGCGGGCTGGAGCACATAGATGGCCAGCAGGCTGGCGCCAAAAACCAGGTGGTTGCGCAGCCGCGTGCGCGCCAGCAAACGTACCAGCAGCGCAAAAATGCAGAAGATGAGAATGTACTGCAGCGTCATTTAAAAGCCCTGGTAGATCCACAACGGTTGGCTGCCCGAGGAAACAATGATGACTGCCAGGATCACCAGGCACACCAGCAGCGCCCAGAGGTTTTCCCTGCAAAACAGGCGGCGCAGCAGGTTTAGCGGTAGCCGCATACGCGCCACTCGCCCCCTTCTTTGACCACGGCGTAATCGCGTTCGCCCAGGTCGATTTCAAGTTTCTCCTCACCGTAGGTTGCCACCAGTTTCCCGGAGCACTTCACCGTTCCGGCGTCGCTCTCCGTCTCGCTGCTGGCGCAGGCTACATCCTGCAGCACGGTTTCCACCGCGCTGAAAGAGTCCAGCACCATGCGCGATTCGGCTTCCCACTCCCCGCAAGACAGGTTGGCCAGCGTTTCGGCGTCCTTGCTCACCAACGCCTGCCAGTAAGCCTCAACGGCTTTGGCGGGCGCATCGGTTTTGGCGCAGGCGCTCAATAACAGGGCAAAGATCAATAAAATCCAGAGCCGGCGTGCAGCGGATAATTTCATGGCGAGCCTCCACAACAGGTGAATCAATTGCATCCCGGCATCCGCCGGGGCATAAAAAAGATTATATCAACGGGGAGATGATCTGTGCAAGGCAGGTTGGAACGAGCTGCGCGTCAGCGTTTGAAGGTGCCCATCCACTCCGCCTGGGCAAGAATGTGGCCGGCAATGGCTTTTTTCAGCTTCTCGGCATTCAACCCGGCCGGCAGGTCGGATGACAGGTCGAGGGCGTAGAGACGGAAGTAGTAGCGGTGCGCTTTACCAGGCGGCGGGCAGGGTCCGCCATAGCCGCTGCGGCCAAACCCGCTTTTTCCCTGCAGGCCGATCCCCGGCAGGGTTGCATCCGTTGAAAGCCCTTCTTCCAGCGCCGCAAGCTCCGGCGGGATATTGTACAGCACCCAGTGGATGAAAATACCCGCCGGCGCATCCGGATCCTCAACAATCAGCGCCAGGCGTTTCGTGCCGGGCGGTGCGCCCGCCCACTCCAGGCGCGGGGAAAGGTCCTCGCCGGAGCAGGTATGGCGCACCGGAATGGCTGCGCCGTTGGAAAAAGCCGGCGAAGTGATGGCAAACGGAACGGGAGACATGGTTTCCTCCTCCGGGGTTGAACTTGCTGCCGGCAGAGGGGAAGCAATGCCCGGCGCTTCAGGAACGTCCACCGTTGGGGACTGCGCCGGGATAGTTGCGGTATATGTTTGGCAGCCAGGGAGAACCAGGCCGGCAGCCAGAATTGTCAAAATCAGCGGGTTGAGAAACTGGAATATTCTCATCGATTCCAGTATACCCGGTCTTCATAGCCTGCAAAAGTGGCCGGGGCTGATTCCTATCGGGCTGCTTCGCGTTCCTGCTTCATCGTGAAATAGACAAGCACCTCTTCGGGGGGAACCTCGTTCAGCCAGATTTCGATATCAATGACGTCATGTATGCGTTCAGAACCATCCGTCAGCCGGGCAATCCTTTGGACCGAGGTAATAAAACCTGTCTCTTCGGCAAAGGTAAATTGATATGCCATCGCCTTCAGAGGTACTAAATAATCCTGCAGCTGCGGCTTTTTTGGTTCGTTGATCGACAATTCAAAGATCACCATCTTTTCCTGCCGGTCGTTCAACGCCTGCTTCCAATGCAGATCCGGATTATCCAAAAATCTTGACAGGCCATGATCGATGAAGAATACAGGAATAACCTCGCGCGGCCAGAACTCGTCTGCGGCTGTATTCCAACCGGTTCCGTCGCTTGTAACCCCCGCCTGAACCACCCTGCCGTCCATCGCGGTTTGAATGGTGACCAGCCTGTCGATCATGCCCGCGTCATCAACATGAATCCAGGTCTCGATCATGGATTCGGTGGGAATGGGGTTGGCTTCGCCGAACGATCCAAAATCTGGAATATCAACATCAGAAAAATGATGCTCGCGAATATGCAGCCAGCCAGGCTGCACCCGGTCTTTGAACCGGCCTTCCAAAAGGGTGTACTGATCAGCCGCGTTGCCCCCTTTCCCATCCTTTGCCAAGACCAGGCTGTTTCCCAGCAAGGCGAATCGTTTGGCCAGGCCGGGTTGGAGGAGGGCAGCAACAAGCAATAACAGTACAACGGATACCAATATCGGGATGATGATTTTTCTTTTCATTTTCCTTTCCCCTTTCTTATCCAAGATTGTCATTTATTCCGACTAATAGGGTGATAATAACAAAAAAACAATAATGCAACAGGTCACAAACCCCGGTTTATCTTGCAGCAGCCAGCCGGCAAGGAATGGTTTTATCTCACCAGCACGTCGACCGTGAAGACCTTTTCTGGGAGCGTGTCCATAATCAATGCCCGGCGGTATGCCAGCTGCAGCGTCCCCAGGCCGGACTTCAGCGCCATAAAGTGAAATACCTGAAAATCGCCTTCCCCGGTCAGATCGGGGTTCAGCTTGAAATCGACGCCCGTCACCTGGGAGAAAATGGTATCGTCAAAGGATTCGGTTACCCAGATGTTTCCGGTAGAAGGGTCCCCCTTCAGCGCAATTTCAATGATATCGCCCCGATTGACTTCGATCACCGCCCCGTCGTTATTCGCCGTCAGCGTAATATCTGCTTTCTTTGAGCACGCGCCTGCCGCCAGTAAGATCAGAACCATTATTATCGCAACAGCGAGTATTCTGGATATAGCCTTCATATCCACCTCCTGTCAATTTCATTATACGGCGGTTTAAAAGCCAAACTGTACCCTCCTTCACAGGCCAGCGCAGCGTAAAATACCCCGCAGGGGGTTCTGCCGGCCGGATGAAGGGCAGGTAACCCGCGGGGGCAGCTGCCTGCGCGGTCAATAAAACTGTTCTCTGAATTGTTTTACTTGATGGTTACGTCGATGCTGAAGGTTTTTTCCGGGGGAATGTCTTTTTCAAAGGCGCGGTGGTAGATCAGCTTCAGGCTTCCCTCCCCGGCCGCCAGCGCCTTAAAGCTCACCGTCAGCATGCCGCTGGCACCCAGCAGATCCGATTCGGGTTTGAACACTCCCTCCCCCACCTGGGAGAAGAGGTTCGCATCCAAATCCTGCACTTCCCAGTTGAATCCGGTTGTTGGCGAAGATGGCAGTGTAACGTCGATCGTGGACCCCACCTTGACTTCGATTTGCGAACCGTTATCCGCTTCTGTTACGGTTACGTCTGCTGCTCGGGAGCAGCCGGAAGCGCTAACTGCCAGCAGCGCCGCCATGATGATGACTGCAGTGAAATGAATGATTTTTCGTGTTTTCATAATCACCTCACTGTTTTCAGTTTACAACGATTCAGGGCTAAAAACTCACCCGACTGTTGGGAGCATACTATTATCCACAGTTTACCTATACGCATACCGCTGGATGAATTTTCCATTCCTTACAGGCATTCCATAAGAACACCAGCCGCCTGCGTGCAGGTTTTGCATTCCGGCTGGTGTGCATTCCCTCCCCTGCAGGCAATCTTTGCCCCCTGGCCAGGATGTATCCTTTTCCTTCAGGCCTGCCGGCAGAATCTTCCACCTGGCTGCCAGGGTGCAGATTCTGCACGTGTTAAGCATGCAGAAAGTGCATCTCTACTGCATGCAAAATTTGCACGTGATTCATATTAACTACTTTAAATTAATTAACTTCTTCTTCTACAACCTTCTTAATATCAGTGCCTCCCCCCTTCCGGGAAACCAGGCGTGGAAGGCGCAGGTTCCATTCGTAGCGCGGGCTGCGGGAAAGAACTTTATACTGTCCAATGTCCAGCTCCCCGGCATGCACCTGTGCGAGAAAACGGATCAATGCCAGCGCTGCCAGCTGGCTGACCGGAATTTTCATTTCCTCTGCCAACGTTTTCATGGCGCTGCGCACCGCCACCGGCAGGTCATAGGTGGCGCGGTGCGGCCGGCGGCGGCGGATCTTTTCGCGCTCCAGGCGCTGTTTTTCCGGTGCGGAATATTTGCGAACGGGCATGGGTTTGCCTCCCATTCAGTATATCTGGATGTCAGGCTTGCGGAGGACGAGCTTGAAAAAAGCAAGCCTGACTCCATTATACAAGGGGCGACCCTTGATGGCAGAAAAAGGCGGAGATTTTTGAAGTTTCAGGGGCAGGGTAGATAAGTTCCCTCAAGGGGAAAATGAGCCGTTTCTGGCGGAAAAAGAAAGAAATGGGGAGTCAATGGCTGAAAATAAGACGTCCAAAAGTGTGAATTTTACACGTTTCATCAGACCCTGCGGGGTCACAAAAGGACATCCCTATGGTTGCGTCTCTTTGTCGGGGCGAAGCATTCCGCAGAAGGGAATGGCCTTTGGCGCGGCAGCACGCGGGAATGCTTCGCCCTTACGGGTAGACGGGCGTGGAACCCCCTCCGGCTTCAAGCTCACAATTCGAAACAGCAGCCACTCCCCCCATTACGGTTGCAGAAATGGGGAGGCAGGAGGGAGTTGCTTTGGCGTGATGGAGTCTTTCTAAAAGTGCTTAATATTTAGATTCTTCAGCCCCTGCGGGGCTTCAGAATGACACATACCGTAAACCAACATGTACTACAAATTAACACACACACTACAAACTAACAGGTACTACTAACTAACTAACTAACACCAATCCTTTTCCTGAAGGGTGGCGCGCCAACCAGCTGAGCGCATTCATGATCACGGCGCCATTATGGCTGATGAAACACAGGGGACATTTTATGTGAAAACACAATGAAATTTACAGGTGAGGTAAGTGTAACCGTGGTTACACTTTTGGGCTTCAATGACAGTTGCGTAGACTCTCTGTTGGGGAGAAGCATTGCGCAGAGGCAGTATGCCATTGGTGCGGGATACCGATGGAATGCTTCGCCCTTACAGGATAATCTGCAAGGCTTCAGCATGACGAACTCGAAGACCTAACCCCCAGTCCCCTCCCAAAGGGAAGGGAGCCGGACGCCCTTGCGGGATGACGGGCGAGACCTGACAACCATCTCCGGCTTCAAGCTCACAAACCGGGCTTTCAGCCGCCTCCCCCATTTCGGTTGCGAAAATGGGGAGGCAGGAAGGAGTTGCTTTGTGAAGCGAGGCAGATCGCAGATGTGTTGGTTGAAAGTTCGGCAGCAAACAGGAATGCTTCGCCCTTACGGGAAGATTTGCGGGGTTGTAGAATGACACATATTACGACCGAACCCGCCGGACTGAATCCATCCCCCATATTTTTACAGAGTGTAACCGCGGTTACGAATCGCGCCGTGAGAGGCGCGCCTGCAGCAGAGTCACCAGTTCTTCAAGCATCGTCAGCGCGCGTTCAGCCTGGCCGCGGGTCATAAGCGTATCAGCCACCTCGTCCAGCACCTGCGCCTGGTTGAACCCGTCCAGCCGGTCCACGGTCTGAATAAAGCGGCGCAAACCGCGCATCGCCTGGCGCCCGGGTTCCGGGGCAACCGTTACCGCCGGCGAGGCCGGTGCGCCGGGTTGGGGCTGGGGCAGGGTTTTGATTTCGGCCAGGTCGTCCGAGGTGAGCTGCTCTTGAATGCTGCGCCGCACCAGCCGCTCCCACTGGTCGGGGGGCAGGTTGACGATCTCCCGCAGCACACGCTCCGGCAGGCGGTAACGGTCTGCCAGGTCAAGCAGCGGGGTGGGCAGGCGCAGAATGTTCAACAGCTGCACCATGCGCGGGCGGCTGCGCATCATAATCGGGGTGATGCGTTCCCACAAACCGGCCGGCATGCGCTGGGTGCGTGCCTGCCGGAAGTAGTCGTAATCGTCCTCCACGGCGGGGTCGGGCTGCACCCCCAGGTCGGCCAGAATCAGGGCGGCGATTTCGCAGGCTTCCTCCACGGCGGAGGGATCTTCCGCGTGCCGGTTTTCCAGTACCTGGCGCTGGCGGGTGGGATTTTTCACCACCTCAACACGCAGCAGCGGCTCCTCTTTTGCCTTCTGCGAAACGTGCGTCAGGCAGGCTGCCCAAAAGCGGCGCTCTCCGGTTTCGATCTGGAAGCGGTACTCGCCATCGCCGGTTGAGACCCAGTTCCCCGTGATGGATTTAATCTGCCCGTGTTCTTCGAACGAAGATCCCATCGCCAGCAGCCCGTCGATTTCCGTGCGCACGCCGGCGTCGGTTTTAGCCATTTCCAGCCAGCGCGATGCCGCCTGGTAGCAGGTGATCTCACCGGAATAGAAGGGCAGGCGCAGGGAGGATGGCAGCAGGCGGCGGGGCTGAAAACGATCCGGCAGCATCTGGCTGGGCTTCGCCCGTTCAATACGCTCCACCGGGTTTTCCTCGCCGGCCACAGGCGCGCCCACCGTTCCCAGCGCGCCGGATGGCTGCGGTTGGAGAGTGGACGTGAAATCATCGAATGCGCTGTATCGTTTTTTTGACGACATAGGAAAGCCTCCCTGAAAGATCGTTTATCGGTCCCCGGCCGTGCAGGCCAGGATATACTCCACCAGCTCGGCGTATTCCTGGGTGGCGCGCACGCTGGAAGCGATCTGCTCGCTGGAGCGCGAACGCGGCGGGCGGTAGGTGAAAATGTCCATGTGGCTGGAGTGGGCGTACGCCAGCTCTGAGGATTTGTGAATGGGCGACAGCACCAGGTGGTCGTAGCGGCGGCGCATTTCGGTCAGAATTTCCCGCACCTCTATCCGCTGCTCTTCCACCAGGGTGGGCAGGTAGCCGAAGATGTTCAGGCGCGGCTGGAAGTGCGCGCGCACCTGTTCGATGGTGTTCTGCAATTCCAGCAAGCCTGAAAGGCCGAGGTAGCTGGTCTCCACCGGGATCAGCACATGATCGGCAGCCACCAGCGAGTTGACGAGCAGGTCGCCGGTGGAGGGGGGAGTATCGATCACGATATAAGCGAACTGGTCGTTGATGGGCTTAAGGGCGGATACCAGGCGGGTTTCGTTGGCCATCAGCGAGGGCAGCAGCCGCGCGGCGCTGACCATAGCCTGGCGCCGGCTGGGGATGAAGTACAGGTTGGGGTGGTGGTCGCTGCGGCGCACCAGGCTCTGCACGGAGGGGGGCGGGGTTTCAGTGAGCAGCGCCGCCAGACCGTCGCCCTGGTGCTGCCGGGAATTTTCATATGCGGTTGCCAGCACGGCGTGCCCCTGGGGATCCATGTCCACCAGCAGCACGCGTCCGTCTTTTCCGTCGCGGTCTTGCAGGCGCAGCGCCAGGCCGGCCGCCAGATTGACGGCCGTGGTGGTTTTCCCCACGCCGCCTTTTTCATTTGCGATGGTGATTGTTACTGCCATACCACCTCTTCTTGGTTTGTGTTGATATACCCCTATTATATAGTTCGTCCGGGAAACTGTAAAATCAGCCCGTGACTGTGATCTTAGCACAAATCCCGGTAAAATTAGGATAATTGTATTAACTCTGGTTCATTTACCGATAATTAGCATAATTCTATTGAAAAACCCGGAAAAAGGTGTAATAATATATAGGCGGAGGCAAAGATAAGTTATGGTGGATACATTTTACGATGACGAGTGGCGCCTGGTGCGCTTGGAAACCCTGAGTTTGAAGGAAGACCCCTTCAAGCTGTCGGCGGATCCGCGCTACCTGTACCTAGGACCGGAGCACCTGGCGGTCTACCGGCAGGCGCAGGGGGTCATTGCCCGGCGGCGCGGGCTGGCGTTGATCACCGGCGACATGGGCATGGGCAAGAGTTCCCTCGCCCGGCGTCTGTACGATGTGTACGTATCCGAAGAATCGATTGAAATTTGTTACATCCATACCGCAGCTTTCAAGACCGCCATGGACGCCGCCCGTCAGATTTCCATGGCGCTGGGTGTTCCCCCGCAGCGCAGTTTTCAGCGCCAGATGGAAGGGCTGGAAAAGATGATGGCCGATGCCTACACTGCCAACCATAATGTGGTGGTGCTGCTGGACGATGCCCAGCTGATGGAACCGGAAGCGCTGGATGTTCTCCACCGCCTGTACAACTTTGATTATGATGCCAAAGTCGTGCAGGTGCTGGCATTTGGGCAGAGCGAAATGTTGAACCTGTTTGAAACCAACAAGCCGGTCAACGCGCGCGTGTTTGTGCGCCTTGCGCTTCCGCCCTTAACCCTATCATCAGCCCTTCAGATGGTGCTGTTTAGATTGCGTGTAGCCGGCAGGAATGAGCCGATGATCAACGACGACGCCTTTGAAATCCTGTACGAAAAATCACAGGGGGTGCCGCGGGAGATCATTCGCCTGTGCGCGCTGGCCACTGATTATCTGTTGCAGAGCGACGAGACGAGCATCAGCCGTCAGATCGCCAACGAGGTTAACTAAGCATGGCATTCTCACCCCAATCCAACCGCAACGCCTGGGTGCAGCTTTACGAAGCCCGGCGCGTTACTGCTGAACCGGAAACCCGCCCGGCAGGTCGTCCGCCAGGCGTTGTTCCGCGCCGCAAGGTGGGGCTCACCCTCTCGCAGGGTGAAACCAGCGAGATCGATATCTGGCAGGAACGGTTTTCAACCCTCCTGCGCCGCAAAGTCTCCGCCGGGGAAACGGTTGGCATTCTTACGCGCATGGCGTCGGCGCGCTTCACCCGCCTGGGTTTGGATATCGAAGACATCACCCTCGGCCAGCTGGTGGAAAAATTGGTGGGAATGGATTAATTGTTTCTACCAATAAAGACCCTAATAAAAGGTAGAAACAATTATCAGCGAAAGTCTCATTCCCGGAAGGATTCTTACCAGAGCCTTCCAGGAGCAAGCGAAAAAGGGTCCGCGGATCCTTGATCAGAAAGAGCACAGCGAGAGCGATGGAGCAAATTGTGCAGGCCCCCGTTAGCATCGTGCTTCCCAACTTCCAGGATGCCTGGCAGATGGTTCTCGGCCAGTTAAGGGCGGAGATGTCGCGGGCGCAATTTGAAACCTGGGTGGAGCCGCTAAAAGCGCTGGGTTATCACGAGGGCGTGTTTACCATCGGAGCCTACAACCCCTACTCGCAAAAATGGGCCGAGGCGCGCCTGAAAGCCCGCATCTCAGCCCTGCTCAGCGGACTATACCAGCGGACGGTGACGCTGCGGGTGGTGGTCTCCAATACCTATGCGCCTGACAACTCGCTGACCACCGTCAGCGTCCCCGGGGAGAATATTCAAAAAGCGGAAAAAAACACACCGGAGCGTGAACCCTCTCCGGCTCCCGGCGAGCCATCCAAGCGCAAGGTAATGCTTCAGCGCGCCTACGGCAGCGAACGCGCCGGCATCATTCAGCCCGAGCGGGGCATGTTCCTCACCTCGTATTGCTTCACGCACTGGCTTCCGATATTGGGGCATTCCGCTTTCACCGTCATCCTCGCCGCGCGCTCCATGTGCTACTGGAATCCATTAACCGGCGAGCTGCGCAACGTGGTCGAAACCGAAATGGGAGACCTGGCAAAGCGCGCCTCGGTGAGCGTGCGCACGGTTAAGGATGTGCTGGCCAGCGATCTGGTGAAGCGCTATTTTCTGCGGTACAAGGTGCGCCGCATGATGACCCCCAACGGGGTGCGCACGGCGGGCATTTTCCTGCAGGTGCGCATGGACGACCCGCTCACCCCGGAAGACCAGGAACGAACCGGTCTGCTGGAGGAGGAGAAGTGGTACCTGCCGGATTTTGAAGACGATTGGGATTGACCTGAAGGGCTGCCGGTGGAGTTCCTACCGGTCGGCGCTCCAGTCGACGGAGATTTTTACATCAGACGCATCGATCACGGCAAAAACCGTCTGATCTTCTGAAAGATCCAGCTTTTCAGCATCTTCCCTGGAAATCAACGAGGCAATTTCCATCCCGCCTGGAATTTCAACGATGATTTCAACGTTGCCATCGCCCGGAATGATTTTCTTAACAATTCCATGCAGGATATTCCGTGCACGAATATTCATACCTCGCATCTCCTCGGGAGTGTAGATGCCCCCATTATAACCGTTTTGACAGCCAGCGATAAATGGTATTTTTTACCTGCAGGCAGATCAAGGAGTGATTGGTCGTATGGCAAACCAGTATCTTTACCAGCAGATCATCGATCGGATCCGGCAGCGGATTTTGGAAGGGGAGCTGAAACCGGGCGAACGGCTGCCCACGCTGCGGGAGATGACGCGTGAACTGGATTGCACGCCCGGCACGGTGCAGCGTGCCTACCGCGAACTGGAACAGCAGGGGTTGATCACGTCCCGCCGGGGGCAGGGGACGCGTGTGGCTGCCATTGCGCCGGCCAGGGGAGGGGAGGGGCTGCGCCGCGCGCAGCTGGTGCACGCGGTGGAAACTTTCATGTTGGAAAAATTGAATGCCGGTATCCCGCTGGAGGAGATTGAACAGGCGTTTTCACTGGCCGTGGACCGCTGGCGGGTGGTGGATCGCATGCCGCCGCTTTCTTCGCGCCCGGTGTTCACCTTTTCCGGCAGCCACGACCCGGTGATAGCCTGGATGGCCGGGCATTTTGATACCATTGCGCCGGGTTTTTCCTTTCAACCGCATTTTAGCGGCAGCCAAAACGGGTTGCGCGATCTGGCTGAAGGCCGGGCGGATGTGGCTGGATGCCACCTGCGGGACGAAGCCAGCGGTGAATACAACCTGCCCTTTGTGCGCCAGATGTTCGCCGGGCGCGAGACGGCGGTGGTGGAAATGGCTTACCGGCGCATCGGCCTGATTTTGGCGGCGGGCAACCCGTTGAAGCTGCACACCCTGCAAGACCTGGCGCACAAAGGCGTGCGCATGGTGAACCGCCAGCCGGGCTCTGGTATTCGGGTCTGGTTTGACCAGCAATTGAAAAAGGAAGGGGTGACGGCTGCCAGCCTGAAGGGATATACCGAGGAACGCTCCACCCACTGGGGGGTGGCGCGGGCAGTGGCGCAGGATCAGGCGGACGCGGGCATTGGGCTGGAAGCGGCGGCGGCTGCCTATCACCTGGATTTTATTCCGCTCACTGAAGAGCGTTTCGATTTGGTGTGCCTGGCGGAGCAGGCGGAGTGGTCGCCGATGCGGGAGATTATTGCCTGGCTGGGGAGTGAAAAGGGGAGGGGCGTAATGGCGCAGTTCCCGGGCTACCGCGCATCCCACCCCGGGGCAGTGACGATCCTGCCCGAGAAGTAATGCGTATAGGTGTAGTGTTGGATGGGCAGGGGAGTGGATAGAAGTAACCCCCCGGCTTCAGGCTCACAATTCGAACTGTCAATCACCTCCCTCATTTTGATCGTAATTTAGTTCTGGCGTCGGGGCGAAGCATTCCGCAGAAGCGGTTTGCCATTGGCGCGGCATGATGTGGGAATGCTTCGCCCTTACGGGATGATTTGCCGGGCTTCAGCATGAGATGCTCACCTCCCTCATTTTGATCGTGGAAATGGGGGAGGCAGGAGGGGGTTGCGATAGATGAGAGCGTAGCAATTCTAAAAATGCTGATTAACCAGATTCTTTAGCCCCTGCGAGGGATCAGAATAACAGACTTCCTGGAAAGAGGTCCCTCTACCCACGCCCAACATGTCTTTCTGAGCGGCTGTAAGCAGCGAAGAATCTAGAATTCGAAGCAATGTAATCCATGCAGAACAATTCACGGGTGCTTTGGTTCTAGATTCTCAGAACGATATGCTTTGGCGGCGCGCACAGCCTCCGCGTTGGGGCGAAGCATTCCGCAGAGGCGGTTTGCCATTGGCGCGGTAGTATGCAGGAATGCTTCGCCCTTACAAAATGATTCGCAAGATTTGAGAATGACAATCTCACCTCCCCCATTTCGGTTGTGGAAATAAGGGAGGTGTTTTCTTTGGCTGGGATGAAGCATTCTTAAAAGTGCTTATGAACTAGATTCTTCAGCCCCTGCAGGGCTTCAGAATGACAAGCTTTGTAGACCTGGTCGGCAAATTCTGTCGGATTTATTACGCCTGCCCAAGATTGGGTGGCGGTGGCGTGCCGAATTGAATCCCGACTATGCGGGAATAGGGATTCATACACGGACTTCAAACAGCTGGTCGCACCCCTCGTTTGTGTTTCAATCCCGACTATGCGGGAATAGGGATTCATACGTAAAAATATCACATTACACACCCTGGACTGGTGGAACCAATGTTTCAATCCCGACCATGCGGGAATAGGGATTCATACCCGGCAAAGTATGGGACTGGATTGTTTTGACATGGGGTAAAGCAAGTTTCAATCCCGACTATGCGGGAATAGGGATTCATACAAAGGAGCGTGTACAATGGTTGACCTTGACAAGCGCGGTTTCAATCCCGACTATGCGGGAATAGGGATTCATACGAACTGCTATCCCGCTTGAACTTCTCGAAGATTCACAAGTTTCAATCCCGACTATGCGGGAATAGGGATTCATACTCTGAATAAGCTGGGTTTGTTACGCCGCGAGCGAGACGTTTCAATCCAGACTATGCGGGAATAGGGATTCATACAGGTGCAGCCTGGCTGCGCCCTCCTTGCAGTTGGCACGGTTTCAATCCCGACTATGCGGGAATAGGGATTCATACAAAGAAAGGAGTCGGATATGAATAATCCTAGACGTTTTAATGTTTCAATCCCGACTATGCGGGAATAGGGATTCATACTGCAACCCCTGGGGGGTATATAACAAATTATACATAAGAAAGTGCAATTTGTGGGGGGTTTTCATTACCATACTGCAACCTGTGGCATTCTCTACGGTTTGCGATAACCTCCATATACCCATTTTTAGTGCCAGGATATCGCAAAAAAGCCTGTTTCTACCCCTATTTTGCGGTTATTTGCCCTGTTTTACCGCCACCTGTGGGGGGTATCTTTAAAATCCTGCGATAACCCTGTTTTCTTGATATACCCCCCCAGGTTATCGCAAACCCCATCTCATTTCACAATGATGTCTTTTAATGCTTGATTGGTTTTCCAAGTGGATCGATTAACTACCTTATTTTACATCACCTACCAGATTCTTTAGACCCTGCGAGGGATCAGAATAACAGACTCCCTGGAAAGAGGTCCCTCTACCCACGCTCAACATGTCTTTCTGAGCGGCTGCAAGCCGCGAAGAATCTAGAATTCGATGCATTGTTATCCATGCAGATCAATTCACGGGTGCTTTGGTTCTAGATTCTCAGAATGACGGGCTTTGGCGGCGCACAGCCTCCGCGTTGGGGCGAAGCATTCCGCAGAGGAGATTTGCCATTGGCGCGGCTGTATGCGGGAATGCTTCGCCCTTACGGGTAATTCGCAGGCTTCGGCACTACAAACACTACAACCTAACCCCCAGCCCCTTCTCAAAGGGAAGGGGAAGCCGGGCTGGAATATAAAAAACGGGCGCAGAATCACCTGCGCCCGTCGTCCATCCAGCCTCTGCTAGCGGTCCATATATTTCGAATCGTCCATGAGCTTCTTCACGCGCTCCTCTTCGGAATCCTTCACAACTGCCACAGCCTCTTCCGCTTTCATCTCGGCAGCTTCCGCCCGGCGCAGTTCTTCTTCCCGCGCGCGATGCATCCAGCTCCACCGGCCGCAATTCTCGCAGCGGTTGAAGCGCATGCCCGGGAGATTAATGCCCCCAAATTGCAGCGATGTCGGGCGTCCGCACTTCGGGCAAATTGCTCCGCCCAGGAAGCCATACGTGCGGCGTGAACCGGTGGCAGCCTGTCCATTCGGTTGGTTCTTCGACTGGCGCATTTGCGAAGCGGATCCCAGCAGGGTCATCACCAGAAGAAGGCCGAGGATGGGCAGAATCAGCTTTGCCATGCCCGAGGTCTGCTCCTCTTTAGATGCAAACTGGAAGCGGCGGGTGGGCGTGGTCACTTTTTCGCCGGTGTTCTTTTCCACCACGG
>MTKY01053050.1_pt1 | contig 17321 bp, 15 predicted proteins | sample 1042731 | NCBI WGS metagenome assembly MTKY01 (sample SAMN06212206, study PRJNA360538) | anaerobic digester metagenome | biome: Wastewater treatment plant; material: sludge; isolation source: anaerobic digester fed with sludge from wastewater treatment plant | place: Denmark: WWTP Soeholt ... | reverse complement strand
CCAGCACCGGGCGCCGTATCAGGGTGGGATTGGCAAGGATCACCGGAACCGGATTTCCCTGGTCGACCTGCTCGCGCTGCGTGCGATCGAGCGTGCGCCAGGTGGCGCTCGACTTGTTGATCAGGCGTTCGCGGCCGAGTTCCTCCAGCCACCGCTCGATGGTGTGGGCATCCACGTGTTCCTTGCGCAGGTCATGGAATTCGTGGGCAATACCGCGCTCTTGCAGCCACTGACGTGCAGCGGCGACGGTGTCGCAGTTGGAAATTCCGTAGACCAGCAGCAAGGCAGGGATTCCACTCCAGGGGATTGACGGGCGAGCTTAGCAGAATTGCGCGCGGTTCACGAAGTCCCGGATCCGGCGTGCGGCCTCGACGCACTCCGCGAGTTCCGCGACCAGTGCCATGCGAACGCGCCCCTTGCCGGGGTCGCCACGCTCATCGGGGCGGCTGAGAAAGCTGCCGGGAAGAACCGTGACGTGGGTGGAGCGGTACAACTCGCGGGTGAATACGCATTCGTCGACCGGCGTGCGCGGCCACAGGTAGAAGCCGCCGGCCGGCGCGCTCAGTTCGAGACAACCGTCGAGCGTCTCGAGTACCGCCCGGAATTTTTCACGGTAGAGCGCGCGGTTGGTACGCACGTGCTGCTCGTCGGACCATGCCAGGCGGCTCGCGTACTGGTGGGGGACCGGCATCGCGGAACCATGGTAGGTGCGATAGAGCAGGAAGTCGCGGATGAGCGCGCGGTCGCCGGCCACGAAACCGGAGCGCAAACCTGGCAGGCTGGAGCGTTTGGACAGGCTGTGGAACGCGATACAGCGGTGAAAGTCCTCGCGACCGGTGGCAACGGCCGCCTGCAATACGCCCACCGGTGCCGCGTTTTCGTCGAGGTAGAGTTCCGAATAGCATTCGTCGGACGCCACGATGAAATCGTGGCGATCGGCCAGCGCAAAGATTTCACGCCAGTCCCCGAGATCCAGCACCGCGCCGGCAGGATTGCCCGGCGAACACACGACCAGCATCTGGCAGCGTTGCCAGTCAGCGGCGGAGACCGCGGCAAAATCCGCGATTCCGGGCCGGTCCTGCCGCTCGGGCAGGAACAGGGGCGTTGCCCCTGCGAGCAATGCCGCACCCTCGTAGATCTGGTAGAACGGATTGGGCATGGCGACCAGCGGCGCGGCATTGGCGGCGCGCGAAACCGCGCACTGGGTAAACGCGAACAGCGCTTCGCGGCTGCCATTGACGGGCAGTACATGGGCGTCGGCCGAGATGCTTGTCGCGGGCAGTTCATAGCGCTGCACCAGCCAGGTGGCGATCGCTTCGCGCAGTTCGATCACACCGGCGGTTTTCGGGTACTGCGAATAGCCGCTGCTGCGGGCGCTGATTTCCTCCAGCACGAAGGCGGGTGCCGCGTGACGCGGTTCGCCGATCGACATCAGGACCGGCGACAGCGCCGCGGGGGCTGGCACCCCCGCGAGCAACGCTGCCAGGCGTTCGAAGGGGTAGGGGTGCAGACGTTGCAGATCGGGGTTCATGTGGCTGACCGGCTGATGCGTGGCGGCTCGCCGATTTCGCTGTCCAGCGCATCGCGTATCGCCTCCTGCAGTGGCTCGCCGAGCGATTCGGCTTCGATCGGCTGCTGGCTGGCATCGGTGATGAAGAACACGTCCTCGACCCGCTCGCCGAGCGTGGTGATGCGGGCATTCTGTACCTTGATGCCAAAGGCCAGGAACACGCGCCCGATGCGCGCCAGGAGACCGGAGCGATCGGGGGTCATGATCTCGAGTATCGAATAGCCCTTTTCGGCGTCGGCCACCAGGCGGGTTCGGGTAGGCGAGCGGAAGTGCTTCAGCGCGCGCGGGGTGTGGCGCTGGACGATATCGAGAAATTGCTCCTCGCCACGCAGATGCTCGAGCAGGGTGCGGCGGATCTCGCTGCCGCGCGCATCGCCGTGATCGACCGGCTTGCCATCGAGATCGAGCACGAAAAAGGTATCGAGCGTGTGATGGTCGGCGGATGAATAGACCCGCGCGCCATGCACGTTGAGACCGAGTTGTTCCATGGTTGCGGTAATGACCGCGAACAGGTTGTCGCGATCGGGCGTGTAGATGAAGATCTGGGTCACTGCATCGAAACGGTTACCGGACTGCTTCAGCAGCACCAGAGGGTCGTCGGGAGTCTGGCTGCCAAGAATTGCCTCGGTGTGCCAGGCCACGTCTTCGGCGGTTTCACGCAGGAAATAATCATCGCCCATGTGTTGCCACAAGGCTTCGGCGCGCTGCGGCGCGACATTGCGTGCCGCCAGCAGCACCAGCGCGCCGGCCCGCGTCTCGGCGACCCGCTCGCCACTGTCGACCGGATTTTCCAGACCCCGGCGCAACGCCCGTTTGGTCTCCACATAGAGTGCCTGCAACAGGCTCGCGCGCCAGCTGTTCCACAGCGTGGGATTGGTTGCGTTGATATCCGCAACCGTGAGGGTATAGAGGTAATCCAGGTGCAGCTGGTCGGAGACCAGCTGCGCGAAGTTGTTGATCACCTCCGGGTCGGACACGTCCTTGCGCTGCGCGGTGGTCGACATCACGAGGTGGTTGCTGACCAGCCATGCGACGAGGTTCGCCTCGCGCGCACTCAGTTCCAGCCGCAGGCAGAAATCATGCGCATCGCGTGCGCCGAGTTCCGAATGATCGCCGCCGCGTCCCTTGGCGATGTCATGAAACAGGCCAGCGAGATACAGCAACTCGGGACGCGGCAGGCGACGCACCGCGAAACAGGCGGTCGGGAACATCTCGCGGCTTTCCGGCAGGAACAGGCGACGCATGTTGCGCACCACCCGGATGGTATGCGAATCGACCGAGTAGACGTGGAACAGGTCATGCTGCGTCTGGCCGATGATGCGTCCGAACTCGGGAATGAAACGCCCCAGAACGCCATAGCGCTTCATCCGGTCGAGCTGGGTGGCAACCCGCCACGGCGAGCCGAGCAATTGCAGGAACAGGCGGTTGGCGCGTGCATCGTGGCGCAGTCCGTCATCGATCATGCGTTGCTGCTGGTGAATCAGGCGCATCGTGGTGGCGCGCACGCCGACGATGAACTGGTGCTGTGCCATCAGCACGAATATCTCGATCAGCGCATATGGCGTGACCCGGAACACGGTGTCGCTGGTCGCCTCGATATAGCCGTTGCAGACCCGGAAGCGCGGATTGAGCTCGTAGATGTTCACTGGCTCGCAGGCGCGCAGGATCGCCTCGTCGAACAGTTGGGTCAGCATTTCGTTCAGCACGCCGAGTTTCAGCACCCAGCGGAAGTAATCCTTCATGAAATGCTCGACCGCGAGCCCGCGCTTGTCGTCCTCGTAGCCGAACAGCCTGGCCAGGCTCAACTGGTAATCGAACAGCAGCCGGTCCTCGGCGCGATCGGCCAGAATGTGCAGTCCATACCGGACCCGCCACAGAAAATCCTGCCCGGTGCTGAGACCCTGGTATTCGGACTCGGTCAGAAAGCCCTGGGCCACGAGCTCGAGCGTGCTTGTGGCGCGGAAATGGCGCTTGGCCACCCAGCCGACCGTCTGTACATCGCGCAATCCGCCCGGACAACCCTTGATATTCGGTTCGAGGTTGTACTCGGTGTTGTTGAACTTGCGATGACGCGCGATCTGTTCGTCCCACTTGGCGCGGAAAAACCGGGCGCTCGGCCAGATCTGGTCGGGTCCGGTCAGCGCGGACAGACGCTCGAGCAGCGCGCCCTCACCGGCGACGATGCGAGCCTCCATGATGCTGGTTGCGATGGTGATGTCGGCGAGCGCGGCGGCGCGGCATTCCTCGATGGTGCGCACGCTGTGACCGATGGCGAGGCCGGTGTCCCACAGGAAGGTGATGAAAGACTCGAGCGCCGCGGCGTTCGCGCCGCGGATCTCCGCCGCCTCGAGCAGCACCAGCACATCGACATCCGAATGCGGGTGCAGTTCGCCGCGCCCGTAGCCGCCCACCGCCACCAGCGCGATGCCCGGGTGTGCGGAGAGCCCAAGATGAGTCCATATGCAACGCAGGATGGTGTCGATATGGCGTGCCCGCTCGCAGACCAGCGTGCGGATGTCGTCACCCGCGACAAAACGCTGGTCCAGATGGGTGCGCAGCAGGCTCAGTTGTTCGCGAACCGAGGCGAGCAGCGGTGCGCCTTCATCCAGTGTCGCGGCAAGCTGCGACTCGGTCAGGGGTACGCCCACGTATGCTGTTCCCTCACGCGGCGCCGAAGAACGGTTCTCCGCGCCTGGCGGTGAGCACTTCGTGGCCGTCCGCGGTAACCAGGATGGTATGTTCCCACTGCGCCGAAAGGCGCCCGTCCTTGGTCTCGACGGTCCAGCCGTCGCGTTTCGAGAGCTTGGTGAAGCGCTTGCCGGCATTGATCATCGGCTCGATGGTGAAGGTCATTCCCTCCACGAGTTCCATGCCGGTCCCGGCCCGGCCGTAATGCAGCACCTGGGGTTCCTCGTGAAACTGGCTGCCGATTCCGTGCCCGCAATATTCACGTACCACCGAATAATAATTGCCTTCGGCGTGCTGCTGGATCAACTCACCGATATCCCCGAGGTGGGCCCCGGGGCGCACGATTTCGATGGCGCGATAGAGACATTCCCGGGTGACTCTGCTCAGGCGCTCGGCATGGGGCCCGGCATCGCCGACCAGGAACATCGCGCTGGTATCGCCGTGGTAGCCATCCTTCAGCACGGTGATATCGATATTGATGATGTCGCCGCTCTTCAGAATCTTGCGATCCGAGGGGATGCCGTGGCAAACCACCTGGTTGAGCGAGGTACAGATCGATTTGGGAAAGCCGTGATAGTTCAACGGTGCCGGTATCGCCTGCTGGACCCCGACGATGTATTCGTGGCAGATGCGATCGAGTTCGCCGGTGCTGACGCCGGGCACCACGCTCGGAGCGATCATTTCCAGCACCTCCGCCGCCAGACGACCGGCGACGCGCATCCGCGCGATTTCCTCGGCGGTTTTGACGTAACCCGGCATCGGGTTTGGCTGGCTCCTCATGGTGTTATCGGTTCCCCTGCTGTTGGACATCTGCGACAGGCTCTCGCGGGCGCGGACAATTGTAAACCATTCACGGCCGGTCAATCTTGTCAAAAATGGGGGCCCAGGTTCAATTTGGCCGGAGGACGTGGTATAAAGCCGCCCGCCTCGGAGAGCCGCCAAGCGTTTCCGGGGTGGGGTGAAGTCACACGATCCAGCGCCATCCGGCGTGGACGTTGGGTGACTTGCCCGAATGTCACACATGCACCGTCACATGGGCTGGGGTGCCCACCGACGCGCGCGATGCCTCCGGGTTTCTCGTTGCGGGGTCGGCCCATGGGGTGCGTGGAGGATCAACCCTTATCAATGCAGGTGAACAATGACTACGGTATCCATGAAGGAAATGCTGCAGGCTGGGGTCCATTTCGGCCACCAGACCCGCTACTGGAACCCGAAGATGAAGCAATACATCTTCGGCGCGCGCAACAAGGTTCATATCATCAATCTCGAGCACACGGTGCCGGCTTTCAACGAGGCGCTGGGCTTCGTGCGCCAGCTGTCCTCGAACAAGAACCGCCTGCTGTTCGTCGGTACCAAGCGTGCCGCCAGCAGTATCGTGAAGGAAGAGGCGAGTCGCGCCGGCATGCCGTTCGTGAGCCACCGCTGGCTCGGCGGCATGCTCACCAACTACAAGACCATCCGTGCCTCGATCAAGCGGCTGCGTGAGCTCGAGCAGCAGAGCATGGACGGAACCTTCCTGCATCTCACCAAGAAAGAAGCGCTGATGCGCACTCGCCTGATGGCCAAGCTCGAGCAGAGCATCGGTGGCATCAAGGACATGGGCGGGCTGCCGGATGCGATATTCGTGGTCGACGTCGATCATGAGCGCATCGCGGTGACCGAGGCCAACAAGCTCGGCATCCCGGTCATCGGCATCTGCGACAGCAACAGCGATCCGACGGGCATCGATTACCTGATTCCGGGCAATGATGATTCGATTCGTGCGGTCAAGCTGTATGTGTCGGCGGTTGCGGATGCCTGTCTCGCCGGTCGCCAGGATGCCGGCGGTGCGGTCGCGAAGGATGAGTTCGTCGAAGTCGCCGCGCAGGAGCGCGCCGGCTGATCGACATTCGCCGACCGGAAAGGTCCGGCCGGCATCGAATCGAAAGCGGCGGCCCGTGAGCCGCCGCTTTCGCATGCAAATTCAGCAAATCCGGAGGTAATCGAAATGGCGGACATCAGTGCTGCAATGGTAAAGGAACTGCGCGAGCGTACCGGTCTGGGCATGATGGAGTGCAAAAAGGCACTGGTCGAGGCAAATGGCGATCTGGACGCCGCGGTCGACGAACTGCGCAAGTCGAGCGGCATGAAAGCGGCCAGGAAAGCAGGGCGCACCGCTGCCGATGGCGTGATCTGCGTGCGCGCGGCAGACGGGCGAGGTCTCATCATCGAGGTCAACAGCGAAACCGATTTCGTGGCGCGTGACGCCAACTTTCTTGGCTTCGTCGCCAAGGTGGCCGATCAGGCGTTTGCCGCAAAGCTCGGCGACGTGAGCGCGCTGATGAGCGGCGCGCTGGAGACCGAACGCGCCGCCCTGGTGCAGAAGATCGGCGAGAACATCTCGGTGCGGCGCCTCGACTCGATGGATGTGGGCGGCGGGGTGCTCGGCAGCTACGTGCATGGCAACAACAAGATCGGCGTACTGGTCGGACTGCGCGGTGGATCGGCCGAGCTCGCGCGCGATGTGGCGATGCACGTGGCGGCGCTGAACCCGCAGTTCGGAACGCCGGCCGAGGTGCCCGCCGCCGTGATCGATAAGGAGCGCGAGATTCTCGTGGCCCAGGTTGCCGACAGCGGCAAGCCGGCCGATATCGTGGCCAAGATGGTCGACGGTCGGGTGCGCAAGTTTCTTGCCGAGATCAGTCTTTCCGAGCAGTCCTTTGTCAAGGATCCCGATACCACCGTGGGCAAGCTGCTGAAGCAGGCGGGGGCCGAGCTGATCGGCTTCGTACGCTTCGAGGTCGGCGAGGGCATCGAGAAGGAAGACAAGGATTTCGCGGCCGAGGTGGCGGCGCAATTGAAAGGCTGATGCCGGGGGCGCTGCACGCAACGCCGCGCCGGACGTGCCGGCGCGCCGGGGGGTGCGAAGCGGCAGACGCCACGCGTATATGGCTGTAGACTTGCGCCCGTGCGATTTCCAGACGAGTCTCCCGATGCAAAAGCAGAAAGACAAGAAATACAAGCGGATCCTGCTCAAGTTGAGCGGTGAGGCGCTGACCGGTAACGAAGGCTACGGTATCGATCCGAAGATCCTCGATCGCATGGCGCTCGAGATCGGACAGCTGGTAGGGATCGGGGTGCAGGTCGGACTGGTGATCGGCGGGGGCAACCTGTTTCGCGGTGCCTCGCTGCATGCCTCCGGCATGGACCGCGTGACCGGCGATCATATGGGCATGCTGGCCACGGTGATGAATGCGCTGGCGATGCGCGATGCGCTGGAGCGCTCCAATATCTCCTCGTCGATCATGTCCGCGATTCCGATGAGCGGGATCGTGGATCACTACGACCGGCGCAAGGCGATTCGCCAGCTTGGCCAGGGTGATGTGGTGATCTTTGCCGCGGGTACCGGCAATCCGTTTTTCACCACCGATTCCTCGGCTTGCCTGAGGGGCATCGAGGTCGATGCGGAGCTGGTGCTGAAAGCCACCAAGGTGGACGGGGTCTACACCAGCGATCCCCTGACCAATCCCGATGCGGTGCGCTTCGAGCGGCTCGGTTTTGACGAGGTGCTGGCCCGCAAGCTCGAGGTGATGGACCTCACCGCGATCTGCCTGTGTCGCGATCACCACATGCCGGTGCGCGTGTTCGCGATGGACAAGCCCGGCGCGCTGCTCAGTATCGTGATGGGCGGCGACGAAGGCACCCTGATCGATTAGCCGTTGCTGCAGAGGAACTTGTCGTGATCAATGAGTTGAAGAAAGATGCCGAGACCCGCATGGGCAAGAGTGTCGAGATGCTGGGGCTGGCGTTCAACAAGATCCGCACCGGGCGGGCCCATCCGAGCCTGCTCGACACGGTCCGTGTCGCCTACTACGGCAACGAGGTGCCGCTCAGCCAGGTGGCGAACATCAGCGTCGAGGATTCCCGCACACTGATGATCACGCCGTGGGAGCGGGCCATGGTGCCCGAGGTGGAAAAGGCCATCATGAAATCCGATCTGGGGCTGAACCCCTCGAGCGCCGGACAGGTCATACGCCTGCCGATGCCTGCACTCACCGAGGAGACGCGCAAGGGTTTCATCCGCCAGGCGCGTCACGAGGCGGAAGCCGCACGGGTGTCGGTGCGCAATATCCGTCGCGACGTGAACGGTGATCTGAAAGCCCTGCTGAAAGACAAGACGGTTTCCGAGGATGAGGAGCGGCGCGCCCAGGACGAGGTGCAGAAGCTCACCGATCGTTTCGTGTCCGAGATCGATCATATGCTCGCGTCCAAGGAAAAGGACCTGATGGATATCTGAGCGCAGGCCAGCGGGCGCGAGTCGCAATTCCCATGGCATCCACGCCATTCGTTCCGGAGGTCGAAGCACCGGGCAACATACCGCAGCACGTGGCCATCATCATGGATGGCAACGGCCGTTGGGCCAAGGCGCGCGGCTTGCCCGCGATCGCCGGCCATCGTGCCGGCATCGAGGTGATCCGCAAGCTGCTCGGCGCGTGCCGCGAACATGGGGTCGAGGTGCTGACACTGTTCGCATTCAGCAGCGAGAACTGGCAACGTCCGCGGGAGGAGGTGCGTGGCCTCATGGCCTTGTTCATGCGCTATCTGCGCGCAGAGGTACGCAAGCTCCACGGCAACGGGATCCGTCTGCGGGTGATCGGTGACCGGGAGCGTTTCGCCCCCCGGTTGCGCCGGCTCATGCAGGACGGTGAACGGCTGACCGCGGACAATCGCGGATTTACCCTCGTCATCGCGGCGGATTACGGTGGCCAGTGGGATATCGTGCAGGCTGCGCGGGCGATTGCCGTCGAGGTAGCTGCCGGACGCATCGCTGCGCACGAGGTCGATGCCGAGCGTCTCGAGCAGCATCTCTGCCTGAGCGATCTGCCGCGCCCGGACCTGCTGATCCGCACCGGTGGCGATCATCGCATCAGCAACTTCCTGCTCTGGCAACTGGCCTATACCGAGTTGTATTTCACCGAGTGCTTCTGGCCGGATTTCGATGCCGGGGAGTTCGCGGCGGCGCTGCGCGATTACTCCGCCCGCGAGCGCCGTTTCGGCGCGCGCCCGGCGCGGATTGCGAGCGAGAAATCCTGATGCTGAAACAACGCTTCATTACCGCGCTGGTTTTTGCCGTGCTCGTGGTGGCGCTGATCCTGCTTGCGCCGCCGGCGTGGATGGGCATGGCGTTTGCGCTGCTGGTGCTGGCGGCCTCCTGGGAGTGGGCAGCACTGGCCGGGTTGGCCACGCGAACGGGCAAAGGAGCCTATGTCGCGCTGATCGGCGTCGTGCTGGGAGGCGCATGCCTGCTGCTGGCGCCATGGTCGATGCAGCCGGGTTCCGGTCTCGGTGCGCTGTTCACGCTGGCTGTCTGCGCCTGGTTGCTGGCGGGCCTGGGCGTGGTACTGTATCCGCGCGGCGCCGGGATCTGGGGTGGCAACGACCGTTTGCGGGCGATGGGTGCGCTGGTGCTGGTGCCTCCGTGGCTTGCCGCGCTGTTCCTGCGCTCGCTGCCCAATGGCGAATACCTGGTGATCTGTGCCATCGCGATCATCGCGTTTGCCGATATCGGCGCCTATTTTACCGGGCGTGCGCTGGGTGGTCCGAAGTTGATGCCGCGAGTCAGCCCTGGCAAGACCTGGTCCGGCTTCTGCGGGGGCGTTGCCGCGAGCATGGCCCTGGCAGTGCTGGTTGGCGTGGTGGTGGGCATCAGCGGCGCGCGTCTCGGCGCCTGGCTTGCCGTGACGCTTGGTGCCGTGCTTGCCTCGGTGGTCGGCGATCTGCTGGAAAGCATGGTCAAACGCCACAGCGGGATCAAGGACAGTGGCTCGCTGTTGCCTGGTCACGGGGGTCTGTTCGACCGGCTCGACAGCCTGACCGCGGGCCTGCCGGTGTTTGCGTTCGGTCTGATGTGCGCGGGTGACCCATGGAAGTAAGCGGCGGCGTACGCAGCATTGCGGTACTCGGCTCCACCGGCTCGATCGGCGTGAGCACGCTCGACGTGATCGCGCGACATCCGCAGCGCTTTCGGGTATTCGCCCTGAGTTGTGCGACGCGCTGGCGCGAGTTGCTGGCGCAATGCCAGGCATTTTCCCCAGAGTATGCCGTGGTGGTCGATCCTCGTGCGGCGGCGCAGTTGCGCGCGGCGATCGCGGAGTCCGGTCTCACGGTCGAGGTGCTGGATGGCGAGCAGGGACTGGTCGAGATCGCCACCCATGCGGCGGTCGATACCGTCATGGCAGCCATCGTCGGTGCGGCGGGACTGATGCCGAGCATCGGGGCGGCCCGCGCCGGCAAGCGGGTGTTGCTGGCGAACAAGGAATCGCTGGTCATGGCCGGAGCCTTTTTCATGGATGCGGTGCACGCGGGCGGCGCTGAATTGTTGCCGATCGACAGCGAACACAATGCCATTTTTCAATGCCTGCCGGGCGGCTATCGCAGCGGCGAACGGGAAGTGGCGGTGCGCCGCCTGTTGCTCACGGCCTCGGGCGGGCCGTTTCGTGAACTTGCACCGGAGCAACTGGCGCGCGTGACGCCGGAACAGGCGGTCAAGCACCCCAACTGGGTGATGGGGCGCAAGATCTCGGTCGACTCGGCGAGCATGATGAACAAGGGTCTCGAACTGATCGAGGCGTGCTGGATGTTCGCGATGCCCGCCGATCGCATCGAAGTCGTGATCCATCCGCAGAGCGTGGTCCACTCGCTGGTCGAGTATGTCGACGGCTCGGTGCTGGCGCAGCTTGGCAACCCCGACATGCGGGTTCCGATCGCTTGCGGCCTGGCGTGGCCCGAGCGTATCGAATCGGGAGCGGCCTCGCTCGATCTGGCCGGCGGGCCGGCGCTGGCGTTCGAGAAACCCGACCTGGGGCGCTTTCCCTGTCTGGGTCTGGCGATGCACGCGGCGCGTGTTGGCAGATCCGCGCCGGTGGTGTTGAATGCGGTAAACGAGGTCGTGGTGGCTGCGTTCCTCGAAAGACGGATCGGCTTCACCCGGATCGCCGAGCTGATAGACAGGGTGCTGCAACGGCACATTGTCGCAGAACCGGAATCGCTGGAGCATGTCAAAGCCCTCGATGCCGATGCGCGCGTGCTGGCGCGCGAGCTGCTCGGCGTGCTGGATTAGCGGGGGAAAAGACATGGATATGCTGCAAACCATCCTGATTACCGTGGTGACCCTCGGGATCCTCGTCGCGGTGCACGAATACGGCCATTTCTGGGTTGCGCGCCGCTGTGGCGTCAAGGTCCTGCGCTTCTCGATCGGTTTTGGCAAGGCCGTATGGCGCCATCAGGGGCGCGACGGGACGGAATACGTGGTGGCCGCGGTGCCGCTTGGCGGCTACGTGAAAATGCTCGACGAGCGTGAAGGGCCGGTGGCCGACGACGAGCTGACGCTGAGCTTCAACCGCAAGCCGGTGCTGGCGCGCATCGCGGTCGTGGCAGCGGGCCCGCTGGCCAATTTCCTGCTCGCCATATTTGCGTTCTATCTCCTTTACATGATTGGAGTGCGCGGTCTGGCACCGGTGATCGGCGAGGTCCGTCCCGGATCCATAGCGGAAGCGGCGGGCCTCGAGCCGGGACAGGAACTCGTGGCCATCGACGGCGAGCCGACTCGCACGCGGCAGGCGGTGGCGATGCAATTGCTGCAGCGGCTCGGAGAGAGTGGCGAGATCCGCTTCTCGGCGCGCTACCCCGATTCGGAACTGGTCTACGAGACCACGGCGCATGTGGAAGGCTGGCTGAAAGGCGCCGACGAACCCGATCTGCTGGACGGACTCGGCATCGAGTATCTGCAGCCGGTGGTCGAGCCGCGGATCGCGGAAGTGATGGCTGGCAGTCCGGCCGAACTGGGCGGCATGCGCCCGGCGGACCGCATTCTCGCCGTCGATGGGGTGCCGGTATCCACCTGGCAGGAATGGGTGGACCTGGTGCGCGACAGCGCGGGAGTGACACTCGGGGTCAAGGTGGAGCGCGACGGGTCGCCGCACCTGTTGCAGATCACGCCTGCGCGCGTCAAGCGCGCGGACGGCAGCGAGGGCGGGCAGGTCGGGGTGTCGGTGCAGGTGCCGGAATGGCCTGCCGAATACCTCAGAATGGAACGCTATGGCCCGTTGAAGGCCTGGACGCCCGCATTGGCCCAGACCTGGTCGCTGTCGGTGTTTACCGTGGACTCGGTCCGCAAGATGCTCGAGGGTCTCATATCACCGAAAAACTTGAGCGGACCCATCACGATTGCTAAAGTGGCGTCCGCCTCGGCGCGATCGGGTTTCGAAGCCTATATCAGCTTTCTCGCGCTGCTTAGCATCAGCCTGGGTGTTTTGAACCTGTTGCCGATTCCGGTGCTCGATGGCGGCCATCTGATGTACTGTTTCATCGAGATGCTCAAGGGCAGCCCGGTTTCGGAGCGGGTGCAGATGCTCGGTTACCAGGTCGGCCTGTTCATTCTGGTCGGCGTGATGATGCTGGCTTTTTACAACGACCTGAGTCGCCTTGCGGCAAACTGATGTGGTTTGCCGCGCAGGGCAGGACTCGACGCACAAGGACCTGCCAGATACCCCCCATGAAGCGATATCTAGTTCTGCTGCCGTTGCTGTTCGGCCTCGCCGGGATGGCATGGGCCGAGTCGTTCGTGGTCACCGACATCCGTGTCGAGGGCCTGCAACGCATTTCCCCCGGATCCGTGTTCAACGATATCCCGATCAAGGTCAACGATCGCATCGACCAGGCGGCGATCGCCGACACCTCGCGGGCGCTGTTCCGTTCGGGCAATTTCGATGATGTGCAGATTGGCCGCGATGGCGATGTGCTGGTCATCACCCTGGTCGAACGACCGTCGATCAGCGAAATCAACATCGATGGCAACAAGGCGATCGAAACCGATGCGCTGATGGACGGACTCAAGGGAGCCGGGCTCGCGGTGGGACAGGTGTTCCAGCGTGCCACGCTCGAGCAGATGCGCGTGGAACTGCAACGCCAGTATGTCAGCCAGGGGCGTTACGATGCCACGATCGAGACCGAGATCGCGGAGCAGGCACGCAACCGGGTCGCGGTGAACATCAATATCTCCGAAGGCAGCGTTGCCGCGATCAAGCACATCAACATCGTGGGTAACTCGGTGTTCAACGAAGACGATCTGGTCGATCTGTTCGAGCTCAAATCCTCGGGCTGGCTGTCGTGGATCACCAGCGATGACAAGTACTCGCGCGAAAAGCTGAACGGCGACCTCGAGAACCTGAGCTCCTATTATCTCGATCGCGGCTATATACGCTTCAACATCGACTCGACCCAGGTCGCGATCACCCCGGATCGCAGCGGCGTCTACATCACCGTGAATATCACCGAGGGCGACAAGTATGCGGTGACGAAGGTCGATCTGTCGGGAGATATCGTGCTCTCCGAGGAAGAGATGCGGCGTTACCTGCTGTTGCGCGAAGGTCAGGATTTTTCCCAGGTCCAGGTCACCAATACCGAGGAGCTGATCACGCAGCGCCTCGGCGTGGAAGGCTACACCTTTGCCAAGGTCAACGGGATTCCCGAGATCAACGACGAGGACAAGACGGTCGCGGTCAAGTTTTTCATCGATCCGGGCAAGCGCACCTATGTGCGGCGCATCGAGTTCCGTGGCAACGTGAAGAGCATCGACGAGGTGCTGCGCCGCGAGATGCGCCAGATGGAGTCGGCGCCGGCTTCCTCGGCTTTGATCGAGCAGTCGCGCGTGCGTCTCGAGCGGCTCGGCTTCTTCAAGGAGGTCAAGACCGAGAACAAGGAGGTACCCGGCACCGATGACATGATCGATGTGGAGTACACGGTGGAGGAACAGTCCTCCGGCAGTATCGGGGCAAGCGTGGGTTATGCGCAGGACGCCGGGCTCATCCTCGGCGCGAACCTGCAGCAGAACAACTTCCTTGGCACCGGCAAGCAGATCGGAATCGGCCTGAACACCAGCCAGTACCAGTCGCTCTACAGCTTCAATTACGTCGATCCGTATTTCACGGAAGACGGGGTGAGCCGTGGCTTCACGCTGTTCTACCGTTCGACCGATCTGGAAGAGATCAACGTCGCGAGTTACACCACGGATACCATCGGCGGGACGGTGAGTTTCGGCTATCCGATCAGCGAGACCCAGCGCCTTGGGCTGAGTGTGGGCGTGAATCACACCGATATTACCGCCGGTCGCGGCGCGGTGCAGGAGATCAAGGGCAGCCCGCGCCCGATCAAGAACACCATTGGCTATGTCAACCAGAGCGATCTTTCGCTGACGAACGGCTGGTACCCGCTCGATGCCATCCAGTCCCCGGTACCCGACAGTTTCTTCCAGACCGGCACCCCGGATGGCTTTCTCGATCTGTATGGCGACGTCTATGACAACCTCCTGCTCACCGGCAGCTGGTCGCAGTTCGCGCTGAACCGCGGCCAGCTCGCAACCCGCGGGTATTCGCAGAATCTCTCGTTGCAGGTTTCCACGCCGGGCAGCGATCTCGAGTATTACAAGATCACTTACAACGGCCAGATCTTTCTGCCGTTGTGGCGCCAGTTCACTTTCCATCTGCGTTCCGATCTCGGTTATGGCGGCGGCTGGGGTGACACCAGCGAGTTGCCGTTCTATGAGCACTTCTATGCCGGTGGTTTCCGCTCGGTACGCGGCTACAAGAGCAATACGCTGGGTCCCCAGAGTACGCCGGCCCAGACCTACCGGATCCAGAATGTCCCCGTTTACGACGCCAACGGCAACGTCGTCGACGTGGTCAACGATCAGTACGTCTATATCAGTTGTGCGCCGACGGTCGATGGCGCGGGCGTGGTGCGCTGTGATGGCCCGGATGGCGAAAAGATCCTGGTTGACGGGGTGTACACCAACAACAACGGCACCGATCCCTTTGGCGGCAACATACTCGTCGAAGGCAGCGCCGAGGTGTTGTTCCCCTTGCCGTTCATCAAGGATCAGCGCTCCGTACGCTCGGGCTTGTTCCTCGATTTTGGTAATGTTTTTGATACCAATTGCAAATCCCAGCAATTAATATGCTCCGACCTTGATTTCGGCGAGCTGCGTTACTCGGTCGGCTTCGGAGTGACCTGGATCACCGGTTTCGGTCCAATCACTTTCAGCCTGGCCAAACCGCTCAACGACGAGCGCGAGGACAACACCGAGATCTTCCAGTTCTCGCTCGGTCAGGGCTTTTAAGCGGGTTATTTCCCCATCACCTCAACATTTTGGAGTCGTGTAGTGAAGCGCTTTGGTCGTACAGCGGCGATTGCCTGCCTGATGTGTGTGTTTTCCGCCACCGCTCTTGCCCAGGGCAAAGTCGCGGTACTGAACCTCGAGGAAGCCGTGTTCAGCACGGAAGAAGCCAAAGCGCAGTTCAATATCCTGCGCCAGACGCCCGATTACACCAAGAACAAGAAAGATGCCGAGGCGCTGAAGAAGCAGTACGAGGACCTCGCGGAGCAGTTCAACAAGAACCGCGAAGTCATGAGCGCCGAGCAAGAAGCCGAGCAGGGCCGCAAGATCAAGGAAGTGGGTGCGGACCTCGAGTTCGTGGTCAAGAAACTGCAGCAGTCCGAGCGTGATGTCGCGCAGCGCGTGATGCGTGAAATGATGCCGCGCGCCAACACGGTGGTGATGGACGTGGTGAAAGCCGAGAGCATTGGCCTGTTGCTGAATGCCCAGGCTGCGCTGTACGCGGATGCCGGTTACAGCATCAACGGCAAGGTCACCGAAAAGCTCAACCAGCTGAAAAAATGATGTTGCGCCGCGCCGGCGCACTCTCTGACGGGTGCGCGGCACGGCGGCCGGGGCGGTTATGCTGCGGGTCCCAATGGCGGCTCGATGTCCGGTTGACTGCCTGGTCGTGCCGGATTCCTACCTGTGTTTTGCCCGCCTGTCGGCGTTGTTCGACGAGACTCCGCGAGCGGTCCCCGGCATTCACCCGAGCGCCGTGATCGATGTGTCTGCGCGTGTCCCTCCGGGCGCCAGCACCGGGCCCCACTGCAGCCTCGAACAGGGAGTCGAGATCGGTGCCGGCACCTGCATCGATCGCGGGACGCTGGCCGACACCCTGCTCGGTCGTGGTGTAAAGATAGACAATCAGGTGCAGATAGCGCATAACGCACAAATCGGCGACTACACGGCGATCGCCGGATGCGCGGGTATCGGCGGCAGTGTGCGGGTCGGAAAATATTGTCGCATGGGCGGCGGTGCCGCTCTGGTTGGGCCGCTCGAAATCGCCGATCATGTGACGATCACCGCGATGAGCCTGATAAACCGTTCCGTTCCCGAGCCAGGCTCGTAATCTTCGGGTACGCTGGCGGAAATGGAACGGCACCTGGGTACCACCGCCCGCCAACCTGGAGATGATCGCTCATGCTGATGGACGTAAACGAGATCCGCGAATACCTGCCGCATCGCTACCCCTTCCTGCTGGTGGACCGGGTGACCGAGCTGACGCCCGGCACGTCGATCGTCGCGTACAAGAATGTGAGCGTGAACGAGGGTTTTTTCGAGGGTCATTTCCCGGGGCTGCCGGTGATGCCGGGGGTGCTGATCGTGGAAGCGCTGGCCCAGGCTGCCGGAATTCTCGGCTTCCGGACCATGAACAAGAAACCTGCCGACGGCTCGATCTACTACTTCGTGGGTGCCGACAAGCTGCGCTTCAAGCGCCCGGTGGTGCCGGGTGACCGCCTGCAGCTCGAGGCGCGCATCGTCACCGAGAAGCGCGGTATCTGGAAGTTCGACTGCGTGGCCTCGGTCGACGGGCAACTGGTGTGCGAGGCGAGCATCCTGTGTGCGGATCGCCGGCGGTGATCAATGCGCGTGCGCTGCTCCATGCGTGGTGCGCGCCGCGGACGCGGTGATCGAACTCGCCACGCGTGAAGGTGGAGCATGAGCGACTGGGCCGAACTGCTCGCGACGCGACAATGTGTGGCGGGTGTCGATGAGGCCGGGCGCGGCCCGCTTGCCGGCGATGTGATTGCTGCGGCGGTCATCCTGCCAGCCGACGCCTGCCTGCCGGGACTGCGCGATTCGAAGCAGCTCAGCCATGCCCGCCGCCCGCAGCTGGCGGCGGCGGTGCGCGAGCAGGCGCGCGGCTGG
>MTKY01071772.1_pt1 | contig 17329 bp, 13 predicted proteins | sample 1042731 | NCBI WGS metagenome assembly MTKY01 (sample SAMN06212206, study PRJNA360538) | anaerobic digester metagenome | biome: Wastewater treatment plant; material: sludge; isolation source: anaerobic digester fed with sludge from wastewater treatment plant | place: Denmark: WWTP Soeholt ... | reverse complement strand
GCACCCGACTGGGATACGACGGCCCCAAGGGGATGTTTCCGATCTCGCCTGTGAAGAACAAGAGCCTGTTCCAGCTTTTTGCGGAGTCCATCCTGTCGGCTCAGCGGAGTTGCGGCGGCATGGTGCCGTGGTACATCATGACCAGCGACCTGAACGACGCGCCCACGCGCGAATACTTCGCCGCCAACAAGTACTTCGGCCTGCGGCCGGAGAACGTGATCTTCTTCCGGCAGGGGATGATGCCGGCGTTGGGGACGGATGGGCGCATCCTGCTCGACCAGAAGCATCGCGTGGCGGTGTCGCCCGATGGGCACGGCGGGGCATTGCGGGCACTGGCCACCACCGGAGCGTTGCGGGACATGGCGCGCCGGGGGGTCCAGGCCATCAGCTATTTTCAGGTGGACAATCCGCTCGTCCGGCCGGTTGATCCGGTGTTCCTGGGTCTGCACCGCAAGTGCGAGTCACAACTGTCGAGCATCACCGTGACGAAGGTGGACGACCTGGAAAAGGTCGGCAATTTCGCGCGCGTGGGGGGCCGGACCTGCGTAATCGAGTACTCCGACCTGCCGGAGGCGCTGGCCCGGTCCCGGAACGCAGACGGATCGCGCCGCCTGAACTACGGCAGCATTGCCATCCACGTCTTCGCGCGGTCGTTTGTCGAGCGGTTGACGGAGAACATTCACGCGATGAAGCTGCCCTGGCATCGAGCGCTCAAGAAAGTGCCGTACATCCGACTGGAATCGGGCGAGCGGATCGATCCGGCGGAACCCAATGCCGTGAAGCTTGAGATGTTCGTGTTTGACGCGCTGCCTCTGGCGGATCGAACGCTGATTCTGGAGTCCCGGCGGGCGGAAGTGTTCAGCCCGGTCAAGAACGCGACGGGGGTGGACAGCGCGGAGAGCGCCCGCCGCGATCTGACGGCACGGGCGGCGGCCTGGCTTGCCTCGTGCGGCGTGAACGTGCCGCGACGACCGGACGGACAGGTGGACGCCACGCTCGAGATCAGCCCTCTGTTCGCCCAGGATCGCGAGGAACTGGCGGAGCGGCTCACGCACAGGCCGACCGTGCAACCGGGTGACACATTGTATCTTGAGTGATTCTTCGTCATGTTCCACTGGCCCTGGACCATCCTGGTGGCGGCAACGGAAGTGGCCGCTTTTGTGGCCATTCTGTCGATTCTCCGTCGTCCACGGGAGCCGCGGGCGATGCTGGCCTGGATCCTGGCTTTGTTGTTGATGCCGGGAGTGGGGCTGGTTTTGTTCCTGCTGGTCGGGGAGCGGCGGATGCTGCGGCATCAGCGCCGCCGTCGGCGCCGGCGTAAGCCGTTGGCCGGACCACTGACGCGCAGGATCGAGGCTCTGCAGTCGCATGAGGCGATTCAGCCGCTGCCGGTGCCACCCACCGGCGTGCGGCAACTGATGGCGCAGGCGGAGCGTCTGGGGTGCTTTCCGGCTACCTCGGGCAACGAGGTGACGATCTTTCACGATGCCGAGAAGACTCTTCTGGCCCTTCAATTGGCCATCGAGGCGGCGGAATCGCACGTGCATCTGGAGTATTACATCTTCCAGCCGGACGAGACGGGGACGGCCGTGGCGGACCTTCTGATCCGCAAGGCGCAGCAGGGAGTTCAGTGCCGGCTGCTGTTGGACTTCATCGGGTGCTGGGGTCTGCCCCGGGGGTTCGTGCGCCGTTTGCGAAAGGCCGGCGTGGAAGTGGCATTTGCCATGCCGGTACTGCCGTGGCGGGGACGCTGGCGGGTGAACTTCCGGAACCACCGCAAGATCGCGGTGATTGACGGGCGGGTGGGGTTCACGGGCAGTCAGAACATCGGAGATGAGTACCGCGGGCGTTGGGTCAGGATCAGCCCGTGGCGCGACACGCACCTGCGGATTGTAGGTCCGGGCGTGCATCATCTGCAGGAGGTCTTTGTCGAAGACTGGCACTACACCACGAGGGAGGACCTGGTGACGGACGAGTATTTCCCGACGCCGCCGGTCCAGGGGCTGCATACGGTGCAGGTGGTGCCGTCGGGGCCGGACCAGCCGATCCACGTGACACACCATATGGTGTTTGCGGCCATTCAGGCGGCGCGATCGTCGATTCATGTCATCACGCCGTATTTCGTGCCGGACGCGGCCGTGGTGGTGGCGCTGCAGGCGGCGGCGTATCGCGGAGTGGAGGTGTCCGTGATGATCCCGACTCTGACGAACCAGCGAGTGGTTCTGTGGGCCGGCCGGAGCTTCTACGAATCGCTCTGCCGGGCGGGGGTGGAGATCTACGAGCACGACGAGACGATGCTGCATTCGAAGGTGATGATCGTGGATCGCGAGTGGGCGATGGTGGGTTCGGCGAACATGGACGAGCGAAGCTTTCGTATCAACTTCGAGGTGTCCACCATGCTGTACAGCATGGGTCTGGCCGAGGAGTTGTACGACGATTTCACGGGGCTGCGTGAGCGATCCCGCCGGATCCACGTGTCGGACCTGGAGGCCCGTTCGTTCACGGAATCCATCGGGGTGGGTCTGGCCCGGCTGGCGTCGCCGCTCTTGTGACCGGAGGTCGCGACCGCGCGACGGCGGATCGGATGTCGGCGGAGTGCCGGCAGAAGTGCCGATGCGGAAGCTGCTGAGCTTCCGCATCCGACACAACCGCGCCATGTCTGACCCGCGAAGGGGTCTCCCGTGAAGTCATTGCGTCGCACCGGCCCTGGCCAGGCACCATCGAGAAGGTCTGCCTTTCCCGTTTTTCCCCGGGGTCGCAGGTCGTTGGCAGCCCGGGGTGTTCAGTCGTCGCCGCGTCAGGCGGTCTGGACGGCCGGTGCCGACAGAGTTGTGTCCTGCGCGGTTCTGGCGCCGCTGAATTGCTCTTCCAACTGCGCCACCACGGTCCGGATGGGCATTTCTTTCTCGCCCGCGGGGGTCATCCACTGGGCGGCCGCGTCCTCATTGAGCATCTTGTTGATGCGGCGGGCGGCCAGGATGACCGTCGTATGGTTTTTGTTGCCCATGTGGCGGGCGATCTCGGGAAAACTCATGTCCGTATGCTTGCGAGCCAGATACATGGCGACGCCGCGCGCCAGCGCAATCGTCCTCGTTTTGCGCGACGTGTGCAGGTCGGCCGGCGTCAGCCCGAAGAAGATGGCGGAGATGCTTTCGATGTCGGAGAGCCGGACGACCGGCACGGCGTGCTGCACCAGATCGCGCAGGCCCCGTTCGGCCAGCGACAGGGTGAGGGGCTGATTGGTCAGCCGGGCCATGGCCACCAGCTTGAGCAGGGCGCCTTCCAGCTCGCGGATGTTCGCCTGAAACGCCTCCGCGACATGGTGAAGGACCGGCTCGGGCACTTCCATCTTCAGGGCGGACGCGCGGCGACGGAGGAAGGCGGTCCGGGTTTCGAGATCCGGCGCCTGAATCTGAACGACCATACCAGAGACGAACCGGTTGACGAGCGATTCGGAAAGGTGTCCGATCATCATGGGGGGAGCGTCGGAGGCCATGACCACCTGTTTGCCCGCGACGTCGATGGCGTTGAACGTGTGGAGGAATTCGTCCTGGGTGGCGCGCTTGTTGGCGAAAAAATGGATGTCGTCGAGCACGAGCATATCCACGCAGCGATAACGATGCCGGAAGGCGTCGAGCTCGCCCGTTTTGATGGCGTAGACGAACTGATTCGTGAAATCCTCTCCGGATACGTAGACCCAGTTGAGGTTGGCGTGGCGCTCTTTGGCGTCGTTGCAGATGGCCTGCAGCAGGTGCGTTTTGCCCACGCCGCAACCGCCGTGCAGAAACAGCGGGTTGTATTGCTGGGCCGGCTGCTCGGCCACCATTCTCGCCGCGTGATAGGCCAGGCGGTTGGAGTCGCCCACGACGAAGTCCTCGAAGGTTCCGCGCAGCGGAGGGCCCGGCGGCGGGCCGCCCCGGCGTCGGTGAATGCGGGCGAGTCGCTCGGGGTTGTTGGCGGCGAAGTCCACCTGGGAGTCCGGTTGTTTCTTGCGAAGCGTGCGGGCCAGCGACGGATCGATGGCGTACGAAACGGCCAGGCGCTGACCGGTCACTTCTTCCGCCGCGCATTCAATCGTCTCGGAGAAGTGCTTCTCGATCCAACTGCCGACAAACTGGTTGGGGACGTCCACCTTGAGGAACCCGTCTGTCAGGGTGAAGCGGGTCGCATTCTTGAACCATACTTTGAATCGTTGGGGCCCGACTTTCTCCGCGATGCGGCTTTCGAGCAGACAAACAGTGTCGGTAACGCAGACGCTCACTGCATACTCCTCCCCTGCGGGGTCGCGCGTTCGAGCTTTTCGGAAAGGCTTGTCTTCGGGTCGGAATCGTGCGAGCTATCGTCCCTGACCGCGTCGATCTGAACGTCTCATCACGGAGTGCAGTCTACCGCCGGCCGCGGGATACGTCAACCAAAACTCATGAGCGAATTCTTATGCACAATCAGGTACGTTCCGTCGCGCCGAGAGTTAGACGCGCGGAACAGAAGAAAGTTTTTTTTCTGAGCACAGAACCCCGGCGGCGGTGTGGACGAATTCTGGAAAAACCGGGCAGTTATTCACGATTCGCCGGCGGTGGTGATGCGATCCACGCCCGACGTCGTGTGGTTTCGGCGAACCCCCATCGCTGGTAGAGCACCGTGGCCGGCGTGTTGCAACTGTCGACGGCCAGAGTCAGGCAGGTTTTCTGGCGAGCGGCGCACGTTTCCGCCGCCCGCGCCAGCAGCGCGTGGCCTACCCCGGTCTGTCGTGCATCGGCGGCCACGCCCATATAGACGACTTCCAGCGCCGGTCGACGCAATACCTGGGACAGCAGCAGCACTCCAGCGATGCGGTCGCCCCGCAGGGCCACCCACCACAGATCGGGGCTGAATACGCCCGCCGCGCGATGGGTGGCCAGCACGTCTTGCGTCTGGCGCAGACCGGTCAGTGGCGGGCAGTCCAGGCTGTCGACGTACGTTCGTTCCAGCGCGTCGATGAAAAGCGAGTGTCGTTCGGGAGAATAGGAGACGAACGTCAGATCCGAACGCACACGCGTCGTACCCGGCGGCGCGTGGACGGGCCGCTCGAGAAAGACGAGTTCCGCGAGGAACCGAAACTTCGCGGCGACAAGGACTTCCTCGGTGTTCGCGGCCCCCGGCGGCACCATGGCCTGAACGACTGCGATCGACTGCGACCACAACCGCTGGCACAGGGCGGCAAGCAGGTTCGCCAGGTCTCCCGGCCGGCGCCGCGCAATGCGATCCGGGGGAAGATAGAGAAGACACGTCCGACCGGGAGACGGAATAGCCGCGCATGCGCACACCAGACGTCGATTCTGGTAACAGGCGATCAGCGGGTTGATTTCCAGCGTCAACTGCGCGACGAACTCCAGCAGGCTGTTCACCCGGCGTTCGGTTTCGGTGTCGGGAATGGTGTGGCCCGCAACTACGAAGCGCAACGCGGGTCGGTAGTCCGGAGCGTCCGGGGAGAGCCAGCGGAGTTCTGCTGATTGCTGATCCGTCATCACAGCCGAACGGTTGTTGACACGCCAGTTCCGGATTCGCGAAACAAGGCACCCGGACCGAAAGCGTTTGGCCGCATTGTAGGGCGGTGGCCAGTCTGTGGACAGGAGGCCGTTGCACGGTTCTGGGCCGGCTTTATAATCTCAACCACTGTTTACAGCGACTCTTGTGGCGGGGCCCGTGACATACCGGTGGTATCAACGAATTGGGTTACTCGCGCTGGCCGCCGGTTCTCTGGCGCTGGCCGGGTGCCATGCTCCACGTCAAGGGCTGGAGCGGCTTGAATCCCCGGATCCGGGGCAGCGGATCGCCGCCATTGTGGATTTAACCAACCGGGCGAGCGGATCTTCGTTGCCTTCCGTGGGCCGACCGAGGCCGGCGGATCTGATTGCGCGGCTGGTGGACCGTCTGGAAGACGAGGATGAGGGGGTGCGCTTCTACGCCGTTCTGGGGCTGGAGAAGCTGACGGGGACGCGTCTGGGCTATGGATATGGGGACCCGATCAGACAGCGTCGGGCGGCGGTGGGCCGCTGGCGGGCTTTCGTGGCGGGTGTGGCAGATCAAGGCGCGTCGGGATCCGTTTCCGCTCAAGAGACGGGCGGCCCCGGCTCGCCGGGAGATGAAATCCGGTGAGTGGGCCCGCGCCGCTGGAACTGAGCCTGCTGAGCGATCCGTCGAACCTGGGCCAGGTGCGAGCGACCGTGCGTCAAGTGTCTGTGGATGCGGGTTTTGCGGAAGCGGACGCGGAGCAGATGGCGCTGGCCGTGGATGAGGCCCTGGCCAACGTGATCAAGCACTGCTACGGGATGCAGGCAGACCGGCCGATTCGGCTGAGCATCGAGGCGATGTCGGGGGAACAGCGTACGGGGCTTCGGTTTGTGGTGCGCGACTACGGACGCCCAGTGGACCACGAGGCGATCTGCGGACGGGATCTGGAGGAGGTTCGACCGGGCGGGCTGGGGGTTCATATCATTCGTTCGGTGATGGACGAAGTGAGTTACGAACCGGCGGTGGGCGGCGGCACCTGCCTGACGATGCTGAAGTGGAAGACCGATGACTAGGGTCCTGAAGGAAACGCGTCAGGTGGGTTCGACGACGGTGGTGGTTCCGGCGGGGGAGGTGGACCTGCAGCGCTCACCGCAACTGTATCAGGAGATGATGGCGATTTGTCGGACGAAGCCGCCGCGACTGGTGGTGGATCTTCGCCAGGTTGGTTATATGGATTCATCGGGCGTCAGCGCGCTGGTGGAGGTATTCCGGAGTGTGCATGCGTACGGGGGCGCGCTGCTGCTTCTGTCGCCCACCGACCGGGTGCGAGGCATGTTCCAGATCGCCAAGCTGGACCGGTTCTTCACGATAGTCGAGTCCGAGGAAGAGGCGCTGCACGATGGCTGATCCGCCGTCCAGCGAAGGGCCGATCACGTCCGGTTCTCCGTTGCGCAGGGCGGTGGAAGCGGTCGGAGACGCGGTCTTGGCGATGGGCAGGAGCGGCGTGCGGACCGTGCATTTCACGGGCGAAATGACGGTGGTGCTGCGGGAGACGGCCCGCTGGATCGGCCGCAGCCTGCTGCGACCGCAGGTGCGCCTTCGGGGCGATGCGCTGGCGGCCCAGATGGTGCGTGTGGGGGTGCGCAGCATCGGCATTGTCGTGCTGGTGCAGCTTTTCATCGGGATCATTCTGGTGCTGCAGCTGGCGCCGACGCTCGAGAGCTACGGGCAGATCGAGCAGGTGGCGACGGTGGTGGCGGTCGCCACGGTGCGGGAGCTGGGTCCGCTGATCACGGCGATCGTGCTGAGCGGCTTCGCGGGCGCCTCGATTGCGGCGGAGATCGGGGCGATGAAGGAGACGGAGGAGATCAAGGCGCTGCGGGCCCACGCGCTGAATCCCTACCATTTCCTGATCATGCCGCGTTTTCTGGCCACGATGATCATGACGGGCGGCCTGGCGGTGATTGCGGACGTGGTCGGCGTGTGCGGCGGGTTTCTGACCAGTTGGCTGGTTCTGGACATTCCGCCGCAGACCTACCTGGACATCACGCGGGGGGCGCTGGATCACGCGGATTACCTGACGGGCCTGTTCAAGGCGGGCGTATTCGGCATGTTGATCGCACTGATCGCCTGTTGCGAGGGGCTTGGCGTGACGGGCGGCGCGGAGGGCGTGGGCCGGGCCACAACGTCCACCGTGGTGAAATCCATCGTGGCGCTGATCGGCGTGGACGCCGTGTTCACGACCGTGTTCTATGTGTTCGGGATTTGAGGGACGCGGGCTCCGGCGGGGCGGGCGATGGCATCGGATGTGGTCATCTCGGTGCAGGAGGTCGTAAAGACCTTCCCGCGGCTGGACGGCACCCCGGCGCGCGTGCTGGACGGCGTCACCTTCGACGTGCATCGCGGCGAGACGATCGTGATCATGGGAGGCAGCGGCTGCGGCAAGAGTACGCTGCTGAACTGCCTGATCGGCGAGTTTCCGGTGGACGCCGGGCGCATTCTCTACCGGACGGCGCGGATGCCGGCGCCGCGGGATCTTGCCGCTATGAGCGAGTCGGAGCAGAACGAGCTGCGCAAGCATTTCGGCATTCTGTTCCAGAGCGGCGCGCTGTTCAACTCGATGTCCGTGGCGGACAACATCGCGCTGCCGATCCGCGAGCACTCCCGCGTGCCCGCCCGGCTGATCGAGACCATCGTCACGCTGAAGCTGGAGCAGGTGCGGATGCTGGAACACCGCGACAAGATGCCCAGCCAGCTTTCGGGCGGCCAGAAGAAGCGGGTGGGCCTGGCCCGGGCAACGGCCCTGGATCCGGAGATCCTGTTTTATGACGAGCCGTCGGCCGGACTGGACCCGGTGACCTCTGCGGCCATCGACGAACTGATCATGGACCTGTCCAGGAAGCTCCTGGTCACCAGCGTGGTGGTGACGCACGAGATGGATTCGGCGTTTCGCATCGCGGATCGGATGGTGATGTTGGATCGGGGTCGGGTGCTCAAGATCGGCTCCCGGCGGGACTTCGAGATCCTGCGGGACGCCGCCCCGGAGACCCTGTCGCAGTACGAAGACAGGCTGATGAACCAATTTCTCAACGGATACAGTCGCGGTCCGTTGACGGATGCGACGGGAACGAGCGAATTTGAACGGCTGATTACCGCCGGCTGACGGCGTGGGGAGCGCTTCGGGCCATGGCCAAACCGACGAACACCTTCGCGCTGGGGCTGACCGTGATCGTCATGCTGGTTCTGTTTTTCGGCACGTTGGTGTTCATCGGGGGCAGCGGCCTGTTCGGGCCCGCCCGGAACGCATACGCCGTGCGCTTCCCCGCTTCGGCGCCCCTGCCGGATGAGATGGCGGCCGGCGCCCCGGTCTTCTGCGGCCTGTTGCAGGTCGGCTCGGTGGACCGCGTGTCGCATGAAACCGAACGCGGCGCGGATGACCGGTCCGCCAGGCTGTTTGTGCGGCTGGACATCCGTGTGGATCGGCGAGTGCCGCTGCGAAGCGATTGCCGAATCGTCGCCCGCGGGCCGCTGCTGGGCGGCGGCGGCAAGCTGGTGATTGTGGATCCGGGACTGCACGGGCGGCCGGTGACGCCCGGAAGCGTGATCGACGGGATGCCGGCCGGCACGTTCGATGCCGCTCTCGATGCGCTGGCGGGCGAGCTGGATCCGCACAACCCGGCCGGGCTGGTGACGCTCGTGAAAACGGAGCTCGACGCGGACAACGCCCGCTCCGTGATGGCGAAAATCCACCGGTCCGTCGAGGATTTGAACCTCATCACGAAGAACCTGGCCCGCCAGACGGACGCGCGCGACCGCGAGGCCCTGCTGGCCAAACTGGGGCTGATTCTCGACTACGTCAACGAGGCCACCGGCTCCCTGCGCGACCAGCTCACTCTGAGGTCGGACGAGGTGGTCCTGGGCAAGTTGCACAAAGGGCTGGATACGCTCAACGCGGACCTGGAGGCCGTCCGGGCCCTGATTCAGGACAACCGGCCCACCATCGACGACACGCTGGCCGGCCTGCGACAGACGGTGGACACGGTGCAGCATGGCATCGCTGCGCCGCTGGCCGAGCAGTTGGACACGGCGGTTGATGCCAGCCTGTTGAACAAACTGCACGTTTCTTTCGACCGGCTCAACCGGTCGCTCGCGGACCTGACCGTTGTGACGGGCGAGACCCGGCAGGTGCTGGTGCTGAACAAGGAGCGGCTCAACGGCATATTCGCCAACGTGAACGAGACGAGCGCCCACCTGAAGGCTGCATCCAAGGAAATCCGCCGCAGCCCGTGGCGGCTGCTGTACCGGCCGACGCTGGAGGAGACGCGGGAGCTGAACATCTTCGATGCGTCGCGGGAGTTCGCTACGGCCGCAGCTCATCTGGAGGACTCGTCCGCGCAGTTACGGGCCCTGCTGGACGCTTACGGCGGGCAGGTCGCCGCCGACGATCCGGACCTGCTGGCCATCAAGGCCCGGCTTCAGGAAACCTTCGCGCGATTCACACAAGCGGAATCCGCACTCTGGAAGGAACTCTCCGTTCGCTGAGCGACCGGTTTCGACCGCGACCGTCCGGACGCCCGGGGCGCGATGCGCGTGCCGCTCGGGCCAGGTCCGATATTGCTCCGCCTCCCGCCGGCGTCCCGGGGATCGGTCCGGACCCCGCCGATAATAAGGTCAATTCTCCGTCGCCAAGAACCGATGCCTTGGGCAACGCACGATTCCCGACGCGAATCCGGGCGGGCGACCGGGCCGGCCCGCAGCCGGATCGCACGGGCGGCGGCGACGATACGGCGATATGTGGCCACTGCGCACCATCGGATTTCTGGGCATCTTCCTCACTGCCTGTGTGGCGGCGGCATATTACCCCATCATCGGGCTTGCCAACTACGTGGCCATTTATCACTTGTATCCGGAGAGTCACTGGTGGGGTCGGCCCCTGCTGCCGCTGGGCATCCGTTATTCGCTGTGGGCGGCCGTTTCCATGCTTGTGGGCATGACGATCGGCGCGGTCACCCGCCGTCTTCCGGAGAACCGCCCCGCACTCACGTTGTGGGAGATGCTGGCGGCCGGCCTCGTGGTGCTGGCCGTCCTGAGCTATTACACGGCCGATTCGGTCGTGCCGGTGCAGACGCAGATGCTGGACAAGTTTCTGAAGATGATGCTGTTTGTCTTCTGTTTTGTCCGGCTGGCGACGAAGTGGTCGGGCTTCATGACCGTCGTGTGGGTGTTCGTGGTAGGCAGTCTGCTGCTGGGGCATGAAGCGTATCACATTCCGCCGCAGGAGTTCGTGCTGGGTCGTCTGCAGAGCATCGGCGGCACGGACTTCCGGGCCTCTTCGGGATTCGCGGCCCATATGTCCGCCATGCTTCCGTTTATCGGGGCCGCCTTTCTGGCCACGCGGACGTGGTGGGTGCGGATCATTCCTTTGATTGCCGCGGTCCTGAGTTTCAACGCCGTCGTGCTCTGTCGCACGCGATCGGCGTTCCTCGGTCTGGCCGCCGGCGTCCTGACGGCCGCCCTGATGGCGCCGCGATCCTGGCGATGGAAGCTGTACCCCGGATTGATTGTCGCCGTGGCGGGCGCGTATTTCCTGATCGATCCGCATTTCGTCGAACGCATGGAGACCATGAAGACGCCGGAATCCCGACAGGCAGACGCGGCCATCAGCCTGCGCTACGAGATCTGGGAGGCCGGCCTGTCCATGGTGGCGGCCGAACCGATGGGCGTGGGCATCGGGGCGTTCGGGTTTCGGATCGGCGAATGGAACCCGGAGCTCCACGGTCGGGCGGCCCACAACACGCTGTTGCTCTGCGCGGTGGAACTCGGCGTGCCGGGGCTGATCGTCTATGTCCTGATCGTTCTGGTGTCGTTGTGGCAGCTCCACAGTGTGTACCGGCGCTCGGATGAGACGGACGACCCCCGCCAGACCCGCATCTGGGCCTTCGCGGTATTCGTGTCGCTGGTCATCTATCTTACGGCCGGCCAGTTCACGGAGCGATTCTACACGGAGTCCCTCTGGTGGATTCTGGCGATGCCGACCTGTCTGCAGCGCATCGCCATGCGGGAGATCCACGCGCGCACTCGAGCGGCGCAGGCGGACGACTGGCTCCACGGCGATGCCGATCAGGTGTCTTTCGGTGACGCGCTGCCGGCGGCGCGGGTCAGCACCGGCTGACTCCGCGCCGGCCGCAACGCGGTTTCTCAGAATCTCTCGGCGATGCTCTTACCCTGCATGAACAGGAGCAGGTAATCGCCGCCGCCGGCCTTGGAGTCCGTGCCGGACATGTTGAAGCCGCCGAACGGCTGCACGCCGACCAGGGCTCCCGTGCATTTGCGGTTGAGGTACAGATTCCCCACGTGGAACTCGTGCCGCGCGCGCTCCAGCCGCGAGCGGTCGTTGGAGCACAGCGCGCCGGTCAGGCCGAACTGCGTTCCGTTGGCGATGTCCAGTGCGTCATCAAAGTCGCGGGCTTTGATCACCGCCAGCACCGGTCCGAAGATCTCCTCCTGCGCGATGCGGGCATTGCGATCCACGTCGGCGATGATGGTCGGCGGGACGAACCAGCCGCCGTCCGGCACGCGGCCGCCGGCGAGCACCGTCCGGCCCTCCTTCTTGCCGATGTCGATGTAGCCGTTGATGTTCTTGTAGGCGGTCTCGTCAATCACGCCGCCCATGAAAAGGTTCTCCTGGCTGGCCGTGTGCCCGATGGTCAGCATCTTCGCCCGGTCCACCACCTTTTCGAGCAATGAATCGTACACGTCGCGGTGCGCGATCAGCCGCGAGCACGCCGAGCACTTCTGGCCCTGGAAGCCGAAAGCGGCGGCCACGACGGCATCGGCGGCGGAGTCGAGGTCGGCGGTTTCGTCCACGACCATGCAGTCCTTGCCGCCCATCTCGAGGATCGTGCGCTTCAGCCAGATCTGCCCCGGCTGAACCTTGGCGGCCTTCTCGAAGATGCCCTTGCCGACCTCCATCGATCCGGTGAACGCGATGTTGCGGGTCAGCGGGTGGCAGACCAGGTGATCGCCCACGGCAGATCCCGGACCGGGCACGAAGTTCAGCACGCCCGGCGGCAGACCGGCCTCTTCGAGAATCTCCACGAACTTGGCGGCGATGACCGGGGCCGTGCTGGCCGGCTTGAGAACCACGGTGTTGCCCGTCACGATGGCCGCCGTGGTCATACCCAGGGCGATGGCCAGTGGGAAGTTCCAGGGGGGAATGACCACGGTGACGCCCAGCGGGATGTACCGCAGTTCATTCTCCTCGCCGGGATACGGCACCACCGGCTGGCTGCCGCCCAGACGCATCATCTCGCGAGCATAGAACTCCAGGAAATCGATGGCCTCGGCCGCGTCGGCGTACGCCTCGATCCAGCTTTTGCTGACCTCGAAACACATCCAGGCGGCCATCTCGTAGATGCGGCGGCGCATGATCGCGGCTGCCTTGATCAGGATGCGAGCCCGCGCGTCCGAATCTACCCGGCTCCACGTTTTGAAAGTCTCGGCGGCCGTCTTGATGGCCTGCTCGGCGTGGTCCACCGTGGCCTTGCCCACGTGCCCGATGACCTGCGAATGGGCGGCGGGGCAGACCGAGGTGATCCGATCGCGGGTTTCGATCTTCTGGTTGCCGATCCGCAGGGGATACGATTGCCCGAGGTTTTTCGATACCTCCGTGATGGCATCGAGCATGTTTGCACGGGGGCCGTCCTTGGAGAAATCGACGTAAGGTTCGTTGTGGAATGGGATTAGCACAGCGAGCACCTCCTGTGTGGCCTGTTGGCCAAGTAGCGGGTTCCTTCTGACTGGCGGGCAAGAAAACACAAGACGGGTGTCCCGCCGAGCCTCGCGATGCATCTTATACCATGTTGCAGCATAGAGTGCCAGCCATCCCCGGCGGCGGGCGGATCAGGGGGCTGTTGACGGGGTGGTTGCGGGTACCCGACTCGTACCCGTGACACGCCTGCCCGGGGCCGAATCGGGTGAATCGGGACAGCCTGTCGTTTCCGCGGGGCGTTTTCCCAGAGAAGCGAAACCGCTGGGCCGCCACGAGAACGGCGTACCCGCAGGTCTGAACCGGCCGTACAATAGGGCGTATGAGTCCACCGCTCGATCAAAAGTTCCGCCGTATGCAGGGCATTCTCCGCTCGCTGGAGCGGGTGGCGGTGGCGTTTTCGGCGGGCGTGGACTCCACCTTTGTGCTGAAGGTGGCGGTCGACACGCTCGGGGCCGCCAACGTGATCGCCATTACCGGGCGCAGCGACAGCCTGGCGTCGGACGAGCTGGACGCCACGGTCGAGCTGGCCCGGCGGTTCGGAGTCGAGCATGTTCTCGTGGATACGCACGAGCTGGACGACCCGAATTACGCCGCGAATCCGGTGAACCGCTGCTATTTCTGCAAATCCACGCTTTACGAACATATGGGCCCCATCATGGCCGCACGGGGCATCGCCTGTGCCGTCAACGGCACAAACGCCGACGACTATGGCGACTACCGGCCGGGCATTGCCGCCGCCGCGGATTTCCACGTCCGCGCCCCGGCCGCGGAGGCGGGTCTGACCAAGCAGGACATCCGTGAGTTGTCCGCCCGTCTGGGCCTGCCGACGTTCGACAAGCCGGCCATGCCGTGTCTGGCCAGCCGGATTCCGTACGGCGAGCCCGTCACGCGGGAGAAGCTGCGGATGATCGAACAGGGCGAAGCGTACCTGCGCAGGCAGCTCGGTCTGACAGACTGCCGCGTGCGGCATCACGGCCTTCTGGCCCGCATCGAGGTGCCGGCCGACCAGATCGAGCGCCTGGCCGGCGCGGAGGTGCGAACCGCGCTGGATGCGCACTTCCGCCGCATCGGCTATCAGTACGTGGCGCTGGATCTGCGCGGGTTTCGCAGCGGTGCGCTGAACGAGGTGATTCCACTTACGACGCCGACCGGTCCGCCGCCCGCGCCAGCACAATGAACCCGTTGGCCCACAAGCCGCAGCCGAACGCCGGCCTGGCCGGACCGTTGCGGCACTCGTTGAGCGACACCCATTCCACGATCTCGAACCCGCTCGCCGTCAGCAGTTCTCGCAGTTGGGCCCGCGTGAAGACGTGGATATACATGTTCGGAATGCCTCGATACCAGGGAATGTGCTTGTCGCCCCACTCGTCCCAACCCATGAGGGTTCGAACGGTGTTTTTCAGCAGGAACACAAGGCCTTCCGCGCTGTAGAGGTTGTGCCAGAGGTTGTGTACGTGGATGGCCAGCAGCCCGCCGGGCCTCAGCAGGCGGTGCCAGCCGCGCACCGCCCGGCATCGATTCGCCCGCCCGGCGATCAGCCCGAGCGTGCTGAACATGCAGATGGCGTAGTCCGCCCAGCCGGCCGGCAGCCGATCGCAGACATCGCTGATGTCCGCCTCGATCAGCCGCGCGCGCACCCCCGCCCTGGAGAGTTTGTCGGTCGCGACGGCCAGCATGGATCGGGAGAGATCCACCCCGATCACGTCATACCCGGCCCGGGCGAACTGCAACACATGACGGCCACTGCCGCAGCCCAGATCGATGAGCCGACCGGGTGGGGACATCCAGGACGCCAGCAGCCGCGAGTCGTATTCGAACAGGCTGGAGCCCTCGAAAAACTCATCGTAGTTGCGGGCGACGACGTCCGATTCGAGGTATCGGCGAGTGGACGGCTGAATGGCCTCGATCGGCTTGCGCATGAAATGCTCCTCCGCACGCCCATTGGCACACCTGAAAAACGCTTCGCAGGCGTTTGACCGCGGGTTTTGACCACTCGGGCTGGACGATTTACAATTATGTAGCCGAAAAGGAGTTGCGAACAGAGGGCTTCACGGCCGGGCGGCCGGTTTCGCCGTTCTGTTCCCCTCGGGGGAAGAAGCGCCAGGGATTGACTGTCATGTTGTCTACCGTCCTGACCGTCCCCTCCGGTGCCAGTTCCGTCGTGGCCGTTCTGTTTGGCATGCCCGGCTGGATGGAGCTCTTGGTGATTGCCTTCGTGGGGCTGCTGCTGTTCGGGCGTCGGCTCCCCGAGGTCGGTCGGTCGCTGGGTCGCAGCATCGTGGAGTTCAAGAAAGGCGTTCGCGAGGCCCGCGACGAGATCGAGTCTTCCACTTCCGCCGGGGGTGAGCGCCCCCACAGTCTTCCCCCACGCCAGCCCTCCCAGACGATCGAGACTCCGCCCACCCGCGACCGCGCCGAAAAGCCCGTTCGAAACGCGCAGGACTGATCGCCTGGTCCGGCGTGTCCGGGCGCGCGGTTCACGCAGGCGGCGCCTTCTGCCGGAACCCTGGACCGACTTGCGGACCGGCGACCACCACCCTGTTCAGACAGGGTGCCGGGCGGAACGTCAGGCGCGGGCTATGCGTGCGGCCCGCTTACCGCCAGGCTCTGTTCGAAGATCACGTAATCGTCCTCGTCCACGTCATCGTCGTTGTCCAGATCGGCGTTGACGGCACAACCGGGCGCCGGCGGGTTGCCCGGCCGCCCAAGCTACCGGCGGAAGCGAGGCGGGATCTTTCCCGCAGGACAACTGAACGATGAGATCGCCAAGGAGAGTCTGCCCGATTCCTCCGCGATCTTCGGGGATCGAGCGGAAGCCGGCTGCGGCGTGGATATAGAGAGAGGGAGTGAGCGGAGCTGCTTCCTTCCCCCGGCTGAAGCCGGCCGGGCAACCGATCTGGAGAATCAGACTCTGGCCTGGGTGCCCGCTCCGGACAATCAGACCTCGACCGCAGCGCCCGGGTCGGACAATCAAGCTTCGGGTGCAGTGGCCGATGTCTGGTTCGAGGACGCGCGACCTCGCACGGCGGGTGGGAGGGTCGAAGCCTGGATACCGCAAACCAGCCGCTGTCTCATCGAGGGTCGAGTGGGGCGTGGGCTTGGCTCGGGCGGCGGATGCCCGCGTTTCCCATTCAGCGCACTTGCGGTACATTGCACGTCATCGCGACATCGGCGATTGCAACACCCTTTGATGGAGCCTCGTCATGACTGTGGCCTGGACGGCGGATGCGTTGATGGATCTGATGCGCGGGTTTCAGCCGGCGTGCGTGCTGGCCGCCGGGGCGGAGGTGGGCGTGTTCGATGCGCTGGCCGACGGGCCCGCCTCCGCGGCGGACGTGGCTGGCCGGATGAACACGAATTCACGGGCGACGACCGTGCTGCTGGATGCCCTGGTCGCGCTGGGTCTGCTCTCGAAACAGGGCGACGCGTACGCCTTGGCCCCGGAGCTGGTTCATCTGCTGACGGAACGCGGGCGGCGGCCGGAAGTGCTCGCCATGGTGCGGCACCAGGGCAATTGCCTGCGGCGCTGGGCGCAGTTGGCGTGGGTTGTGCGGAGCGGGGAGCCGGCCGAACGGATGCAGAGCGTGCGCGGGCCGGAGGCCGACCAGGCGGACTTCATCCAGGCCATGCACGCCGCGTCGGCCGGCGCGACGGCGATCGTGACGGATGTCGGTCCGCCGCCGTTCCAGCATCTGCTGGATGTGGGCGGTGCGTCGGGCACGTGGACGATGGCATTTCTGCGCGCCATGCCGCACGCGAAGGCCACGCTCTTTGATCTGCCGCCGGCCATCGAGCAGGCCCGGCAGCGGCTGCGCGAGGCGGGGCTGCTGGATCGTGTGACCCTGGTGCCCGGCGATTTTTACCGCGACCCGCTGCCCCGTGGAGCAGACCTGGTATGGGCCAGCGCGATCATCCATCAGAACAGCCGCCGGCAGAATCAGGACCTGTTCCGCAAGATTGCGGACGCGCTCGAAGCGGGCGGCCGGATTCTGATTCGCGACATCGTGATGGATGAAACGCGGACCCGGCCGTTGGCCGGCGCGCTGTTCGCCGTGAACATGCTGGCGG
>MTKY01047199.1_pt1 | contig 17343 bp, 14 predicted proteins | sample 1042731 | NCBI WGS metagenome assembly MTKY01 (sample SAMN06212206, study PRJNA360538) | anaerobic digester metagenome | biome: Wastewater treatment plant; material: sludge; isolation source: anaerobic digester fed with sludge from wastewater treatment plant | place: Denmark: WWTP Soeholt ... | reverse complement strand
TTGCGCGTTCGGTGTGCGAAACTTCCAGACGCTGGATGACGGGTTGCGCGAGTTTCACCGCGTTCTGTCGCACGGGGGACGCACGGTGATCCTGGAGTTCACGCGTCCGGGACACCCGTGGATTCGCGGCCTGTACGAGTTTTACGCCCGGCGGATCATGCCGGTGGGCGCGGCATGGCTCAGCGGGGACCGGGGCGGCGCCTATCGCTATCTTCCCGAATCGGTGGTATCCTTTGTGGACGCAACGGAACTGACTCGGCGCCTGCACGGCGCGGGCTTCTCCCGGGTGCGGTGCCGGTCCCTGACAGCGGGCATTGTAACCGTGTACGTTGCGGTCAGGGAGGACCATGGCTGAACGATCGCGAAACAGACGCTCCCGGCAGACAACGGCCCCTTCCCCCGCCGCGGTCCAGCCGGCTGACGCGGCGGCGGAGACGGAGGCCCCGACGATCTGGGACGTCTGGTCACGCCCCGGGTCCAAGTACCGGGTGCGGGCCATCGTTCTGCTGATCGTAAACGTCGTGTTGTTCGGCGGGCTGGGGGTGTTTGCGTACTGGCTGCGAAGCGGGATGCTCTTTGCGCCGCGCATGGCCCACTACTGGGCCGAGTTCTGGCGGACGTTTCAGCCGGCGGGGGACGACCGGGTCAGCCTGAGCGACCTGCTGCTGTTTCCCATCAGCATCTACGACGTTCCGTTGCAGATGGTGGTGCTGGGGCTGCTGCTGGCGGCCCTGGTGTCCATTCCGATCCTGGTGGCCATTCTCTACCGCTTCGCCTGCAGCATTCCGTTTCTGCTGGTCATTGCCTTCATCGCCATGATGCCGTGGCTGGCGCTGACGGTGGCCGGCTCGTGCCTGCTGGCGTCGGTCCGGCCGTTCCGTTTCTCGTTTCGATACGCCTCGGCCATGCTGGGCCTGGTGCTGGTGGTGATTTACTTCTTTTCCGCGTCGCGGCAGTCGCCGGTCGCGGTGCAGGAGCTGGCCAGCCCGTCGGACCGCATCATGTTTTTCGTGCCGTGGGTGCTGGCGATCATCGCGTCGTGCGTGGTGTGCGGCGTGGTGCTGGCGATTGCCCGTGCGGTGAACTATCGGCCGGGCGCGATTGCGCCGCTCATGGCGGCCATGTTTGCGCTGCCCGTGCTGCTGTTCGAGTTCCACGTGGGTCGGGACGAACTGCAATACCGGCTGCTGGAGCATCAGTACGGGCTCAACTCCTCGTATTTCGCGGACCAGGACGTAACGAAGGAGTTTGAGGCGGCCATCGCGAGGCGAAGGGCGGCTCACCAGGATCCCGTTCCGCCAAAGAAGGCGCTGGAAGCCCGGGAAGACCTGGCCTGGCAACTGGAGCTGGAGGACGCGCAGGACCGCCAGAGCACGTTTGCGTTGTATCGCCACGCCGCGATCGGGGCGTGCGACCGTTTCCTGTACCACTATCCCGAAAGCCGGTACGCGCCGAACGCGCTGTATATCAAGGCGATTGCGACCGACATCCGTGTCGACCTCGCGGCTTTTCGCGAACGCCGCGTCCTGCGGTTCTATGACACGTTTCCCGACGCCTCGTCGAGACACACGTGGGAGAAGCTCTATCAGCTGGAGCGGGAGAACCCGACTCCCCTGTCCGTGATGGCTTTGCTGCGACTGGCACAGCTCGATGCCCGGGAATGCAACGTGTCGGCCGCCCTGGACCGGCTGAGCGAACTGCTGGCGCTGGCCGAACGGCTGGAGCCCCTGACGACCCAGCCCGTGCAGGCGCCGGATACGATCCGCGATATGCTTTCCAAGCGAACTGCGACCCGCGCGCTGCGTGTTCCCCTGGAGGCCGCCGTGTTTGATGCGCTGCGTTTACAGGATCTGCTGCGGTCCAACGCGCCGCCGCCGGCGGGCGATCCGCTGTACGGAATGGCGCCGCTCTGCGGCTCGTCTGGGCACGAGCCCGGCGACCTGTCCTTCGGCTTTCTCCAACTGGACCCCCGCAAGGCCGGATATGCGGAGAGCCTCCGCGCCTTGAAAAAGCGGTATCCCCACGCCCAACTGGAGGACAACCTGGAGCTGGAAATCGCCAAATCCCAGTCGGACGTGGAGTTGCGCATCGAGCAGTTGCAGGCCTGCGTGGACTCCCCGCAGGCGCACGACGCGCTGCCGGAGGCGCTGTTCCGGCTCGGGGAGGCCTGCCAGGAGGCGGAACGCATGACGGAAGCGAGAAGCGCTTTCCAACGCATCGTGACGGACTTCGGCGAATCCATCTGGGCGCGCAAGGCGGCGGAGCGGATCCGCCGGCTGCCCGGATGACGGGCATCGAGGGCGGCCAGTGACCAGGTCTTCGCCGGTTCGAGACATCGTCGTGGGCGTGAGCGGCGCCAGCGGTTCGGCGTACGCCCGGCGGCTGGTGCAGTGTCTGTCGGACGCCGGCACGCACGTGCATCTGGTCGTCTCGCCGTTCGGCCGGCAGGTGGCGGCCGACGAGTTGGCGCTGCCGTGTTTCTCGCTGGAGAGCTTTCTGGGCGGCGCGGCCGACCGCGTGACTCTTCATTCCCACGAGGATCTGGCCGCGCCGATTGCCAGCGGATCGTTTCTGACCCGCGGCATGGTCGTCTGTCCGGCGAGCATGCGCACGCTGGGAGCAATTGCATCCGGGTTGAGCGACAACCTGCTGACGCGGGCCGCCGCGGTCTCGCTGAAGGAACGCCGGCGACTCGTTCTCGTCCCGCGGGAAATGCCCTGGAGTGCCGTCGATCTGGCGAACGCGCTGAAACTCAGCCGTGCGGGCGCCGTGATCTGTCCGGCCTCGCCGGGCTTCTACATGCGCCCGGGGCGGGTGGAAGACCTGGTCGATTTCGTGGTCGGGCGGGTGCTGGACCTCGTGTCCGTGCCGCACAGCCTGCATACGCGCTGGGCGGATCGACTCGCCGAGGGGAATCCGGCATGAGGTCCGCCCTTCGCACGGTGCGGACGTGGGCCCGGATGATCCGGTTCTCGCATTCGGTATTCGCCCTTCCTTTCGCGCTGACGGCGGCATTTCTGGCGGGCAGGCACATCGAGGGAACCGGCCGGCCCGCGGAGGGGCAGCTCCTGCTGATCGTGGTGTGCATGGTGGCGGCCCGCAGCGTGGCCATGACGTTCAACCGGATCGTCGACGCCCGGATCGACGCCCGCAACCCGCGGACGGCCGATCGCGAGCTGCCGACCGGGCGGATCTCCCGGAGGGCCGCCTGGGTCTTCCTCGTTGGGGCGGGGATCGCATTTGCCGTCGCCTGCGTACTGTTCTTTCGGTGGTTCGGCAATCCCTGGCCGATGTATCTGGGCGGGCCGGCCCTGGTGTGTCTGTGCGGCTATTCGTTTACCAAGCGGTTCACGCAGTGGTCCCATTTTGTCCTGGGCGGCGTCATCGGCCTGGCTCCGCCGGCCGTATGGCTGGCGATCCATCCGCCCACGTTCGGAGCGGAGTCCGTGGTCCTGTTCGGCGTCGTGACGCTGTGGATCGGCGGATTCGACATCATCTACGCGTGCCAGGACATCCAGGTGGACCGGGCGCAGGGGTTGTTCAGCCTGCCGGCCCGACTGGGCCCCCGTCCGGCTCTCTGGATCGCCCGGGCGTCTCACGCGGGCGTCGTGATTCTGCTGCTGCTGCTGGGCTGGCTGGCGGGGCTGGGCTGGCTCTATCTGGCGGGAGTGGGCGCGGTTGCGCTGCTGCTTGTCATTGAGAACGCTCTGGTGCATCCGGGCGACTATTCCCGCGTAAACCTGGCGTTCTTCACGATCAACGGGCTGGTGAGTGTGCTGCTGGGCAGCCTGGCCATTGCAGACGTACTGCTGAATCTGGGGCCGGCCTTCTAGCGGAGGCGGCCGGTATGAGGCAATAGTGCCATGAGCGACGCTTCGACCCTCTCATCACGATCGCCGCATATCACCCTGCGATGGCGCGCTCTGGGTGCGGTGCTGGTTCTCTACATCGGCATGAGTCTCACCGGCCAGACGTGGGGATTGCGCTCCCACGAGGAGGACCGGTTTCTTTTTCCCGGCGGATCGGCGCCGCGTGGGCAGCGCATCTACGATCTGGTCGGCGGCGGAGCCTGGTCCACGCCCACCCGCGGGGCGGACGTGGACGCCGATCCGCTGAGGCACACCGGCGGGCCCATCGACCTGACGGCCACCGAGGCCGACGTGGCGGCCATCCTCATTCGCTATCGCCTCTACACGAATCAGCCGGACGAGATGATCACCATGCGGGCCCTGGCCTCGATGCAGCCGGGGAGGGGGAATCTGGACCCGAAGCTCTACCAGTACGGTGGCCTGTTCCTCTACCCGGTCGGCGTGCTGCTGAGACTCTCCGGCGCGGTCGGGCTGCTGGACGTGCGCAGCGACGTGCCGTGGCACCTCGACCATCCGGAGGCGTTCGGCCGCTTCTATGTCGCGTCCCGAGCGTACGCGGCGATGTGGGGAGCCGTCGGCGTGGCGGCGGTCTGGCTCATCGCGCGGCGGCTGGCCGGGTGGAATGCCGCGGCGCTGGCCGCGCTGCTGGTTACGCTGTCGCCGGTCGTCGTCTGCATGTCGCATGAAGGCAAGCCGCACCTGCCGGGCGCGGCGCTGATGCTGGTGGCGGTCTGGCTGGCCATGCGCTATGTGGCTTCCGGGCGTCGCGCCGACTGGGTCTGGATGTCCGCGGCCTGCGGAGCGGCGTTCGGTATGGTGCTCTCGTCCCTGCCGATTTTCGTCCTGATTCCGTTGGCAGAATGGCTGCGCTGGAGCGGTACGGGCGGCGATCGCCGATCGGCGAGGTCGGCCATCGGGCGGACGGCGGCCGGCGTCGGCCTCGGGGCGGCGCTGTACCTGCTGACCAACCCGTACATCCTCATCAATCTGTTTGTCAACCGGGAGGTGTTACGAAGCAATTTCGGCAACTCGTTGGCCATGTACGAAGTCTCCCGTCTGGGCGAAGGGTTCCTTCGGGTGCTCGAACTGACCGCGGAAGGCGCCTCCTGGCCGGTGCTGGTACTGGGCGTCGTGGCGGCGATGGCGGCTTTGCTGTGCCGTCGTCGTGACGCGCTGCCTCTACTCGTGCCGGCCGGGCTGATTGGCTTTCAGTTCGTGCTGCTCGGCGCGGGCAAGCCCGGGGAGTACGGTCGGTTCGGCGTGTTCGTGAACGCGGCCTTGGCCATCGCGACGGCGTGCCTTCTTGTGGGCGGCGGGGGTTCAACCGGCAGGGCGCCGGAATCGCCGGCGGCCGTTTGCCCGGGCCGGCAACGCGGGTTCGAGTTCTTCCGCCGGTTGTTGGCTCTGGTGGTCGTTGGTTGGGTTGCCTACGGCGGCTGGGGTTATCTGGCGAATTTCGTTGCCGATACCGGCACCACCGCGTCGAGCACGCGCACACGGGCGGCCCTCTGCCTGGCGGATGCCGGCAGCGAAATCGGCGTCCTGGCGGAGCCGGCCCCGTATGCCTGTCCGCCGCTGGACTTCGCCGGTCGGAGGGTCCGGCTGTATCCTTCTGTGAATGCCTGGCAGGCGGATCCCACGCCGGTGCTTGTGACCGCGTATGATGGTCCAAGCTGGTTCGGCCCCCGACTGCCCGAGCCGGCGGACGGACGGTGGCTGGACGTGATGCCGTCTTTCGTCTCGCCTATCAGTTGGGCCAACAAACCGTTTCGTCTGTTTTTCGCCGGCCCTTCATCGAACGGGCCGGCGCCGCGCCCCGCCCCAATGAGCGACCGGGCAGAGGGGTGAATCGCCCGCTCCGCCCGGTCGGTGGATGCATCGTCGGCGTTACGCGTAGCTGTTGAGCGTCTTCATGTAGTTGGCCCGCTCAAAGGCCGCGGGCTCTCCCACGGACTTCTGGCTCATGCTGCCTTTCATCTGCTGGATGGACTCGTATTCGTGGTCCTCCATCCACTCGGTCATCTCACAACGGATGGTGTTCAGTTCTTCCACACCGTTGCGGAGCAGGCCGGAGACGATCTGGGCGACGTCGGCGCCGGCCATGATCATCTTGAGCACGTCGGCGCCGGTCGCCACGCCGGTACTGGCGGCCAGGCCCGCCTTGATCCTGCCGTGCAGGATGGCGATCCATCGCAGGGGCAGCCGCATTTCGTGCGAGCTGCTTAGGATCAGGTTGGGGCCGACGGTTCGGGTCTCCAGGTCGATGTCCGGCTGATAGAACCGGTTGAACAGCACCAGGCCGTCCGCTCCGGCCTCGTTGAGCCGGCGAGCGAAATGTGCCATAGAGCTGAAGAACGGGCTCAGCTTCATTGCGACCGGAACCTGCACGTGGCTTTTGACCGCCTTGAGCACGGAGAGATAGCGGTTCTCCACGTCCTGCCCGGACATCGCGGGGTCGGTCGGTACGTAGTACACGTTCAGCTCCAGCGCGTCGGCGCCGGCCTGGACCATCTTCTGGGCGTAGTCGATCCACCCGCCCGCGCTGACGCCGTTAAGGCTGGCGATCACCGGGATGCCCACCGCCTCCTTGGTCTTGCGGATGTGTTCCAGGTACTCCTCCGGTCCGAGTCGATAGTCGCCGGCCTCGGGGAAGTAGCTCAGGGCCTCTGCGAAACTTTCGGTGCCCTGGGTCAGGAAGTGGTTGAGCTCGGCCGCCTCAAGGGCGATCTGTTCCTCGAAGAGGGAGTGAAGCACCACGGCGGCGGCACCGCAGTCCTCCATCTTGCGAACCAGGCTGATGTCCGCCGACAACGGGCTCGACCCCGGCACCAGCGGGTTCTTCAGCGGGATTCCCATGTATCGCGTTGAAAGATCGACCATCGCGAAATTCCTTTCTGTGTCCATCGGACCCGGTTTTCCGGAGCAGGCGTGGGGAAACGGCCCATCCTACCTGTCTACCACGCGCGACCGTACCGGTCGATTGGGGCGGCGTCAAGCGGTCCCGGATGCCGCCAATGCGCTAACAGATTCCATCTGGGGAGCCGGTGTGTCGGGTCGGCCCGGCAGGCTTGTCGTTTCCGCCCCGGGGCCGCGCCAGGATCCGGCCGTGGATCGAAAGGAACAGAGAGCATGCTCAGGCGGACCAAGCGAGAACTCCGCGCTGCTGCTCTCTGTGAGCACAATCGGCCGGCATCGAGGATACCGCCAGGGAATCGCGCTTCGCACCGCGGCAGCGGCCCGGTACCTGGCGTGCTCGACGATGCCGTACGGCCGAGCGTGCGGGTCTTCCCCATCTCCCGGAAAGGCCACCCCTCCCCCGGAGGGACAGCCCCCGCTGCCGCAGTAATCATTATATCGTCGTAATCCGTACTCACCACGAAAAACACTTGCCGAACCCCGAGCCGTGCCGGGAACCGCTAGCCGGAGCTTCCGCCTGCCTTCAGCCGGTTCCGGGCCTCCAGGAACGCCGCATGGTACGTGTCTGCGGCATAATCCGCGTAGGTCCAGGGCCAGGGCTGCCAGCGACCCGCCTGAAATCGCAGAGTCACCTCGCCGAAAATGCCCTGATCGAGATACAGGCGGTGGGAATAGTCCTTTGTTGTGGCCAGCACCACTTTGCTCAGGGTGAGGTACCCTGGATCCAGGTTGATGGGACGGCAATCGGTGGAACGCCCGGCCCGGACGCAGAGGGCCGCCTCGATTTCGTTCGTGTGTCGCTTGATGGCAGGCAGCTCAGGCACGGCGATCAGGGTTTCGAAAAACAGGAACCGGCGCAAGACGTGGTCGCCCAGTTCGGCCCGGTAGTAGTTGCTGGCCGTAAAGGGCCAGATTGCGGTGGCCTGCTCGACGGGGCCGTATGCGGCGACAAGCGCTTCCTGCGCGGCGTCAAACCAGATCGCCTCACCGGTGAGCATCCCCACGAAAAGCTTCGCCTGTGGCGGCGGTTTGGGCGTACCCATGCCGTGCAGTGTACGACGGCGATCTCCATGACGGAAGCGGGTCGACCAAGCGTCTCATTGGACGCGATGCGGGGCAGGGCGTAGGATGACGGACGCGAGTAAATCGGAACGATGTGCCGGAGTCCGTTCATCCGGGTGGCACAGGCGGGGAGAAACACGCATGAATCATGTGCTTGATTACATCGAAATGCACCGGCAGAAGTATGTCGAGCGCCTTGCGGATTTCCTGCGAATCGAGTGCATTTCCACCGACTCCGACGGGGACCGCGCTATGCGGCGTGGTGCTCAGTGGGTGTGCGACCTGCTGAACGACTGTGATATCGAGGCCCGGGTCATGGAGACCGGCGGCTGGCCGTGCGTCGTGGGCGACAGCGGTGCCGCCGACGCCGCAGCGCCGGTGATTCTGGTCTACGGACACTACGACGTGCAGCCGACGGGCGATCTGTCTTCGTGGCAATCGCCGCCGTTCGCCCCCGACATCCGGGATGGACGGCTCTATGCCCGCGGCTCGGCCGATGACAAGGGCCAGCTTCTGACGCATCTGCTGGCGGCGGAAGCGTGGATGAAAACAGAAGGCCGCCTGCCTGTTCGGGTGAAATACCTCATTGAAGGGGAAGAGGAGGTCGGGTCGCCGAACCTGCTTCCCTTCATCCAGCAGCAGCGGGAGCGACTGAGCTGCGACTACGTCGCCATTTCCGATACCGCCAAGTTCGACGAGGTCCGGCCGGCCATCACGTACGGCACGAAGGGGCTGGTCTACAAGGAGATCGTGCTGACCGGCCCGAAGGAGGATCTGCACAGCGGGTCGTTCGGCGGCACCGTGGCCAATCCGGCCAACGTGCTGGCGGGCATTATCGCAAAGCTTCGGGATGACCGGGGCCGCGTGACGATCCCGGGCTTCTACGAGAAGGTCCGTGAGCTGTCCGACGCGGAACGCCGCGCACTGGCGAAGCTGCCGTTCGACGAGCAGGCATACCTGTATAGCCTGGGCAGCCCGGCCTTGGACGGAGAGGAGGGGTACTCAACCCTGGTCCGGCGCTGGGCGCGGCCCACGCTGGATGTGAACGGGCTGTTCGGAGGGTTTGCGGGGGAGGGCTCGTCGACGATCATACCGTCTCGCTGCGGCGCCAAGGTGTCCATGCGGCTGGTTCCGGACCAGGATCCGCACGCGATTTCACAGGCGTTTGACGAGGCCGCTCGAGCACTGACGCCGCCCACTGTCCGGCTCTCCATCAAGACGTTCGCGAGCGCCAGCCCGTACGTTTGCCCGATGGACTCGCCCGGCATGATGGCGGCGGCCAAGGCGGTGGAAGCCGGATTCGGCACCGCGCCGGCATACATTCGGGAGGGCGGGACGCTGCCCATTCTGCCGGAGTTCCGGCGGCTGCTGGGAGCGGATTCGCTGCTCCTGGGCTTCTGCCTGCCGAACTGCAATGCGCACGGCCCGAATGAGTTCCTGGTGCTGGAGGACTTCTGGGGTGGTATTCGGACGGCTGCCCACCTTCTTGACGAAATGGCGAAAGTCCGTGTTCCCTCCCGGGACAGGGTCTAACCTTTGATTTTGCCCGGACTTGTCCATGCAGCCGTTGGACCGCAGGGCGGCTGGGGCCGATAAGCGAGCCGTTCCAGGGTGGATGAGAATTCACGCGCCGTTGCCAGTTCGCCGATAAGACCTTAGTGGACATCAGGTTATGCGAGGGGAACCGGAAGAATTGTACTCTTGAATCGAGGGCGAATCATCCGTATTCTGGTGCATTGGAGCCCAAGTGCTCCTGAGACAGCATCGGGAGGTGTGTTCATGGGACGAATGACACGATGGGGCGTTTGCGTTGTCGTCTGTCTGAGTGTGGCGGGCACGGCGCAGGCGGGTCTGTTCAAGAATACGGTTCGAGCGCTGGAGTATGCCGGATTCAACTTCATCGGCCAGAAAAACCCCCTCTCCGGCGGGGCCGATCTGATGCTGGTGCGCAACTTCAACAACGAAACGCTGGATTTCGGGGCCACGGAACTGACGCTGACGGGTCCGCTTCAGTTCACGTTCACCACGGGCGGACGGGGCCTGGAGGTTCTGGACGTCTCTTTGAGCACGAACAATCGGCCCCTGACGTACGCCCTGATCACCGATGTGGGCGGACAGAAGACGCAGGTGAACGGCAATTTTCTGCTGAACGCGACAGGCAGCATGAATTCGTTCGGCTGGTACGATTTCCAGTTCCAGTATTCCGTCCGGGAGCAGATCATTCAGGACGGTCGGTTCGCCAACGGCGAAGAGTACATGGATTTTGACATCGGCCCGATCGACATCTCCGGCAATATCTTCGCGGACATGCTGGCCGTCCTGTTTGACCCGCTGTTCACCTCGCTGGGGACCGAGAACATCTTCGCCAGCTTCAGCGGGCGATACCAGGCGATGGAGGAGCTCAACCGGCGCCTGGCGGATTCCCGACTGTCGGCCCTGGGGCTGGACTCCCTGGGCGAGATGTCGGCCAGCATGGTTCCGACAGTGCCGCTGGAGCTGGCCACGCTTCGCGCAGAGCCCTCCTACGTGCCCGACCCGTCCACCTTGCTGCTGCTCTTGGGCGGCGCTCCGGTCATATACGCCATGCGGCGGCGCCGACGGGCCTAGAGACTGCACGAATCCGGATTCGTGTGGAACCGGCTTTCCGGTGTGGAACCGCCTCTTCAGGCGGCTCTCCGTCCCTCCAAATCTCCAGTTGTCCAGTATCTTGTGGAGCCGGTTTTTCGGCCGATCCGCAAGTGCGTTTGGCTTTCCTGACAGGTTGGCCTTCGCCTTCGTTCTGGCACGGGAGAATAGGATCAGAAATGCAGTCGCGGTGGGGCGGTGAAGCGGGCCGAGACACGACGGCGGGTGGAGTCTGCGTTAGGAGAGACGGACTCCATACGCACGATTTCGACTTCCGTGTGAATCCGGCCGGGATAGGGGAAGTGGCCGTCACCGGGCGGAACCAGCAGATCGATCATCAGGCGGGTGCCGAGGGAGAGGCCGGGGCAGTCCGATTCGAAGCTTACGCCGCCGCCGCTCACGTCTTTGCAAACGGAGCGGTGGATGGGCGGCGATTGGGCGTTGTCCGCGGTGATGCGATACTCCAGCGGCAGCCGAAGGGCCAGTCGTTGGTGTCTGCGCCGGTCTGCGTCGCACACGGTCGACCCTCGTAGTGCCTGCTCACCTGCATCCCGCACGGCTGTTGCCATGCTCTGCTTATCGGCTGACAGGAACGGTGCCATCCCGCACAATTCGGGATCGATCGCCGGCCGATCGGGCGGTAAGAAGCGTCGTGCCGGACTGTTATGGGACTGTCGCCCGGAGGAGTGGCTTGGAGCGAACGAAACCGGCCTTGGCAGCCGTTGATCGCCGACAACACTTGCGGGCGGCTCGCGTGGCGTTCGGGAAATGGCGCGTCGGCTCGGGGCGCCGTTTCGCACAACCGTGTTCGTGTGCGTACAATGCCTTCGCCGACCGATTGCGGGCGGACAACGGCGGGAAGAAATGGCGAAACTGATCGCATCCGTGACGGGAAGCAGCCCGGAAGCGCTCCGGCCGCCGGCCGAACAGGCTTTGGCGACCGGGGCTGACTTGATTGAGCTGCGGCTGGACGGACACGCCGAGCCGAATCCGTCGTTTCGGGAATGGCTGGCCGGCCTGCCCGCGGGTCGCTGGATCGTTACGTGCCGGTCCCGCAAGGAGGGTGGCGCCTCCGACATGCCGGCGGAAGCCCGCGCCCGGTTGCTGGCGGACTTAGCGGGCGAAGGTCGGGGAATCGTCGATTTTGAATACGAGGCCTGGCGCGGCTCTGGGGCGGCACGCGAGCGTCTGGAGCCGTTGCGGTCAGCCGGGGTCTCGGGCGAGCCAAGATTGATCCTGTCGTCACACTGTTTCGAGGGCCGGCCGACGGATCCCGCCGGGCTCGTGCGGGAAATCGCGGCGGTTGGTGGGGTGGTGCCGAAAGTTGTCTGGATGCCGCAAAGCATCTGCGAGAGCCTGGAAGCGCTGGAGTTGGCACGGCGCTCGGCGGTGCCGGCCATTGTAATCTGCATGGGTCAGGCCGGTCTGCCGTCACGCGTGTTGGCGGGCAAGGCGGGCGCATACGGAACGTACAGTGCGGCACAGTCCGGCGACGAGACGGCGCCAGGGCAGCCTTCGCTGGCTCAAATGTGCGAGATGTTCCGATGGAAGGCGATCGGGCGCGACACGCGGGTGTTCGGGGTGATCGGCTGGCCGGTGGCACACTCGATGAGCCCTCTGCTGCACAACCAGGCGTTTGCGGCGGCGGGCGTGGATGCGGTGTATCTGCCGTGGGCGGTGGAGCCGGCTGGCGCGGGGTTGGAGTCGTTCCTGGATGGTTGTCGAAATGCGGAGTGGCTCAACGTGGGCGGGTTCAGCGTAACGGTTCCCCACAAGGCGCGCGTGCTGGCATACCTGGGGAACGCTGCGGACGAACTGACCCGACGGATCGGAGCCGTTAACACGCTGGTGGTCGAGAACGGCGAATACCGCGGCCACAACACAGACTACTCAGGCGCGCTGGACGCACTGACCGGAGGGGTGGGCTCGGACCGTACATGGCTGAACGACGCCGAGGTGGACGTGTTGGGCGCGGGCGGCGCAGCCCGGGCAGTGGTGGCGGGCCTGCGGTCATGCGGTGCCCGCGTGACGCTGTGCAACATCGTTCCGGAAGAGGCCGTCCGGCTTGCCGACGAGTTCGCCTGCGACGTCCGGCCCTGGGCGGATCGCGGGCAGGGGCGGGGGGTTGTTCTGATCAACTGCACAAGCGTGGGCATGTGGCCGGAGGTGGACGTCTCGCCGATGCCCGCCGAGGCTCTGCCGCATTATCAGGCGGTCTTTGACGTGGTGTATAACCCATTAGAAACAAAATTGTTGCGCGACGCAGCAGCGGCCGGGTGCCGAACGATTCGGGGGATCGAGATGTTTGTCTGTCAGGCCGCCGGGCAGTTTCGGCATTGGACCGGGCGGGAGCCGAGCCTGGAGCGGATGCGGCAGTTGGTGATTGGAGAGCTGGGCCGTCATGACGGATAGCCGCGCCCCCAACCTGGTATTGATTGGCTATCGCGGGTCGGGCAAGACCACGGTGGGGCGGCTGGTCGCCGATCGGCTGGGCTTTGTTCTGGTCGACACGGACATGCTGATTGTCTCGGAGGCGGGGGCGTCGATCGCGACGATTTTCCAGCAGGAGGGCGAATCGGGGTTTCGCCAACGCGAAGCCCGCGTCGTCCAGGCGGTCATGGACGGCGGGGGGCAGGTGATCAGCATGGGCGGGGGCGTCGTTCTGCAGGACGATAACGTACGCCGGATGAGGGCGCGCGGGTTCGTCATCTGGTTGACCGCTCCGATCCATCTGCTGTGGCAGCGGATTCAGGCGGACACCGCGACGGCGGCGAACCGGCCGGCCCTCAGTTCGTTTGCGGGCATGGAGGAAGTGCAGGTCGTTCTGGCGGCCCGTATGCCGCGCTATCGTGCCGCGGCCCACGCGGAGATCGATGCCTCGGCGGATCCGCAGACGGTGGCCCAACGAGTGCTGGATGCTTACGGCTCGTTGTCTTGAGCGGGCGTCGTCGAGTCCGTTTCCGGGGCCTTGCTTTGCAGAGGGTTCTGCAGGCCCTTGCGCTGGCAGAGGGTGTCGACCAGGGCGGCGAAATCCCGGATCCAGTAGTCGTCCAGCCGGACGGAGGCGTCTTGTCCGTCGTGGCGATACCGGAGGTTCAGCCAGCCCTTCTCCCGGTAGCGGGAGTCATCCAGATCCGTCATCGTCTCGAACGGAATCAAAGGTTTGCCGCTGATCTTCAGGCCCTGGTCATTGAGCCGCACGGAGTATGTCAGGACGCGAACATAATGCGCGATCAGGGGGATTCCGAACGCCGCCAGAACGAACGCCAGTATTTTCTGGAATCGGATGGACAACTCGGATTTGTACGCAGCGGTCGCCCGATGAATGTTGCCACGGGGGATGACGTCCCTGCCGATGGTCGTGACTTTCATCGCGACGGCCGGACCGAACCAGTACGAGGACAGCCCGTCGTCACTGCGGAAGTCGGGTTCGCCGAGCAGTTCCTCGACTTTGGCCAGGCTGGTGAGTTGGTCTGCCTGGATGCGCGCGGTGTTCTCGACGGTGACGCGCCAGTTGATGGGCGGGCGTTCCAGGGGCACCATGTCGGGCTTGTCCTTGCGGATCTCATCGAGGTTCTGCCGGGGGTAGCCGATGTAACCGTCATAGGCGAAATACACGGCGAATACGACGACCATGCCCACGAAAATGCCTTTGCGGATGATCTGTTCGAGCGTCACTCTGGAGCGGATTTCCGCCATCGGGCGATACCCCACCGTAGACGAGATGGACCTGTTGCTCTGCCCGCGATCGGGCGCCGGCGCCCAGCACCGGCAACCACATGGTTCCCGGCTTTGCCGCTTTTTTCAAGTGGTCCGGCCCCGCGGAGTGTTCATCTCGCCCCATACGGAGTTGAAACGGAGTCCGGATACGGCAATAATCCATTGCGGCACGGGCGATTGCGGCCCGGTGTCTCGTGTGGGAAGCGAGTTCCTTGATGAACAACCATCTGGGCGCGGTGTGCGATGAGTTCTACGTTAACTCCCGCCTCCACCTGAAGATCGAAGTTATGCCGGAGCCCGAGCCGGTGCTGCGCTTCCTCGAGCGCATCTCGAAGTCCTTTCCAACCATGCGCAAACTGCGGCAGCGGGAGGGCGGCGGGGTGGTGCTGGAAGAGAGCGCCCCCGCCCGGTCGCCGCGCCGCTGGCTGCGGCTGGACCCGACGAGCCTGCGCTTCGGCTACTACGCAGTTCCGGACATGGCGGACATCCGGGCCATGGCCGACGTGATTCTGGAGCACGCGCCGTATTACCTGGATTTCAGCGAGCTGAATTACGACCATCTGGACGTGACGTACGGCTTCGACCTGGATTTCCGCGGGAACCACGACCAGCTTCTGGCGGAGACCTTCTGGGCGGACCACCCGTTTGCCGGGTTGCTGCTGGGCGAAGAAGCCGCACACGTGATCGAGAGTCAGCCCTACCTGGGCATCGCCCTCACGCGCGAGTGCGATCTGCAGGCGTATGCCGAGATCCGGTCGCGCAGCTCCACCTACGAGGTGCGGGCGGATGACTACGACCCGGGTCCCATCAGCATCTACCTGACGGTGCGTCAGTACTGGGGATTCCAGGAACCGACGGCTCCGGCGGCCATACACGGCCGGCTGATCGAGATCGCCGACGAACTGGCCGGGGTCCGCGTCGTGCCGATTCTCGTCAATCCTCTCGCTCAGGCCATCGCCGGGCGCCGGTAATCTCGGTGGCGGATGCGACGCTGATGCCGGCCTGCCACGGTCGGATTCCCATCCCGGCCAGCATCCGAACCCCACTTGATCCACACACGCGCTTCCGTCACAATCCGACGGCTGGCGGCCTGCGTCAACGTCGAGCGTTGAGAGTGAGTTCATGAGCAGCGGCGGCATCACAACGCGCGTGCTGGTAGGGATGGAGGTTCACGTGCAGTTGGCCACGCGGACCAAGCTTTTCTGCGGCTGCGCGGTCGAGTTCGCCGCCGTCCCCAACAGCCGCGTCTGTCCGGTTTGCGCCGGCATGCCCGGCGCGCTGCCCGTGCTGAACCGGCAGGCCGTCGAGTATTCGATCGCGGTGGGGCTGGCCCTGAATTGCCGCATCGCCCCGTTCACTCGATGGGACCGCAAAAGCTATTTCTACCCCGACCTGCCCAAGAACTACCAGATCAGCCAGAACGACCTGCCGCTGGCGGCCGACGGATACCTTGACGTGAACGACAACGGGCAGACCCGGCGTGTGCGCATCCGACGGGCCCATCTGGAGGAGGATGCCGGCAAGAATATCCACGATACGCCCGGCTGCACGCTGGTGGACCTGAACCGGGCGGGGACGCCGCTGCTGGAGATCGTGACGGAACCGGACATCCACTCGGCCGAGCAGGCTTATGCGTTCGCCACGGAGCTCCAGCGGCTGGTGACGTACCTGGGAGCCAGCGAAGGCAATATGCAGAAGGGCCAGATGCGGTTCGAACCGAATGTGAACGTGATCATCTCGAAGGACGGAGCGGAGTACCGCACCCCGATCAGCGAAGTGAAAAACCTCAACAGCTTTCGCAGTGTGCGAGAGGCCGTTGCTTATGAGGCGCGCCGCCAGGTGGAAGAATGGCAGCGAGACAACGGCTACCTGCTCGGCATGCGCCCGAACGAAAACCGCGGCTGGCTGGACGACCGCGGGGTCACGGAATTCCAGCGCGGCAAGGAGGCGGCCCACGATTACCGCTATTTCCCCGATCCCGACCTGGCGCCCGTGGAGATTACCGCGACCTGGCTCGATTGCGTTCGCAGGCAGATGCCCGAACTGCCGCGGGTGCGGCAGGCCCGGCTGGAGAAGGACTCGCGCATTTCGCCCAAGGAGGCGGAGATTATCGTGGCGGATCGGGCGACGGCCGACCTGTTCGAGGCCGCCGTGGCTGCGGGCGGGCCGTCTGAAGCGCTTGCCCGGCAATTCGTGAACGTGTGGTCCGCGCTGGCAAACGAACGCGGGGTCACGGTGGCCGGTCTGCACGTGGACGCGACGCGCATGGGCCGGCTGGCACGGCTTACCACGGACGGAACGATCAGCGCCACCGCGGCGAAGCAGATCGCCGAACGGATGCTCGAATCCACGGACGATCCCGCCGCTCTGGCGGAGACGCTCGGTCTGGTGCAGGTGCAGGATGCGGATCAGACGGCCGCCTGGGTGACGCAGGCGTTCGCCGAGAACGAGCAGGCGGTCCGCGACGCGGCGGCCAACCCCAAGAAAGCGCAGAAGGCCGCCGGCTATCTCCGCGGCCAGGTGATGCGCATTTCCGGCGGCAAGGCCGACCCTCGCCTGGTAGGCCGGCTCATCGAAGAGCGACTGGCCCAGCGACAAATGGAAGGCTGAGATCGCAGACCCCCTGGCGGGCTGCGGCGTGGGGCCGGGCAGTGCGCGCCGGATGCGCCGGGTCCGGGCTGTTGTGGCGTCCGAACCAGCATGGAGCGCCAAGCCGGCCGCGGCGGACGAGCGCGTTCGTCTGTTCTTCCTTTCCCGCGTCGTCAGGGGTACAGGCTTTCGAACAGCGTTTCGAATGAAGCGGGATACGGCATCTCGATGCTGGAATACCAGGTGCCGCTGTTGTAGAGGTCGCTGATGTCTTCGCCCTCGTAGGCGGCGATGCGGATGTCGGTGCGGCGGTCCAGTTTGTACGGACCTTCCAGCATTTTGCGCGGCAGGCGCCGGCCCTCTTCGTCAAAGGCGATGATGATCTCCGGCAACAGCGAATACCGTTCGCCGAACCGGACAACCACGCCGTATCGCCCGCAAGCCAGACGGACTCTCGCGCCGATCGGGAACGGCTGGACGACGCTGCCGAAGATTTTGAGCACCACCGGATCGTAAAACTGGGCATAGGGTCCGACGGTCATCTCCCAGAGCGTTCGCGGCG
>MTKY01054706.1_pt1 | contig 17358 bp, 11 predicted proteins | sample 1042731 | NCBI WGS metagenome assembly MTKY01 (sample SAMN06212206, study PRJNA360538) | anaerobic digester metagenome | biome: Wastewater treatment plant; material: sludge; isolation source: anaerobic digester fed with sludge from wastewater treatment plant | place: Denmark: WWTP Soeholt ... | reverse complement strand
TTCGTATCACCGTGCGGGACGCGGCCGGTAACCAGAGCGTCGCGGCTTTGGGCGCCACTGACCTGGACGGTTTATTCCGGCCACCGCCGGTGGAGCCGGATTCGACGTCTTCCCCGGTTCCGACCGAAGAGGCCCGGGCGGAACCGAGCGAGCCTGACCGGGCACGGGCCCAGCGTCTGTTTGAGCAGGCGATGGCCCACGCGGCTCGGAAGCAGCATCAACTGGCGATTTCCAGGCTGAAGGACACGCTGATGCTGGATCCGACGCGGTCCGACGCCCTTGTCGAGCTGGGGCGGGCCTTGTACGCTGTGGGAGACACGAAAGAGTCCGTCCGTGCGTACGAACTGGCTCTGTCGCAGGATTCGAGCTCGCGTGCCGCCCGCGCGGGCATGGCGCTGACCTTCTACGGCCTGGGCCAGTACGGTCAGGCGGTCGAGCACCTGCAGGCGATCCTCAAGCAGAACCCTCAGGATGTGGAGGCGTGGCTTTATCTGGGTGATGTGGAGTTCCGGCGAGGCGATGAATTGACCGCCCTGGAACACTATGAGAAGGCCGCCACGCTCGACCCCCAGGCCCGCGACGTGATTCAGCAGGCCCGAGCGCGGCTGGACAATCTCGACGCGCTCCGGAAGAAGATGGGACCACTGGTCACATCGGCGAAGCCCGACGAACCATGACGCGACCGGTATACGTGGTTTACGGCCCAGACGCCTACCTCCGCACGCAAGCCGTTCACACCATCATTCGCGACGAATTGGGTTCCGACGACGTCGGCCTGGGCCCCGCCAGGCTGGACGGAGGCTCTGCCGATCTGGCGCAGGTGCTGGATGAGGTGCGCACTTTCTCCCTGCTGGGCAACCGACGACTGGTCATCGTCGAGGATGCGGACGGGTTCATCACGCGGTATCGCCAGGCCCTCGAAGCCTACTGCGAGGCGCCGTCCGACTGCGGCTGCCTGGTTCTGGTGTGCGACAGCTTCGATGCCCGCACCCGGCTTTTCAAGGCCGTCCAGCGCGTCGGACAGACGATCAAATGCGAGTCCCTCCGGGGCAGGGCCGTCGTCGGGTGGATTCTCGACCGGGCCCGGACCGCCTACGCCAAACAGCTCAACCCCGACGCGGCCACGCGGCTTCGCGAGCTGACCGGCGACAACCTGGGCGTGCTGGACAGCGAACTGTCCAAACTGGCCCTCTACGTCGGCAAACGCGAGACGGTCGTGCCCGCGGATGTTGAGGCCCTCGTGGGCAACAACCGGGAAGAGAACGTGTTCGCCGTCCTGGACGCGATGGCCGAAGGCAATGCGGGACGCGCCCTGCAACACTGGGAACAGGTGTTGGCCACCGACCGGGCCGCGCCGGGCCGGGCGATCGGCGGATTGGCCTGGGGCGTGCGCCGCCTGCTGCAGGCCAAACAGGCCCTGGCGGCCGGCACGCCCATGACGCAGCTCGCCCGACAGTTCTTCACAGAACCGGCTGTTCTGAAGCAGCGGCTCGACCGCGTCAGCACCGAACAGCTCGAACAGCGGCTTATGGACCTCCTGCAGGCCGACGTGGACTCCAAAACAGGCTTCAGCCCCGTCGACAGCTCGGTCGAAAAGTTCATTGTCAAGCATACGGTGATGCCGACACCGTAGTCGCGTGCAGGATCAGGAGGATCAGCATGGTGCGCGCGCGGACCCTGGGTCTGATCGTGGCGGGACTGGCCGTTTCTGGTGCCGGCTGCCTGAATGGCACCTCTCCGTGGACTCGCGTGACCCCGCCGTCGTCCGAGCCGGCCATGGGCCCGACCATCGCGGGGACGCAGGCCGAGCCGATCGAGCACGTCGAATCAGCCGCGGACGACGCGGAATCCCCCGAGGTACGGGAAGTCGAGCGGCAGATCAGCCAGTTCCTGGAGGCCCTTAACAGGTACGACGAGTCGCCGCCCACGAGCCCGTCGGTTGTTTCGTCCCCGCCCGCGGCGCCCCCGGACGGCAGGGGTTCCCACGAGCGGCCGCCGGCTGTCCCGGAAACGCCACTGGCCGGTTCGCCCGGCGTGAACACGGGGCTCGTGCTGGATCCTCCCGCAACGGCCGACGATTCCACACCGCCGCCCGCGCCGGTGCTTCCGGTGGTTCAGAGCGTCACCGTTCATTCGGCAGCGCCTCTGCCTGAACCGCCGTCGCCCGATGCGCAGGCCGTCGGCGTGAACACGGCGATAGAACCGTCTTTGCCGGAAGAGCAAGAGGGTCTGGACGGCATGATCGAACGGCTGCGCGAACATGTTGCCGAGCATCCGAACGACACCGAATCCGTCTGGCGTCTCGTCCTGCTGGAACTGGCTCGTGGCGACGATATTCGCGTCCGGGAATACCTGGACGGGGTCGCTCGCGAAACGGGCGACACCATCAGCACCACCGCGGACGTGTTGCGGACGGTGCGAGAAGCCCTCTGCGAGCCGGGACCGGCGTCAGACCGGGCCCTGGAGGCGATTCAGCGGCTGCGCAGCCATTTCACGCGGGACGCGGAGCTGTTGATTCCCAACGTGGCCCTGTGCATCCGGGTCAGCGCATTTGGTGTGTACGATGAGATGGATCCGTCGGCGCTCGTGCCTTTTCACTCCAACCCGGTGATCGTCTACAGTGAGCTGCGGAATTTTCATTCGGAGCGGACGGAGGACGCCTTGTATCGAGTGACGCTCAGCAGTCGACTGGAAGTGTTGACGGCCGACGGGCGTTCGTTATGGACGCATGAAGAGCCGCAGATCGTGGATCGTTCACGCCAGCGGCGCGAGGATTTCTTCCTGGCCCAGCGGGTGTCTTTGCCCGCGGACTTGGGTCCGGGCGAGTACGTCCTGAAAGTGATGATCGAGGATACCACCGCGGCCAAGGCGACGGAAGCCACGCTCCCGTTCCGCATCGGGGCGACGGCCGTCAGCCGCGCCGGTCCGTAAGCGGGCGCTGGCGCGGGGGCTTCGCCGTCGGGCGCGGGTCTGTTGACAAGTGTGTCGCGGACGGCTATCAGAGCGTTCGGCTCAGCAGTGCGAATCGGCAACCTGATTTGGGGGAACAGGTATGTCCAGCGATTCTCTGAAAGGCTCCGGGCGCGGGTTGGGTGCGCAGCCGGCGCCCCGCGCGTTCACAGTCGAACAAGCCAACCAGTCCCTTCCTCTGGTTCGTCGGATTCTTCGCGACGTGGTCACGCAATACCGCCTGGTCGAGCGTATTCGCAAACGCCGCCGCCGGCTGGCCTGTCATGGACGGCTGGATGAGCTGAAGGTCATCGAGGCCCGCGGCATGGAAGCAGCCCGGCGGCTGTCGGATCTGCTCGGCGAGCTCGCATCCATCGGGTGCGAAGTCCGCGATTACCAGCGCGGCTGTGTGGATTTCCCGGCGATGCGGAACGGTCGAGAAATTTACCTGTGCTGGAAACTGAGCGAAGAGTCCGTGGCCTTCTGGCACGAGCGACACGCAGGAGAGATCGGGCGCCGGCCCATCCACCACGGATCGTGAAGCATCCGTTCGTTTGACGCCTCGCCGCGCCGCCCCGATCCGACCCGGCCGGCACCCATCGAACCACAATCCATCCGCCCCGCCGGCGTCCGACCGGTTCCCGGATGTTTGCAAGCAAGTTGGCAGAAACGGCCGCCGCCCGCTATATAATGGCCCGACACGCATCGGCGACGGAGCCGGGCACGGTTTCCTGGAATGCGCACATAAGGAGCACGACGCAATGTTCACGCGAACACAATGTTTGACGGGCCTGGTGGCGGTGTTGCTGACCCTGGGACGGGCCGACGCCGCCCCGAAATCCGCGGGACTGAAGCTGCTGGAGCAGATCTCCGATCGGACGCTGGTCGCGGTGGCCTGGTCGGGCTGCGACGAGATCGGCAAGGACTTCGACGCCACGGCGGTTGGCAAGATTCTCGCGGAGGAGTCGGTTCAGTCGTTCGTCGCCTCAATCGTGAAGGCCATCGAAACTGCGATCCTCAAGGAGGAGGCGAACAATCCCGAAGTCACGCTCGCCTTCGAGACGATCCGCAACGTCTGGCCGATCCTCAGGCAATCCCCCGGGGCGTTTGTCGTCACCGCCGGTGATCCCAAGAGCGAGATGATCGTCTCATTCGCTCTGGTGGTGGAAGCCGGCCGGCGCCGCGAAGCGGTCGATGCGGTTCTCACACGACTGGCACCGCTTCTGGAGGATTCCAAAGAGACGTCCGTCGCGGGCGTTACGCTCAAAACTCTTCCGGACGCTTCGTTGACCTGGGGGTGGGTGAAGGATCGGTTCATTATCGGCGCGGGCAATCTGGCTCCGCTGATCGCGGCATTGTCCGACGGCAAGAACACGCTGGATGCGTCCGCCGCTTTCACCAGGCGAATGGCCGCCGTCCCGGGCGAGCGAGACATATTGCTGAGCTATGCCGACACCGCCGCCATCGGGCGACTGGTCGAGGCGACCGCTGGCGCCGAGGAGGCCGAAACGATCCGACCCATCAAATCCGTGCTGCAGGTCCTGGGTTTATCCACAGTTGAGGCGGTCATCGGGCGGATTCGTGCCCAGGGTACAGACCTGGTGATCGATTCCGCCGTTCTGGCTCCCGCTCCGCGCCGCGGGCTGTGGACATGCGTGGAAGGCACGATCGGACCGGAAACCATGAAGCAGGTTCCTTCGGATGCCATCTTCGCCGGGGCGGGAACGCTGCGGCTGGATGGGCTCCCGGCCTTGATCGTCGATGCGGTTCGTGCCGTCAGCCCCGAAACGGCGGAAGAGATGGCGAAAAGGGGGTACGAGGAAGTGGAGACCGAGGTCGGCGTGCCGATCCGGGCCGAAATCCTGGCGAATCTGGCCGGTGAGTACACGTTTCACGTACGCTCGATTCCCAATGCCATCATTCCGATGCAGGCGGTCTTTCTGCTTCGCCTGAAGAATCCGGAAACGGTGAGTTCGGCGTTGACCCGGCTGGAGAAGTGGGCGCGGCGCCAGGTCGAAGGCGACATGATCTCGGAGCAAGTCAAGACATACGGGGAGACGTCCATCACTCTTCACGCGTGGAACCTTGCCGCAACCGGGATGCCGTTGCAGATAGGCTGGGCCGTCGTCGGGGACCATCTGGTGATTGAGCTGTCACCCGGCGCGTTGGGTGGATCGCTGGAGCATGTCGCCAAGGGCGGCCCGAGCCTGGCCGACGACCCGGAGTTCGCCAAGGCGGCATCGCAGTTTCCCCGCCAGATGAGTCACTTCTCCTTCGTTCGGGATCGGGAGCGAGTGGCAAGCGGCCTGGCCCAGTTGAACATGATCTGGAGCATGGTGCAGATCGGCGCGAGCCAGCACGGCCTCGTTCTGCCGCCGCTGCCGCCGGGGGCGGACATCACGCAACATCTCGGCACCACGTTCTCTTGTTCCTGGTTCGACGAGGCGGGCTGGCACAGCCGCGCGTCGGGGTCGTGGGCGATGGGAGACCCGGCGGTGGGTGTGGCGGCCGGGGCCGGAGCAGCGTCCATTGCGTTGCCGTCGCTCAGCCGGGCGCGGGAGCTTGCCAAGCGACTGGCTTCGGCGACGAACATGAGGGGAACCATCATCTGCTGCAAGATCTACGCAAACAAGCACGACGGGAAGTTCCCCGCGAACATGCAGGTATTGATCGACGCCGGCGAGATGTCACCGAAGCAACTGGTGAACCCGCGGGCGCGGGATGCCGACGTCAAGGACCAGTACATCTACATTCCGGGGCACACGGAAGAGTCGCCGCCTGACCTGGTGGTCATCTACGAGAACCCGGCGTACGTGGACGAGGGAATCAACATCGGCTACACGGGCGGGCACACGCAGTTTGTCCAGGGGGAAGCCGCACTGGAGACGGTTCGGGACACCTACAAGCGCATGGGGCTGGCGGTGCCGGAACTGAAGTACGCCGGAAAGAGATCATTCCCGGAGAGGTTCTTTCCCGTCCCCGCCCCCAAGAGCGAGTGACGGCCGGCTGCGGGCAAACCCGGCGCCCGCCCAAAGGAAGTGCTGCGGACCGAACCGCGGCGAAGGAGACGGTGATGTCCGGAAAACTGGCGCTTGCCTTCACACTCCTGCCCCTGGCGGGCATCTGGCTGCGAGCGGACGCCTGCTGAGGAGATCCGCGGGCGGCGCTCGGTTCGGGCGTCATCGTGGCCGGGTTGTATCTGGTGCTGACGCGGGCCTCCGCCGCCTGGCAAGCCGGCCGAGATCGGTTGTGGGCCGGAATCGCTCTTGGCATCGCCGCGATCGAAATCCTGTTCATTCTCGGCGCACTGTTCCTTGCGCCGTTGATGTAAATCGAAACGCCTTGCCTTCTCCGGAGTGCACCGGACCATGAACGATCAGCAAACGACGGTCGGCGAATTGCGGCGGATGTTCGCGCGTTTCGTCGCGGAGCGCAACTGGGAGCAGTTTCACGACCCCAAGAATCTCGCGTCATCCATCGCCATCGAGACCGCGGAGCTCATGGAGCATTTTCAGTGGGTGCGCAGCGACCAACTGGATTCGATCCGCGACGACCCCGCCCAGATGGCGGCCATCCGCGAGGAAATCGCCGACGTGTTCGCCTTCGTGCTGGCGTTTGCGAACTCCATGGATGTTGATTTGTCCGCGGCCATCGAGGCCAAGATGGCCAAAAACGCGCAGAAGTACCCGGCCGAGCGGTATTACGGCCGGTACAAGGAATAACGCCGCAGTTCCCCGATCGCCGGGCAGGGCGTACCATCGCAGGCTGTCTCCCGGCGGCGCGGGACGCGATCACGGGCGCCGCCTACGGCCCCTGCATCTGGTTGACGAAAACGGGCATGTCGGCCGCGTCCATCTGTCCGTCGCCGGTCAGGTCGGCCTTCAGGCACGTGCCGGTCAGCGCCTGGCCGTAGCACGCCTGGAATGCGGCGAGGTCCTTCAGATCCACATCACCGTCCTCGTCGAAGTCGGGCACCCTCGGCCAGACCAGCGGGCTTTGCAGCAGGGCGTACGCCACGCGCTCGCCGGTCGGGTGCGTTCGGTCCAGATCGTCATCCAGCGACAGCAGCAGATACGCCGAGCCGCCCGTGCCCGCCTGGCCGTGTCGCTGTACCCAGAACCCGGTGTCGCCCCGTATCCCGGCCGGCGCCAGGACCGCGACGAACTGCGGCGCGGTCATCGGGGTCTGCAGGGGATACAGAGAATATGCCGGCGTTCCATGCAGGACGCCCTGAACGGCGTCCGGGCCCACCGCAGCCTCGAACGGGATGCCGCCCAGGCCGGTCCCCGTGACGCTTTCAAAGACGATCACGCCGACGGTTTCATTCGATCGATCCAGGCCTGTGTCGCCCGTGTGTTTGCCTGTTCGCAACGCCGTGGATGATGGTGCGTGCGTTTTCCAGGAGCCCCGCGTCCAGAAGGCCGACCAGGCGTCGTTGGCGCTCATCACCTGGCCGAGCACGACCGGGTTGTCGTACGACCGCCAGTACCGCCGTGCCTCGCCCGTCCAGTCGCCGTTGCCGTCGGTGATGGTGGAGGTGTACTTCCAGGCCTCCATTTTCACGCCGTTCAGCTCGCTGACTCCCTGCTCCATGACCCAGTAGCAGACCACCTCCGGGGTGGCGTAGGTCTGCGACGCATTGGTGGGGTCGACCAGTCGCAGGTCGAAGCTGCTCGATGTCACGTTGCTTACCCGCGGGATCATCCGCCGGCCGTTGAAAAAGTATTGCCCCGTACACACCACGACCGGGTCGGCATAGGTGTTCTGCAGGGTCACCGTCCGCGACGTGTGGTCGGCATAGGCGAATCCCGCTTCAAACTTCGGCGGAATCTCGCATTCGTCCGGCACGCCGTTGCCGTTCGCGTCCGTCGCCAGGCCGGCCAGAATCTCGCACACGTCCATGGTGCCGTTGCCGTTGCAGTCCGGCTGGCATTCGTCGGGCACGCCGTTGCCGTCGCAATCGGAGCTTTGCCCCCAACCAATATCGCACTCGTCCGGCACTTCGTTGCCGTTGCAGTCGTCGGACGTGCCGGAGGCAATGTCGCATTCGTCCGGAATGCCGTTTCCGTTGCAGTCGGCGCTGGTGCCGTCGTCCAGATCGCACTCGTCCGGCACGTGGTTGCCGTTGCAGTCCGCGCTGGTACCGCTGGCGATGTCCTCGAGGTCGGAGATGCCGTTTCCGTTGCAGTCCGGCCCATAGCCGAAGTCGAACGACATGACGGCGCCGGGCGCGCTGGCATTGGTCACGATCAGGCCGGATGGCGTGCCGTCCCACCAGTTCGTGTTCGGATTGGTCTGGGGCGTGCAATCCGTGTAGGTCGGCGCCGCCCAGAGGTCCGTGGAATCGCCGTAGTTGCGGTTGTGCTCCAGGTCCCAGCGCCCGTCGGCCTGCACGAGCGTCACCTCGTAGTGCGACGCGGGCGTCATCTGCTGGTTGTTGTTGCTGCCCTGCGTGTCGATATGCCAGATGGCCAGCCCCTGGTCGGGCAGCCCGCTGTCCCGTCCGGACTTGTGTCGGTTCTCGATCAGGTAATACTCGTTGTACTTGCTGGGGTGTGGATATCGAAACATCACGTTGCCCGACGCCGGCGCGGACAGATGCACCGGGGGCACGGTCAGCTCGGTCACGTTGGCCCACCCGGCGATGTACTTCAGGTAGGCGCACGGCTCCTGCGGATTCGTGTCCGACGTGGAATAGCACATGATACAGAACTGCCCCACGCCGGCGGAGTCATATCCATAGTCATACAGGTCCGGCCAGCCCATGAGCATATGCCCGTTCTCGTGGCAGAACGTGCTCAGATGCAGGTTGTCTCCCATGTTCGTGATCTGATACGAACCCGTGCGAACGCCATCCGCATAGAAGTACACGCTGGAGGCGTGCGGCCAGAGTCCCTCCGCCCAGTTATTCACCCGCGGGCCCGCGTAGAAGCAGTTCAGGGCGTCCACGACGCCGTCGCCGTCCGCGTCATACTGGCTGAAGTCGAAGCCCGCGTTGTTCAGGGCCGTCAGGGCCTCCACGATCAGTTGGCGCGCCCGGATTCCGTACGAAACGGACGGATTGGTGTAATAGCTGCGAGAATGCGCGGCGGTGTAGTATGCCGTGGGCACGAAGTTCGTATACGTCAGCAGCCCTTCCGATACGTCGTGGAAGTAGTCCCGCACGGAGCCGTTGTTGCCGTATCCCGTGTAGCCGACCTGGTTGCAGAAGGCGGATACCTCCGACGGGGCGATTGTGCCCGGCACGTCGGGAAACTGCACGATCAACGTGATCCCGACCACGCTTCCCGTGCTCGGACTCCTCGTCGCCCGCAGTCCGCCCATGGCGGCCCGGGCCTCCTGTTCGAACCGGGCCCGCGCGGCGAGCGCTTGCGCGTCCGCCGCCTCCGGCCGGATGCGCAGATGGGGGGTCAGTCCGAGATCCGCGGCTTGCGCCTCCTGGGGCCGGACGCCCGTGGAAACCAGGTCATTGCCATCGGCCGAGAGCCGCGCGTAGCAGAAGAACAGAGTCTGCGGATCGCGCAACAGGGTATAGCCGTCCAGTGTTTCGGTCACGCCGTAGTATTCATCGCCCCAGATACGAACCGGGAGAAATGACTCATCCGGCTGCCAGACCTCGATCACCTTGCCGCGGACCGGATCGCCCTGGGTCCGGGCGGAATCCAGCAACACGGCGGCCAGTGCCACCAGTGCGGAAAGGAAGACGCGGCCGGATACGGACGGGACCGGCCCCCGTGATCCGCCCGCGAAAAGACAACGAAACATCCGATTGGCCACAACAATCCCAGCGCGGTGATGCATTGCACTTTTCCTTCCAACCGGGGCCGGCCGAGTCCACGCGGTCGGGTTCCCCGCCGAGGTCGGAGTCATCCTCTCAAGAGCGCTCCGTTTTGAGGTGGTTGGGGCAATACGAACCCCGAAAGCGGTCCGGACGACCAGTCCACCACGGCGACATGCCTGGATGGTTGGCCCGCTTGCCCGCGTGGGCCCCGCGGACACCGTGGAACACTCTGTTGATTCAGTGTAGCCGATCGGGGGCTCCGTGGGCAACCGATGCCTTCGCGGGTCTGAGGGATTTCTCGCAGACAGGCGCGGATTGGCACCGATAACCGGAGCACAGGGCCGGCAGAAGCCCGACGGCGGGCGCCCGGCGAACGACTCGAACGCAAACCGGTTGCGTTGTCGTCATGAATACGGAGGCTGGCGGCGGCGGATCGGGTGGGCGTGGGGTCGGACGGCCGGGTTGCCGCCGTCGGTGCCCTGGAAGACCCCGATGCGCGCGCTGACGCGTTCCTCCGCGATGCGTCGGTTGCCGCGTCCCCACGCGTGCAGCCTGGCGATACGATTCACTTCTCGAGCAGGTGTTCCGGTATTCGTCGGGCGTGGCAGACATTTGAGAACCAGAGACCAAGCCAAAGGTTTTGGCGCACTCCTCCAACCATGATGCCGAAGACGACCCACTTGTTGTTTCGAAGGACCATCACTGGTCCGCCGGACATTCCGTTCAGGTTTCCTTCGTCCGTCTTGATGAATACGACCTCGTCGGGAATGCCAAGCCAGAATGGTTTGGAGACAACCTTCCCGTACACCACTTCTGAGTGGTAATCGCTCAGTATCCTCGTGCGACCTTCAGGAGCGCCACGCGAGGAAAACCCGACGATGGCGACCCGCTCCCCCGGGTGAAGCTCCACCTTCGGATCCAGCACAGGGATTTGATTCGGGGCAGACGGGAACCACACGTGAAGCCAATCGTCCCAACCCGCGTCTTCGCTCCCCCGGTCGACGATGAATGCAATCTTCCCTTCGACATGTACGTGTTTGACATGCGGCGGGAGCATGTGCTTGTAGGTGATGATTCCACTGGATGAGATCGGAAACCCGGTGCCCCACATGTACATTACGCTGTCATCTTTCTCGTCCGACCACCACTGCAGCACTCGAAGCACCGTGACGTCGGGTAGCGGAGGGTCTTCCGTCCCGCCCGCCCAATCCGTCCGGACATCCCCGCAGCCGGTCAGCCCGGCCAGAAGCATCAGCATCAGCGTACGCATGTCGTTCTTTCTCCTGAGATGCAGGCTCCAGGTACGATTCACTCGGGCCATGCGAACGAAACGGTGGTGCGACGAACACAAAGACAGTTCATGCCCTCGTCCCTTCGTGTCAAGTGAAGCCCAATCCTGCCTCACCGGTCCGTCGGCATCGACAACGCGGAGAACTCCGCCCGGCGCGGGGCGACAACACTCTCCCGGCATTCGACCGCCGGGTTGTTTCCTGACGTTGCCGAATCGACCTTCATCAGCCCGACCCGGGCGCACACCCTGGGCGCGGATGGTTGGGCGGGCTTGTTTTGTCGTCACGAACGGGCCCCTCACGTTTTCGCTGACGTCAGGGGCGGGACCGCGCTGGGCGATGCATCCATGCGCAGATCCCCTCCATTGGATTCACTCCTCATATGCGAAAATAGAAACTGCCATGCGATGGGCATCATGGACTCTCCAAGCGGCCCATCCAGCACGAAGAAACGACAGAACCCCGGTCGTGGGGAGAATCCGCTTGTTGCCGCTGCGCCAGATGCTCGTGGCGCAACCATGCCACAGAGCATCTGCGGGGTCAAGTGAGAAACGCGGGGAGACCGGTCATTCCGCAACAAACGTGACGGCCGCCTTTCGTCACTTTGAGTGCAATCACTCTGCCTGCGTGCCGGGCACGGCGTGGGGACGCCCGTGACAGCGGCACGCCTCGTCGAAGACGGGGATCAGCGCGTCTGGCGTGATGCCGAAGCGGGCGGCGCAATCCTCGAGCGCTTCAGACGCATCGGGCGCGGCGAAGCAGAGCACGTTACCCGGCCACAGCCCGGGCAGGTCGGGCGGATCGTCGCCGGAAGTCACGATGGGCGTCTTGAGGTCAATGCCGGTGCCGGCGACGCCGTCCACGTGGATGCCGGCGCGGCCTTTCCGGGTCCGAGGCTCACCCGTTGCCCACGACGCGAACAGCTTGACAAGGGCCGGAGCAACGTGGAATCATGCCCGGATGCGGTCGGCTCGGCCGCCGGATCCGGCCGGCAATCGGTACGTGGACCTGTCGTGATGGATGCGGGTCCGCGGCCGACACCTGCCCTTCGTAGCGCGAAAAGAAAGACCTGATGACAAACGGAACTGTATCGAAAGTCGGGACGCATCTCGTGCGAAACGAAACACACGCCCCCGCCCGCCTTAAACCCGCCTGGTGGATGCGGGATGGAACGCTCCGACGAATGGCGCTTGTGGCGATCGCAGTCGCGGTGCTGTCTGGCCCGGCGCCGAAGGACGCCGCGCGTGCCGACGCGCCGCCGAAAACGTCGGACGTGGATGCCGAGGCGCGCATCGACGCTCTGCTCTCGCAGATGACGCTGGAGGAGAAGATCGGACAGCTCACCCAGCAGTTCGGCGGCCGGCATCTGGATGCAAACCCGCAGGTTGCCGAAGGGGTGCAGGAGGATCTGCGGGACGCGATCCGCTCGGGCCGGGTCGGATCCCTGCTGGGCGCACACGGGGCGGAGTACACCAACGCGATCCAGCGGGTGGCCGTGGAGGAGTCTCGACTGCGAATCCCGCTGATCCTCGGCAACGATGTGATCCACGGCTACCGGACGGTCATTCCCATCCCGCTCGGCGAGGCGGCGAGTTGGGACTGCGACCTGGCGGAGCGGACGGCGCGAATGGCGGCCGCCGAAGCCCGGGCGGCCGGCACGCACTGGACCTTCGCGCCGATGGTGGACATCACCCGTGATCCGCGCTGGGGCCGGATTGTCGAAGGGTCCGGTGAGGATCCGTATCTGAGCTCTGCCCTGGCCGAGGCCCGGGTGCGGGGGTTCCAGGGCGTCTCCCTTGCGGCCCCGGACGCCGTCTTAGCCTGTGCCAAGCATTACGTGGCCTACGGCGGCGCCGAGGCCGGGCGCGACTACAACACGGTGGACTGCTCGGAGCGGCGGCTGCGAGAACTGTATCTGCCGCCGTTCCACGCGGCCGTCCGGGCCGGGTGCGGGACACTGATGACCGCGTTCAACGATCTGAACGGCGTGCCGGCAACGGCGAACCAATTCACGCTGGAGCGCATTCTTCGCCAGGAGTGGGGATTCGCCGGGTTCGTGGTGAGCGACTGGAACTCGATCGGCGAGCTGGTGGTGCACGGATATGCCGCCGACCCGAAAGACGCCGCGGAAAAGGCCCTGCGGGCGGGCGTGGACATGGACATGTGTTCGCTGGCATACCGCGGACACCTGGGCGAACGGGTGAAACAGGGGGCCCTGCCAGAGGCCCTGATTGACCGGAGCGTTCGACGGATCCTTCGGGCGAAGCTCGCGCTGGGGCTGTTCGACAATCCGTATACCGACCCGAAGCTCGAAGCGAAGGTCTTACTGTGCGATGCGCACCGGCAACTGGCGCGGGAATCGGCGGCGCGGTCCATCGTGCTGCTGAAAAACGACGGCGGGGTTCTTCCGTTGAAAAAAGACATCCCCCGCCTGGCCGTCATCGGACCGCTGGCGGACAACTCGCGCGACCCGCTGGGTACCTGGGCCGGCATCGGCCGATGGGAAGACGTGGTGACGGTGCTGGCGGGCATCCAAGAGGCTGTCGCCAAGGGAACGCGCGTGCATCACGTGCCGGGCTGCGAGATCGACATGGAAATCCCCGGCGGCATCGAAGCCGCAGTCGAGACGGCCCGAGAGGCGGACGCGGCCGTTCTCGTGCTCGGCGAAAGCGAATCGATGAGCGGCGAGGCCCATTGCCGGGCCACGCTCGATCTGCCCGCGGCCCAGGAGCGGCTGCTGCAGGCCGTCTGCGCGGCTGGAAAACCCGTAGTAGTGGTGCTGCTGAATGGTCGCCCGCTGTCGATCCGCTGGGCGGCGGAGCACGTGCCGGCCATCGTGGAAGCGTGGCATCCCGGCGTGGAGTGCGGGCACGCGGTGGCCGACGTGCTCTTCGGCGACGTGAACCCCGGCGGCAAGCTGCCCGTCACATTTCCGCGAGCCGTGGGCCAGGTGCCCATCTGCTACAACCACAAGAACACGGGCCGGCCCCCGAGCGACGACCGCTTCACGTCGAAATACATCGATCTGCCCACGACCCCCCTGTTTCCGTTCGGCCACGGCTTGAGTTACACGACGTTCGCATTCCGCGATCTGACGGTCACGCCAGAGGAAATCGGACCGGCCGGCACCGTGGAGGTGAGTGTGACCGTGGTCAACACGGGGGACCGATCGGGCGACGAGGTGGCCCAGTTGTACATCCGCGACCCGGTGGCCAGCGTGACCCGCCCCGTGCGGGAGCTGAAGGGTTTTCGGCGAATCTCGTTGAAACCGGGCGAATCACAGCGGGTGACGTTTGCGCTGGAGCCCGAGCACCTGGGCTTCTATGACGCGCATATGGAATACGTGGTGGAGCCGGGCTCATTCCACGTCTGGGTCGGCACCAGTTCCGCCGCGGGGCTGGAGGGCGCCTTTGAGGTGAAGGCGCGATAGTCCGGATTCCCCCATCCGAGCGAGCAGGCCAGAATCACACGCGGCGCGGGAACCGGCGTAGGCCGGCCGGCACACGGGCCGAACGGCGGTGGGCGGCGCTCTGGAGGGCGCCCTGGAGTGCAACCACGACATCCAGTGCGTGCGATTGTCAAACGCGACGGTCGAAACAGAAAGGCTCACTCACGCGGGCATTTTCCGGCTTTCCGGGCGTTTGCCCGTGCCATCCCGCCCCGCCCGTTGCACCGGTCTTCGGCAAACCGGCAGGATGGGACCGGCCTCGAAATGACGGCGGGCCTCTCCGTTGGTCCGTCCGGCCCCCTTGACCCTTGCAGGCGGTTCACGTTCAATAGTCGCTCGGAGTTGAGGTGATCCATGGCGGAGGCGCCCTTGGAACCGACCGGAACGGGGGCGGAAGTGGATCCGTCGAATCTGACGGACGAGCAACTGATGCTCCTTCACGTCCGGGATACCCTGTACGAAGGGAGTTGGGATGATTTTGCCCACGACCTGCGTGCCCGCCGGGATGCCCGACCCCATGTGTTTGACATTGTGCCCGCGAGCGAGACCCTCCGGGAGACGATCGCGGCACACCTGCGGCAGATCGACCGCATGAAAAACTGGGAGCGCCGGCACGGCATCGCCCTGCGGGCCGACGGCTGACCCGGGTCGAACTCTGCCCGAAAAGACCCCCGACCCCGGGGTGTTGGAGATCCGCGTATGAACCTTCGTTTCCGTGCCATTATCGGACTGCTGGGTGTTTGGGCGGTTGCCGCCCCGGCGGGCGCGGACGCTCTGATCGAGCCCGCCGCGCTTCGCCAGGCGGAGTACGCGACGTTCTGGGAAGCCCAGCTCCCCCTTCGCGAAGGCGATGGAACGACCAGCATCTACCTGCTGGACGACAACCTGTACGTCGCGACCACGGAGGGCGAGGTGCTGGCCATCCATCCGGGGGCCGGCCTGCTGCGATGGGGTCGGCGGGTGACGCAACGCACGTTCACCATCTTTCCACCCACCCATATGCTCAACGAGACCAACACGGGACCGGTGGCGTTCGCCACCACCACGACGCTGACCGTGCTTGACCGGTATTCGGGCGACACGCTTGCTTCCGCACCGCCGAAGTTCGCCACCAGCGGCGGTGCGGCGGGGTACGTGATCCAATCCGAAGAGGAAGACGAGGACGTGCTGCTGTACCGGCTCATCGTCGGCAGTTCAGACGGCCACGTGTATGCGGTACAATGGAAACTGCCCACCGAACCACGCATATTCACTCTGTGGAAGGCTTCGGCGAACGGGCCCGTGCAGGCTGCCCCTGTGTTTGCCGATCCGAACCACGTGTATTGCGCATCCGCGGGCGGCTACGTGTACTGTTGCACCGCCGCCACGAAAATCCAGCAGTGGGAGTTCCGCGCCGAACAGGCGATCGTGGGCAACCCGGAACTCGGCGACGATGCCCTGTACGTCGCGAGCGCGGATCGGTCGCTCTACAAACTCGACCGGGTCAACGGCCTGCAACGCTGGCGACGCCGGATGCCGGAGATGCTCGAGACCGGCCCGATCCTGCTGGGCGACGTTGTGTACCAGTATTGTCCCCGCGCCGGGCTGCACGCGGTGGACGCCCGCTACGGCGATGTCCTCTGGACTCTGCCGGAAGGCCGCGAAGCGGTGGCCCGAACCGGCGATCGGCTGGTCGTCCGTCTGACGGACGATCGACTGGCCACGGTGAACGCCAAGACCGGAACGGTGATGACGGAACTGCCTCTGGCCGCCGCCGCTCATGTGGCCGTCAATCGACAGGACGGAGCCATCTACGCCGTCACACCGCGCGGGCAGTTGTTCTGCGCCCGTCCGATAGCGGATCCTTCATTGACGCGGATGGACCTGGATGCCGCTCACGCCACGCTGAACCAGCCCCCGGTGAGAGCTGCCGCGCCGCCGCCCGCGGAACCATCCGCGCCCGCCCCGGCCCCGGAGCCGGAAGCATAGGGCAAACCGGCCGGACTTGTGCTTGCCTGGACGCGCGCGGCGCCCGCCGACCGTGATGCCGACCATGTCGGAGCATCGGCGGTTCGGTCCGGCCGATAAGCCGGGCGAGAGCGACCGGTTTATTGGACCGGACACGCCGATTCCCGACGACCTCCAATCCTGATCCGGGTGGAACGCTTCCTGGAGTCCGCGTATCATCAAACACAGTGCGGTCCCGGCTGAAGATCCGGGGGCGCAGACGCGTTGCATTTCCGGTTCGCCAAGGTTTGGGGAGAAGCACTTATGAGGATATCCCGAAGTCTCACACCCCGTCAGTCGGGCTGCGCCCTGATGGCGGTTTGTGCGTTGACCGCGCTCGCACCGGCCAGCACCGTCGAGCCGATGAACCTCGACACGCTGGCCGATCTGGCGGGCCAGGTGATCGTGGGACAGGTCTCCGCGGTTGAATCGTATTGGACCACGGACACACCACGGCGAATCGAATCGCGGGTGACGCTCGAGCGGGTGGACTACCTCAAGGGCGCTCCCGCCGAAAGCTCGACCACGTTCACGCTGATTGTTCCCGGCGGCCAGGTCGGCGACATGCGGATGCAGGTCTGTTGCGCGCCGACCTTCGCGGTCGGAGACAAATGGGTGCTGTTTCTGCTGCCCCAATATCGGGTGTTCCCCGTCGTCGGGCTCTTCCAGGGCTCGTTTCTGGCGCGGCCGGATGAGAACGGCATCGAGCGCATTCACCATATGCGCCACGACCGGCTGGAGCCCGTTGCCGGCTTCGACGACGAAGGGTTCGCCCGGATGGCCCAACCGTCCGACGTTCACGCCGAGCAACGACTCGTCGACGCCGACCGCGTCCGGCTCAGAGCCCCGAAAACGACTGCCGCCCCGCCGGCCATGGCGCTCGACGATTTCCTCCGGCAGATTCA
>MTKY01047324.1_pt1 | contig 17361 bp, 16 predicted proteins | sample 1042731 | NCBI WGS metagenome assembly MTKY01 (sample SAMN06212206, study PRJNA360538) | anaerobic digester metagenome | biome: Wastewater treatment plant; material: sludge; isolation source: anaerobic digester fed with sludge from wastewater treatment plant | place: Denmark: WWTP Soeholt ... | reverse complement strand
TCCCTCCGTCGTCACTGCCTACGTGGCCACTCGCCTGAAGGGCGTGTACCCCGAGGAATGGACCGCTTTGTTCATTATCGAGGACGGTGAGTCTCGCCTCTTCCCCGAAGTGTGGACCCTTAGCGAACTTGCCGGGCATCTGTCGGATGTCGGTGCCTCTCCCGAGTTCGTCAAGATCGTGGACGACAGCGAGGTGCAGGCAACGCACCTCATGGCACGAGAGGTGCCGAAGGTCAAGGAGTTCACCTGCCATCACAGCGATGGCGGATTCACGATCACAACCAACCGATCCGGCAAGTGCGATGCGTGCATGAGGCACGCTGGCGTGCCGCCGGTGTTGCACGACCACAACGGCAGCATCCACAAACCGGACCCTTGGTAGAAAAAACGCAAGAGCCCGCCGAAGCGGGCTCTGCACCCAGCCACCTAAGCAACTGGGGGGATAGGTCCACACTATCGGCCAGATTGTGCGACGCGTCAACCCCTGTACGCCCCCTCAGGGCACGGCTAGATGAACGTCCGGCGCCGTCAGGCTGTGCCGAGCCGAACTAACATCAACAAACCGTTGACCCCGGACCGATCTCGGTCTAGGGTCCTGACCCTGGGGGGTCGTTGAAGGTGAGGGCCTGTCCCCCTCAACCTCCGACCCCCCATCTACAACAGGGAGAACCAATGGACAACCAAAGCAATCAAGATGTCAACGACATCCTTCCACCCACGACGGTCAACTGCCTGACCGAAGAGGAGCTAGAGCGCATGCCCATTGGGGCATGCGTCATCGACACCGACATGGACGTCTTGGTCTGCGTTGGGACCTACCCATCGCGGGTATGGGCCTCTAGCGGTTGCGTGCGATTTGAATCCTGGCAGGTCGCCTCCTTCAGAGTCATTCCTCTCCACCTCTCGGTGGAAGAACTGGACAATCTCCCTACTGGGACGACTGTCGTCGACGAGGACGGGATCGAGTGGCCAATCAAGGGAGGACAACACTCATACTCCATGGCTCTCGCCCGACGTCGCATCGACCGTCGCACTGTCGCACCCCCGTGGCCCAAGTCGACTGACGAAAGCGACCCAATGGACACATCATCCGACATCTCACCCGTCTACCCACCCGCAGGGACTCTCGTTCTGGTGCGAGCCTCAGCTGCCGGAGTGCACTTCGGGTACCTCGCCGACGTCGATCCGACGGCGGTCCGACTGATCGGGTCTCGACGTCTGTACAGTTGGTCCGGCGAGGCGGCCTACACTCTCAGCGAGGTCGCATCGGGCGTGCCACTCACGTCCTCTCGCATCGGCGCCTCTATCGACTTGACGGTAGGTGAATGGTGTGAGCTGATCCCCCTGACCGAGCAGGTGAGGGACCGTCTCCTGGCGGTCAACACCTGGGAGCCCGCTCAATCATGATTCCGATTGAGGGCGATGCTACCGGCACTGGCTACGACCGTGGTACCGGCACCGGATCCGACTCCGGCATTGGCTACGGTTGTGGCCATGGCTCCGGCGACGGTTACGGCGACGGCTGCGGATCTGGCTGTGGCTCCGCCTCGGGTCTTGGCTCCGGCTACGGCGTCGGTTACGGATCTGGCTGTGGCTCCGCCTCGGGTCTTGGCTACGGCAACGGCGACGGTTCAGGCTTCGGAACCGGCTCCGGTAGGGGCTCCGGCTCCGGCTACGGTTCAGGCTTCGGAACCGGCTCCGGTAGGGGCTCCGGCTCCGGCTACGGCGTCGGTTACGGTGACGGATCAGGTTCAGGGGAGGACTGATCTTATGAACTACCCCGCATCCTTGACGGTGACCGCTTCTGGCGTCGGCTCCGGCTGCGGTTCCGACTCCGGCTTCGGATACGGCTACGGTACCGGCTCCGGCTCCGGTATCGGCTTCTTTTCCGGCTCCGATACTGGCTACGGTTCTGGTACCGGTTCAGGCTTCGGCTCCGGTCAGGGTACCGGCTCCGGCTGCGGTTCCGACTACGGCAACGGCTACGGCGACAGCCGTGGTTCCAGTCACAAATGGATTCTGACCAGCAACGAACCGTTGACCCCGGACCTATCTCGGTCTAGGGTTCTTGACCTCGGGGGCCGTTGAGCGCAATAGCTCCGACCCCCACATTCAACAAGGGAGAACTAATGAACAACGATAATCGAGATGTCAACGACCACATCTTCCCACCTGCAACAGTCAACCTTCTGACGATGACAGAACTGGAGGCTATGCCTCTGGGTTCACAGGTCATCAACAGGGAAGGAATCACCTACCTGAAGACGAACCTCAGGACCAATCTTCTTCCAAGAGGGTCTGCGGGGTATGCGTATACGGGGTATGCGATTTGGTTCAGGTCCGATAACGCCCTCCATGGCACTGATTACCTCAGTGCCTTCGAAATCATCCCCTTGCACCTGAGCGCGAGGGAACTGGATAACCTCCCTGATGGGACGATGGTCATGGCTGAGAATCGCCTTGTCTGGACGGTCAAGACTGATCGCATCTGGAGAGCTTCTGGGGACAGACCGTTGAGTGCCGCCGATCTCGCCTGGCGTCGTATCGACCGACGCACTGTCCTGCTTCCGTCAGATTTCCTGCAACCAGAACCACAACCCAACCTTCTGACAGAGACGGAGCTGGAGGCTATGCATCTGGGCTCATGCATCGTCGACGGCAATGGGAACGTCTCGGTCTGCATCAGGACCGACCCATCACAGAAATGGATCACCAGCGAGGGCGTGCGATTCGCTGCCAGGGGTCTCGCCGCAATCGGAGTCAAGCGACTCTACCTGTCGGCGGACGAACTCAAAGAACTGCCCGTTGGATCGGCAGTCACATCCGCCAGCGGTGTCGAGTGGTTCGCAGAACACAAGCGTCAGGATGGGACCCCTGGTTGGTTTTCGGCGGCCAAGCCCTGGCTAGAGCTGAGTTGCGTCAAGCTTGCACGGCAACGCATGGATCGTCGCACTATCGTGCTCCCACCGGGGTTGGAGCCGAAAGAATCCAGTTCCGAATTGCCCACCGTCATCACTCCATACCCCGTCGACGACGGACAAGTGGACCAACCGCAACCGCATGCCTCCGACCAGCGCTCGTTCGAAGAACTCGACGAGAACTATGCCGAAGAGTGGGGTGAACGTCTCCATGCCCCCGATGAATGGCCCGCCATCAACGAGCCTTCTGAGCGGGATGACGTCCCCGATTGGGGGTTCTAGCCCATGAGATCTCTCGACCTCACGGAGGATGAAAACGGAAAGGTAATCGGAATCTCCGTCTCTCAGTCGGGGATGGCTCAGTTCATGCGTTGCCCAGAGTCGCTTCGGCGACTCTGGCTGGCGCACCACATGCCGGACCATCCAGACGCCACGCCTTGGTGGGTCGATGTGTCTGCCCTAGTAGGGTCAGCGGTCCATGAGTGGGTGCACTCGGTGATCGAGGACTTTCAGGGCATGCGTGTGGAGATGTCGGCGAACGAGGTGCACGATTGGTTCTGGGCCACGATCGAGGAAGACGAGCAGGGGTACCGCTGGGGGAAATACACGCGAGAACAAGTCGCAACCCGGATCGACCAAGGTCTAGCCGGTGCAACTGGGGTCATCAATGAGATGTATGATCTCGGCTATGACTTCTCCGACACAAAGACATGCATAGCTGAACGGCATTTCACATCGTCGACCTACGACAGAGTCATATACCACGGAACCCCTGATCTAATCATCATGTCACCGAAGGGGACATGGGAGATCTTCGATTGGAAGACTGGCAGTGTAAAGAAAGAGTGGCAACTTAGTCGCCACGGTCTACAAGACAAGCTCTACGCATTTCTAGCCGGTGAGCAGTTGGGGATATTCGCCGACTCCTTCACGTGGCACTGGCTGAACGAGGGCCAGGTCACAACCGTCATGCTTGATCCCGACCCTACGGGCTGGTTCAGGCGAATCGAAATGATCGGTCAGTCCATGCTGACCATGGTCGAGGAAGTGGGGATGTTTACCCCCTGGCCTCTATCAATCAACGACTGGCACTGCTCGCCGAAGTGGTGCCCATCTTACGCAGCAGGGCAATGTCAAGGCATTCACCCTGCCGCCACCCACCAACAACAAATGGACTAAGGAGTTCAAATGAAAGTGACAACAGCAACCAACGAGACAGACGCAACAGACGAGGGCCTACGGGTCACCGTCGGGGTGGTCGCGAAGCGACCGAGTCCTGAAGTGTACGGGAACGTCCAGGCATCGGCCTATGTGTCGGCTCCGATCACCGGCCTGGCACCTGACGTCGAGGCTGACTCGGACGACTACCGCAATGCCGCCTATGCGGCAGGTGCGGCGGCGCAAGCGGTGGCGATGAACATCGTCGCTGGGGCCCTGAATATCCCCCTTGCCCAGGACGAAGGCAGTGGACTGCTGGTCACAGCCGAGGGATTCGCTTTCGAAGCGACGCCTCGCCCCCCCGAGGACGACAAGAAGTCCGCCGCCCGCAAGAAGCCAGCGGCAAAGGCGTCCGCGAAATCCTCAGGCAACAGCCGCAGCAACAGCAACAGCAACAGCGGCGGTGGCAACAAGGACTACCCGCCCACTCGGTGGTGGAAGTCGCTTGACCATGATGAGAAGGCAATGCTTGCGGAGGCGTACGCCAACGACGCGGCCGAAGAGTTCTCTGGCCGGACAGGTACGTTCGCTAAGATCACTCTTGACGACGGTTCGGTCATCGCCGGACACATCGACCAAGTGACCGACTGGGAGTTCTGAGGATGACGGAGTCCAAACTCTGGACTCCACTTGCCGAGAGGGTTGCTGACCGTGGGTGGGAGCGGTCATCAATCTTTGCTACAGGCTTCCCCGGCTTGGACGTTGCGCTGGGAGGAGGGTTGGAGGGCGGGCTCCTGACCCTCCTTCACGCCATGAACCATCATGGCAAGACGCAATTCCTGATGAACCTGATCGCTTCCGCTCCGCAGGACAAGGCGATTGTGTTGTTCACTCCAGACGAGACGGAAAGTCTCGTTGCCCGGAAGCTGGTGGCTATCGGTACAGGGATCTCTAAGGTGGAGATCGCTGACCAACTCTCTACGCAAGAGGCGTTCTCTCACCTGGCCACAAGGTGGAGTCATGTCGATGTATGCGACAGGACCCTACGTCAAGGGGAGATACTGGAGTACCTGGCCACGGTAGCCGACGGACTAGACCGTGAGATCGGGCTGGTGGCGTACGACTACCTTTCGCTCTACCCCGGTGCCCTAGAGGACTCGGGTCGAATCCGTGACCTCAAGCACCTCTGCTCGGAAAGCGCTGTTCCTTGGATTCTGCTCCATCAGGACAACAAGCGGTCGACTGGTGGACAGATGGCCATGGCCCAGTTGAGCGGGGCCGAGGCCGCCGTGATTTTCGGGGTCGTGAAGCTGGAGGCTGCACTCTCGCATTTCGTTGCTGGTCGACAGCAGGTGGACGACGTGTTCGTCGTCGCACTGGAGAAGAACAAGCTAGGCGACGGCCAGTGGACCGGATACTTCACCATTGGTAAAGGCGGCAAGTTCCACGAGGTGGGGGAAGCAAAGATTCCCCAGCTCCAAACCCGTTACAATAACTACAAGAAGGGCTGAACCCTTGTTCAGCGGACATATCCTACTTATAATCTTTCTCGTTGTCTTTGTCGTCAACGTGATAATTACGATCTGGAGATCATGATTATGGCGTCATCCGCCTACTCTAAAGCCAAAGGGCGCAAGGCTGAAAAGGATTGCGTTGAATGGTTCGAGGACTCGCACGGGTTCGTTGCCAAGCGGATCCGCCTAGCGGGAAGCAAGGATGAGGGGGACCTTATCGTGGCCCAGCTACCTGACGTCTGTTGGGAAGTAAAGCATCAGGCTACCGACTGTAGCCAGAAGTGGCTCAGGGAGCTGGAGAAGGAGAGAGAGAACTCTTCCTCTCCCTACGGGGTTCTGGTCCGGCGCCCTGCCGGGGTTACCAACCCTGGCATGTGGCATGCAACCATGTATCTGCGGGACATGGTCGAGGTATTCAAGGACTTGAAGAAAGCGCATCGCTGATGCCCGCTTCCCAAAGAAGCCTCACGGAGGTTGAGCGTGAGTGGATCCATGGTGGGTTCTCGTCACGACGAGACGTGTACTTTGACTGCCAACGATTGGAGGCGGTGAAGGGCTACTACTCCGACAAGATCATTCTTCGCCACCTGGACCCGGACGACCCGATGGATATCGGGGTGTACCCAGTGGACCACACGAACGACACGGTTCGGTGGGGTTGCATCGACGTCGATGTCAACGACCCCAACGTGGTGGAGACCTGCCTCTGGCGAGCCGAAGCCTTCGGCCTCGAACTCGCCCTTGAACCCTCGCACTCGAAGGGGTTCCATCTCTGGCTCTTCGCCGATGCGCCCGTCCAGGCAGCGGACATGCGACGCACGCTCCTGCAACTGGCTCACAGCTCCATCAAGGAGGTGAACCCGAAACGGGAAGACGGTCGCAACTATGGCAACTGTGTGCGGCTGCCCTACGCTTACCCTCAAGGGGTAAACGCACTCGGGTATCCTCGACGTGTGTTCGTCGAACCAGACGATTGGTATCGTGTGGCCGATCCGCTGGAGGCAATCGACCGTGCCACCTTCCCCGGCTCCATGCTCGCCGACATCGCTTCCAGGTGGAGACCGCCATCGGAACTCAGAGTCGAGCAGGTGGAGAGGTTCCGTTCCTCGGCAGCGAAGCTGGAGGACCTAGAGATCCCTTCCAGTCGGATGTCCAGGCAAGAGGCCGCACAGATCGTGGCCGGTCACCGACCGATCAATGTCGGAGAGCGCGATGTGCAGTTCTTCACGATCGCCCACTTCTTGCGTGGCTCCGGTATCGGGGAGAGTGACGCTCACCATGTGGTGTGCAACGTCTACGATGCCAACGCTCCGCTTTGGGCAGACGAGAGCTTCACTCTCGACGAGGCACTGACCAAGGTGTCTCGTGTGTACGGAGGTCGGTGACCGATGTTCGCCTTCACTCGCCCTGATTGGTGGGACGAGGCCAAGTGCTCAGGTGCGCTGATCTCGGATCAGGCGGGGTCGGCGACCCTCTGGCCAGGTCGGCCAGGTGTGCGCGACAACAAGGTCTACGACGCGTGTCCCACTTGTCCCGTGGCACTTGAGTGCATGGGTACCGGGATCGTCCACGGTGAGTGGTACGAGGGCACCTGGGGCGGCGTCCACGGTGCTCGACTGAAGAAGGTGGCAACCGGGGAGGTTGATCCTCCCCCATGGATCGACAGGGAGAAACTGAAATCATGGATCGTCCGCCACCAGACACGTGGATAGGGCCACCTCGGTACAAGTACCGACTGATCCCAAGGGAAGGTCGCAAGACCACGCCCAAGTCCAAAGAAGGCGAGGTCTGGATCGTCGACCATCCCGACGGTTGGGCGGAGCGTAAGCTCGTCACCCCCAAGGTTGGCGAGTGGGTGCAGAACAAGAAGGATGAGACCTTCACTCAGAAAGGGCTCACGAGAGCGGAGCCGAAGGAGAACTCGATCCTCTTGGTTGGGGGTCCGGGCAACGGGAACAGGATTCCCACTCTCGTCAAGCTCGAAGACGTCAATGACGAAGTTCTCTACGCCCACGAGTATCAAGAAATACTCAACTCCATGCCATACAAGAAGCAGAAAGGTAAGCCTGTCCGTAGGCGGACGGCGAAGTACCGAGATGTCGAAATCACGACGAATCCCCGAAAGTATAAAGTCTGTATCCGCTCACTTGTCCTACGTCGTCTCGCACAAGAGAGACAGCGCAGCGGCGTGGGTTATGTGGTCTTTGGTGACACGGCAGTCTGGCTCCGGGAGGAAGACACGGACTCCGATGGCGGAGTACCACCGGTGGTGGGAGACCTCACAGCAGAAGAACTCATCTATCGACACTTTGGTAGCGGAGTTACGAAAGAAGTCAACGACAGCCCTCGGAGCGACGGGGAGGATGACTCTCCAGCAGGAGAGGGTGCAACTACAGAAAGGTGGAACCGCAGTGGCAAAGCTGGATCGAACCGGAAGGCAGGCCCGCCTGCTTTCCCAGCTAGAGGAATGGCTCAACACGGTGGGAGTGGAACTCCACGTAGGCAAATGGGCAAGTCGGTTGACCGCAGTCCCACGACTGATGATCTACCATCCACCGGCGAGCAACGACTACGACCTGCTGGCGCAGACGGGGGCAGGAGAAGAGGGAACCCTTCCGGCCCTCCTTCTCTACCGAGAAGGCCGTCAACCGGAAATCGTAATGCCCCTCCACGCTTTCCTCAGCGCCCTGTACGACGCGAGGGATAGCGAGTGGGGTTACGACCCGAAGCCTTCCGAGGACTTCATCTTCGATCCGACCACTCGGATCAAGGCTGTGCGTTCTGCGGTGAAGGCGGCTGTCACCGAACAGGCCAGGCGGTTGCAGCAGGCGCAGAGTGCCGCTGAGTGGAGCGGGCTTGAATGAACGAGCAAGAGGACACCCAGGAATGGATGAGTTGGGCCAGGTGTCAGGGTATGGACCCGGACATCTTCTTCCCCGAAGTCCACGATGACGTCTCGACACGGTTGGCCAGGGCCACATGTTCAGCTTGTCCCGTCAAGCCACAGTGCCTGGGCTACGGGGTCAGCCTTGGGGCGAAGTACGGGGTATGGGGCGGACATTCGCCACGAGAGCTACGACCGCTGCGTCGCCGCTACCTGGCGGAGCAACGGAAAGCACGGAAGCTGTGAGCTGGTCAGCCGCTCAGGCGGTAGCCGACGCTTGCGAACGTGCGGTAGCTGACGCACTCAATGACCGAGACAGCAAGGTCGAGCAGAGGATTCATGTTCTCATCACGGCCGATACTCTCGGCATCCCCGATCTGCTGAGCTACAGGGCAACGGTGGTCCGTTACCTGGCGAAGCATTACCCTCGCCTCCGGGCTCAGGTCTGGGGAAGATTCCAGACGGTGGCCGTCTATTTCGATATCGACCAAACCTGCCCAGCTCGGATAGGCTGGGAACCCACTCCCAACAACGACAAGGATACGTATGCTGCCCTTTGACAACACTCGCCAGTTCACGCTGGACCAATCGTACGGGACCCTGCCTCAACCGAGGCCGCCCGTCTCTTCCCGAACAGCCTTGCCCGAGGTGGCTGACGTCACCGAAGCCGCCCTGCTCGATGCGGTCAGCGAGGTTGAGACGGAGGAACCGTTCCCCACCAACCCCGAGGTAATCGCCGCTGAGCTGGAAGAGCTGTACCTCTTCGATCGCGTTGGCGAAGATGGGATGACCGTCAACAATGCGGTCCCCCGCCTGGCTGCCTACCTTGAGGCTATTGACCAAGAGGTCAAGCCTGAGTGGACCAACCTGACCCAACTCATGGACGTTGAAACCATGGAACAGTTGTTCCGTGGGGTCACCGGTCGTTATCGCAACGATCAGTTGATGCCGCTCAACGGTAGCCCTGCCATTTCGATCACATCACGCATGTTCACTCATACGCAGCGGAACCGCCGTCGTCAGTACGGCCCGGTTCAGATCGCTGAGGCGGCGAACTCAAACAAGTTCGATCCGACCTTCCGTGGTGCTGATGTCCATAGCGACCTTCGCCTGTATGTAGCAGCAGATCACCCGATCCTTGATGGCTTGGCAGCGGCGCTACATGCCGATCGAAGCGGTGTCCGCAATGGACCAGATTTTGTCAACGGGGCATGCAACCCGTACAACGCTCTACTGAAGTCGCTCGACGTGGCGTTCAACGTCACCTTCTACATGAAGTGGCAGGGGATGCGGTGTCGTCCGACCGAGTTGACCATCGACTTTGAACGGTATCGTAATGGCCAGACGGCCTACGATGCCGACACCAAGGCGGTTCATGACATCCTGAAGGACAGTCGCATTGTCAACGATGCGATCAAGCGTCGTGGTCATGGGATCCTGTATCCCACGCATAGCGGCGTGCCGCAGCATCCGGCCTACCCAGGTGGCCATGCCACCGTGGGCGGTGTGGTCGAGGCTTGGGCCAAGTACTGCTTCGAGATTGGTCAGCTCTCGGAGAGCGCCTACAACGACATCGTCGTCCATGAGGGATACTGCGGCTGGGGCCGTAGTCTTCTGCTGGTCCACTACGCCTCGGACAACCGGGCCGGGCGTCTTGTGGGTCACAAGGTGTTTGACCTTGTGCGCCAGGCCGACATGCCGTAAGCTCAGATCTGCCCCGGGATGGGGTTCACTCAGTTGGAGGTCCACCGTTTCGGCGGTGGGCCTTCTTCTTTTTCAGGAACCAACCTGATCGCTACGCTTCACCTGACCGAGAACATCCTCGATCGCTCCAGCAAGATCGTAGGCCGCATAACTCTGCGTCAGCGGGTCGTCGACTCTGACGATCGACCACCCTACGGTGGACAGGGCGATGTCCATCACCTTGCGATCCCGGCGAGGATCGTAGCCTTCTCGTTTCCCGTAGTTCTGGTCAATCTTGTCCAGCACTGGGAGGAATTCTCCCATGGCTGAAGCCAGGTTCGATGATCCGTAATAGTTGTCATCGTCACCCTTGACCGCTCCAGGGATAGCGGAGTAGAGCATCCGCAACGCCGGTACGTTGCCGCCTGGGAGTGCCTTCAGCTTGGTTGAGGTGGGTGACCCGGTGAGCGGGTTGCGATCCCCAGGGTTGAGCCCTGCACCCACGACGACAAGTCCCTTGGCGGCGGGGTTGACCGCCTCCAGGGCCCCGAACCCCGTCTCTGCTGCGGCTCTCTTGATATCGCCGTCCAGCAGGTACATGACCGGACGACCGAAGTTGTCCAATGCCGTAGCACTCTGGTCGAGACCACCGCTGTAGGAGAATCCTCCGCCAAGGGGGATGCGACCTTCGCCGTCCAACCATTCCGGCTGCAACGCTGCACGACCTTCAGCCTGTGCCACCACTGACGCCCCCAGGGCGAGACGCATGGACCCAGGCTTGCGTAGCACCAATTGCGCTGCGGTCTTGGTGGCCCTCGACCGCCACATGAAGAACGGTGACCAGACCTTGAGGCTTGCCTCAAGCTGAGTGAAGTCGCCGTAGTCGACGTGTAGCAGGGTGACCTTGTTCAACGCCTGCTCGATCGAATCCCCCGCCTGACGACGAGCAACGTAGAGCGAGGTACGGGCATGGCCTTCAACCGAGGGGAACCACTCCGCAGCACGTGCGGGACTGAGGTTCAAGGCTTCCCAACTCTTGGGCGAGGTGGCTCGTCCAACGAACCCCGCCAACCTGGCGACTGCCGAGTCTTCGGCTCGTGTCAGTTCGGCCAACGTGACCCTGGATGCGGCAAGGATGCGCATCGCATGATTCCGCTGAGCCTCTTTGGCCGCAGCGATACGACGTCGAGGTCCTGCACCACGACCAGCGCTTCGCCCCAGCTCCGCCCCTGTGGGCGTCTCAGCGACGCCACGGAGTAGAGCGTCCTCTTGGACCGTATGGAACAGGGAGTCGCCTCCTACGCCCATCTCGTACGCCTCACGCATGTGTTCAGCGAAGTCGTCCCCTTGGGACGCTGCGACCTCTCGCCAGGTGGCGGATCCTCCGAACTCGCCGGTGAGCGAGAGCGCATCATCCATGGCTGCACGTCGTGCCAACCGTTCAACCGAGAAGTATTTCCGGGCATCGGAGATGAGCATTCCTCCGTAGAGGAAGTTGCTCGTGAAAGCAGCTACCAAGTTCTTAATAGGGAAGCTTGGATTCACAATCCAAATGCTTTGCGACAGTGCAGTGAATTCCTGTAGAGCCTTGAATGCCTTACTCTTTGTTGTCCTGACTGGGTCGAACGAATCCATCACCATCTTGGCAACATCATCGTCGAGATCCCTGAACGATTGCATCCCATGTAGCCCGATGATCTTCCGTGCCATCCGGCGTGACTGGTAGTCAACCCATTCGACAGGAGTCTCGGTGAACTTTGCTCTACTCAGATCCTCGACCAACTTGTCGGGATCGGTAGCCGAGAGAACACGCCAACCTTTGTCGATGTTGATGATCGCATCTTCACCTTCCAGCACGGTGAGAGCAGATACCACACCAGAGACCTGAGCCTCAATGTTGTCAGTGGTCTCATCGAGCAGGGCGTCTACGCCCGTATCGAGGGCATCATCGTCGATGCGCAGCAACCGCATAGCCTCGATCGCAACACGATCGGTACCCGTCACCGCTACAGCATCATCCGATGCGGTAACCAGTCGCTGCAACAGCGACACATTGTCGACCGCAGGCGACGAGATCAGTCGCTCCAGCGTTTCTGAAAGGTCGGAGACGGCCAGTGCCTGGCGACGTTGGGCCTCGACCACAAAGGCTTTCCCCGTGACCGGATCGAGAACGGATGCGGCTGCCTGCACACGTTCGCCGAACGCACGAATCGTGCGAGAGTAGTCCGAAAGGCGGACATCTTTGACGGCGTCTCTCACTGCACCTGAACTGGCGATCTCCAGGAGATTGTCCAGGGGTTCGAGGGCGATGTCGTCCAACTGGCCATTGGCCAGCTTCATCAACCACCGCTGTGCGCCCATCTTCTTCGTCAGCCCGGCAACACGTGTGCGTGTGCCGACGGGGAATGAGAGGTTGTCGAGATAGTCGGCAACGTCATGAAGGTTCGTGGCCAACGACTCGAACTTGGCCTGCACAGAGAGCAGGCTGTCTGTGTCGCCCTTGGCTGTGGACAGTAGAGCCGAGGAGATCTTCTCCAGGTTCGACTCCAGTCCATCCATGCCAGTTCCGTCAACGGAAGACTTCACCGCACGTCGTCGTGCCCCCGGATTCTCCATGAATCGGAGAGTTGTCATCACGGACTCATCGCCACCGATGACCTGCTCAGCAAGGTAACGGGTATCCTTCTTCGGCTTCACCTTCAGGAGCAGCGGGGTACCCTCGTCCTCGTCGAGGATCGTGGCAATACGCCCCATCGACTCTTGGTACAAGGCCACCGCATCCTGCTGCACCCTGCTCGCCTGAGTGAACCCAGCAGACGAACGGTCAAGGTCGTCCAGTGCCGCACGAACCGCCACCGGGTCGAACGTACCCTCCACCGCTGAAGGCAGTGCATCGGCCAGGCGTTCCAACGCCACACCGCGACCGAAGATGTCGGTCACACTCGACGGACGAAGCAAGTCCTTCGGCTCGATCACTCCCTGCAAGCTCTTGGAGCCCATCGAATAGTTCAGGTCGACCATGTCGATCACAGTCGGACCGAATCGTCTCGACAGGATCGAGGCGTTACCTGCCAACACTTCGGCAGCGTATTCGTCTGGGACTCGGTAGGGCACTGCCCCCTCAACGTTGAAGCTGAACTCTGGCTCACGAGCACGGATGCGGGAAACCAGTTCGTTGCGAACGTCATTGTCGGCCAGGTCGGCCACGGGCCTACCCATCTGATCCATCTCTTCACGAACGATCGTCCACCCGTTGGTGGACAGGCCATCAATGGCGGCGACTGCCTTGCCAGCGTCGTCGAGAACCGAGAGATCCAGGTCGATATCGAGTGGCACATCTTGTGCTTTGCCACGCCAGAACTCCGCCGAGTTCTCTTCGGTGATTCTGACAAGTGGGATGATCCCTCGTGCTTCCGCTCTTGCGGCTTTCTGTACCGCAGATGAGGTGACGGCAGCGAAGTAGTCATCGCTCTTGGCTACCTCACGGAACAGCTGACCGGTGCGTCCACCAACGTTGGTGCCGACGGCATACAACGCCTTCCCCAAGGCTGAATCCGTGTTGGCCAGGTTCCGCAATTTCGGAGCAATCGAGATCCCACCCTCGGCGAACCCGAGAGGCAAGTTCCCCAGCGTGAAGCGCTCCCCGACGAAGGGGACCTTCGCTGTCCTCTGGGGAAGAAACAACTTGAATGGTTCGTACAACTCAGGCTTGGTGCGGATGGTCTTCCGACCCTCACCCAACAGCGTGTTCACCGCTTCTCGTGTGGTCGCTTCGTCGATACCGAGATCAACAGATCTCTCAACGACCATCTCCCCCAGCTCACGATCGGAGTAGTTCTGTGCTGACCGACGTTTGCTGAGGTTGAACCTGAACGGTTCATACTCAGGCTTGGTCACCAAGGCCTTGAAGGCTGCGTCATCGCCAGCCTCGATAGCTTCGATCATGGCGTTGTCGCCGAGGTCGGTAGCAGCTGTGCGAATAGACGACAGCGCACGTCGGGTCAACGTCTTGGTGCCTGACTTGGCGGCATCATCCAGGATGCCAGCACCACCCACCCAATTCAGCGGATCGGTGATGAGTTCGATTGCGATCTGTGCCGGATCGTTGGCATTGACATCGGTTCCACCGATACTGAAGGCCCGAGGTCCTTCGGGTACATAGCGGTTGAAGATGTCTCCCGCTGTCTGCTGTACGCCTTCGTCGTCGAGACCAAGGATCTCTTTGCGTGAAGCGAAGACGTCGTCGAGTATGGCCCTGGGGTCGGTGTTGAGGTTGCCCGGAGTGAGAGCACCATCAATCCCGGCATTGATCGCTGCGCCAACAGCGGCAGCGGGTAGGCCTAGGGTGTTTTGTATGAGCAGGGCAAGGTTGACGCCCGCATCCTGAGCCCGCATCCCATCGAGTTCGGATTCGGCAACTGTGACAGCATCACGTAGGCGTTGCTTCTCGGCGCCGTTGAGGTCGTCCTCGTCAAGCTTCTTGCGACCTGCCTCGATCTGCTTTTGAAGGATCTCCTTGGCCTTCTTGAGTTGTTCTTCTGGGTCGGGGACTTCCCCTTTCAACTCGCCGTTACCGGAAGTATCCTTCTCTTCCGGCTTCAGTTCGTCACCGATATCCGGTACGTCGTACTTCCGTCGCAGTCTCTCGTCGAGAGACGACAGCGAAGCGGAAGGATCTTCATCCCTCCCAAGCACTACAAGGTCTTCAGTTGTCGGACCACCCGGTTCGCCGGGCAGAGGCGTGACCAGACGAGGTGCGGCTAGAGCCGACACGCTGTCACGAATGGACTTGGTTCTATCCAGGCGCTTGGCCTGGAGTTCTTCGAACGTGGCCATCAGGACCCAGCTCCCAACGCCCGAGCCTGCTCGGCAACAGCGCGTCTGACATCGTTGTCACTTGCCTCCGCACCCTTGGACTCAAGCTCTTTGCGATACTTGGCAATCATGGCGATTGCCGTTTGTGACTGAAGTGCTGCATTGGGTGCGATCCCCTCATTGCTTGCCGCCAGCGTGTACTGGACCAGATCCGCTAGCGATCCTGATTCCTGTCGCAGCGCCCCCAGCGCTTGCGATCTGGTGCTCAGCTTCGCTGCCTCTTCAGCGATAGCCGTCTCCGTATCCGTCTGAGCGTCGTCGATGCTCTTGAGTCGAGCAGAGGCCTGGGCCTGCTCGTCCTGAGCTAGAGCGGAGAGTTCGTTCACGGTGCGAACGTTGGTTTCCAGCGAAGCCAGGTCCCTTCCTGGGGACACCTGGCCGGGAATGCGGGAAGACTGGACCGCTGGTCCAGGATCACGGAACCCTGGAATCGGGGACTCTCCCACGACCCCTTCGTTGGGGTCGGGCACAACATTGCGCTCCGATGGAGCGAGAGTGGTCTGTGAGTCGATGGCTCCCATGTACCTGCCGACCAAGTAATCGCGGTAGGCGATCTGGTCGTCGATGGCTTGACCCTCCAGTCGCGCCAATGCATCAGCGGCTTGACCGGTACGGATCTCCCCTCGGAGTTGATCGAAGTACGCCTGGCGGGCGGCGGATTCGTCGCTCTCGGTTGATGGGCGTGACAACGCCATGATCGAATCACTGATCCTGTTGCGTGCGAAGTCCTGAGCCTTGCTCAGGGCCGCGCTGAAAGCACCCGGCTTAGCCGATGCCTCATCGGCAGCGAGGGCAATGAGAGGGTTCTGGCCGTCACCAAGGCGTCGTGCTGCGGAAGCTCGATAATCGGCAGTGAACTCTTCGAGGGTTCTGCCCGTGTTGGGGATTCCTCGGAACTGAGCTGTTCGCCCTTCGGGGTCAGTCTCAGCAATGGTCCGCTGGTAGTCAGCGATCGTCTGCTCCCTCAGCCACGGAGGTTCCGCCCTGTCGGTTCCCGTGTCTTCCAGGAGTCTGCGATAGAGGGCAGCCTCGGATGACTCACCACGCTTACGTCGTGCTGCGGCACGATCGGTGGCACCATCACTACTCTGCACCTGAGAGGGACGTGGTCCCGTTGGGGTGCCGAGTGCAGTCGAGAGGTCTTCCTTGTTGATGTAGATAGCCATTGCTAGAGGAACCTCGGGGGAGTAGGGAACGGGCCGATCCAGCCCTCCCAAGCGGAGATGTGAACGTGATCGAAATGGTTGGCCACTCGCCATAGAGCGTATCTGAACGGCTTACCGCCATTGCGGGAAGCGTTCGCTTTGACCCAAGCTGCAAGCTTGTCGCCTGCTCCAGCGCCCCTACCGTTGGCGTTACATCCAACGTCCAGGGCGCCACACCAGTAGTGATCGGAGTTGGCGGCACCGCCTGGAGGGCGAGTGCCTGCCGCACGACACTGGCCGATGTTGCCGAAAGACGATCCACCTGCGGCCTTGATCTGCTGACCGAGCAGCTTCAAGTGGTCGGTGATTGCCGAATCTGCGATATGAATGGTCTTCCCACCCGGAAGCTTGACGGTCTTCGGTCCACCAGTGCTTACGGCCTGAGTCGTCGACATAGACGCAGAGGTATCGCCAGCGCCAGGGCGAGGGCGTGAACCGATGATCGGTATATCAGCGAGGGATGGGAGGACCGTCGTGTCTCCGACATCTTCCGCTCGGAAACCCGTTGGGTCGCTGTTGTAGCGGTGCAGTTCGTCACGCTCCCTGCCCGTGGGTGTGTCATTGGGAGCCCGAGAAGGCAACAGGTATGCGGGACCCGGACGGGTGCCCTTCTTTCGCCTGGGAGGTACGTATATTGCCACATCAGTACCAATTGTTTCTATCGTGGAATTTGATAGCGGCACCTGGGGTGCCATATCTCTGTGCTACGTACTTGAGTCCAAGTGCGATCTGTTGGTCCACGTCATTGGTCCGACGTCCACCCACGGTGGACCATGTGCCGTCGAGGAACTGGAACAGTCCGTAGGCGGTACTGTTTGGGTTGTCTGCCTCTGGGTTGAAGGAGCTTTCACGCTTCACCAGTTCGAGCAGTGCGTCGAGTTCCGCTCCACGCCACCCATAGCCCGCTGCCGCTGCGCTGATGCGTGCTGCGATGGCTTCTCTGCCTTGAGGGATCTTCGGCGCCGAGACGGGCGAGGACGACGCTGTAGCTGCCCTCGCAGCAGTGCGAACGGTGGAACCCGAGGCGCTACCCGCCTGGGACAGGAGGTTGTTGATCGAGGACCTGAGTCCGGTCTGCGTATTGGAAGGTGCTTCCGCAGGGAGGCCCGACAGTTGGCGTGTTT
>MTKY01052214.1_pt1 | contig 17374 bp, 17 predicted proteins | sample 1042731 | NCBI WGS metagenome assembly MTKY01 (sample SAMN06212206, study PRJNA360538) | anaerobic digester metagenome | biome: Wastewater treatment plant; material: sludge; isolation source: anaerobic digester fed with sludge from wastewater treatment plant | place: Denmark: WWTP Soeholt ... | reverse complement strand
GGCGCGCCGCGCATCTCCGCCATCTGGAACGTCGCCGGCGTGATTGCGCCGATTTCCAGCGGACGATCCCACGCTGCGGCGACGACCGTGTTGCAGGGGACGCCGAGCGCGCCGTGCGCCGGGGAGAGCAAATCGGGGCGCGGCGGGGAAACGTCCGGCTCGGTGGTGAAGCTCCAGGTTGCGCCTGCCGCCAGCGGCGTCCCGTCGAGCGTCTGGATCGCGGCGCTGACGTGCGCGGTGTAGGTCGTGCTGTAGGCCAGCCGGGTCTGCGGGATGAACGTGGCTTCGCGGCTGTCGGCGTCGTAGCGGATGAGGCCGCGCACCGTTCCATACGGCCCGCCGGAGAGGGTGAAGGTAGCGCTGTGGATGGTCGTCGGGTCCATCGCAACGCGGAAACCGGCGTACAGCGGTTGGTCCACGTTGACGTTCGTTGCGTCCGGCGCGGGGGAAACGTAGTCCACGCCCACGGGGTTGGCGATGGTGAACGGCCCGGCGACGGCGCTGGCAGTGTTGAGACCGTCGGTGGCGAGCACGCGGACGAGCGCCTGGGTGGTGTTGAGCAGGCTGGCTGTTTCCAGGGTGAAGGCCGTACTGGGGAGGTGAATGGCTTGCGCTTCCCAGGTCGCGCCGTTGTCGGCGGAGACCTGGACGAGGAAATGGCGCGTCTCGCCGGGGTCGCTTTGCCAGGCGATGGGCTGCGGGCCGCTCCAGGCGGCGCTTCCCGGCGGAGTGATGCTCACTGTGGGCGGCGCGGCGCTCAATGTCCGTTCGGCCAGGAGTGCGTTATCGCTGGTGCGGCGAATCTGGATGCGCGCTGTGGCGGCGGGGTAGGGGACTTTGAGCGCAAAGGGCGCGGGGTGCTCCGGTGGAATGTCCCGTGTATCCCGGTTGGCGTATTGCAGGGCTGTGGAGGTGTTGAAGTCGCGCGTGTAGCCGGGGATTTCCTGCCCCGCACTGTCCAGGAACACGAGGCGATACGGGCCGGCGGGCGGCGCTTCGAATTCGCCGGGTTCGAGCTGGTACCAGGGGTCGAGTTCCACGCCGCCGGTGGAGGGGGTGATGAGGCCGGTCGCCAGCAGCAACGGGTCGGCCAGCGCGGTTTGTTGCGCGGCCCGCGTGGCAGTGGTGAGGCGGTTCAGCAGCGCGCGATAGTTGTTCCACTCGATCCACAACCGCTCCGGCGGCGGCGATTCCACCGGATCGACGTTCATAAAGCTGTTGATGGTCGTCAGCGTTTTCGAGGTGTGCGGCTCCATCAAGGCGGTGCTGATGCGGCGGTCTGCGCGCGCGCGCACGTCGTAGCCTGATCCGCCCTTGTGCGTGTCGTGCTCGAAGCCGTACAGGTGCCCGGCTTCGTGGGCGGTGATGTAGCGGAAATAGTCGGAATACGTATCCTGCACCAGCATACTGTACCATGACTGGCGCGGTGAGGTGAGGCCGATGTCGCCCAACCAGGATAACGGCGCATAGCCGACCATAAAATCGCAGCCGGAAGTGGCGGCGCACAGAGCGTTCAGTTCCAGCAGGGCTTTCAGAAGCTGCATATCGCCGGCCGGCGCGGAACTCCACACGTAAGCGCCTATCGGCGCGTAGTAGGGGACGGCGCTGGCCGGTTGCGCCAACCGCACGTTGGGAACCGGGTAGATCGCCTGCATGCCGCTGCGGTAGCCCAGGGTGGCTCTGCTCAGATTGACCACGCCTTCCTTGCCGTAATCAGCCCCGACCGCCAGCGCGCGCGAGTGGACGGTAAGCCAGCGTGTCTGGACGACGTTGCGCGTCTCCACCCCGGCAAACGGCTGCGGTTCGCCGTGACTGTCGCGCACGGTGACGGATGCGCGGATCAGGTACGTCCCGACCTCTGTGGGGGTGAAACCGTAGTAGTTGACGCTGTCCTGTGAGGCGAGCCGCATAGCCTTGTCGTTGAGGCGGTAACGGCGCGCAGTTTCCTCCGTGTAGTCGAAGTGCCAGTCCGAACCATCGGTGCGCCACGATGCGGTTCCCAGGGGCGAACCTGAAGGCGATGCCCACGTCAACTTAATGTCCTCCACGTCCACGTATTCCCACAAATCCTTGTACCACACGTCGGGGTGAAAATTGGCGCTGGAGAGGAACACACGCAGCGCGGTGGGTTTGCCGACGACGAGGGTTTCGTCTTCGAGCACCTGCACCGGTTCCAGCCGCACTTCGAGTTGCGGGAGCGTCCAGAAGGACCAGGTTTCACCGAATTCTAGCGGCCCGCCGCCCAGGTCCTGGACCCAGTCATCGTGATTTTCGATGATTGCATCGGCCTCGCCCCAAATGTGCGCCTCGTAGCGGATGCCGTCTTTGAGCGGCGCATTCGGGATGAAGGCATATTCGACCTCGTTGATCCGGCGCGTCTTCCCGGCCACGTAGACCGGTTCTTCCTTGTCGTTGAGATAGTACACCTGGAACGTGTTCTTGTTCACGGTGGCTTCAGAAACGATCGTGGTGAATCTGACGCGGATTTCGGGGAGTGTTGCGGCGGCGTCCGGCTGCACGGGGACGTTGCGCGTTTCGTGCGCCGGCCACACGTCTTTGACGGCCAATTCGGCATACGCGCGGAGTTGCACTTTGGTCAGGTCGAAGCACGTGCAGGCGCAATCCGGCAATCCCAAACAGTGACAAAAGTCCTGCTGCTGGAACCAAAGGTTGTTCTCACCGTCGATCAGTTCGGTGTAGTCGAAAGGGACCTCCTGTTCTACGGGCGCTGCGTTGGGCCACGTTGGCGTCGTCCCGATGGCGCCGATGATGTTCCACTCGCCGGGGAACTCGCCATCCACCCACTCTTGGGGGTCTCCGTTGAGTCCTACGGCCCAGGTGGGATTGGTATAGCGTGGATTGCCGTCCTCGTCCAGGACATAGGCCTTCTCAGAGAAGGTCAGAATCAACGAGGTATCGCTCAATTCGGTGGGATCCTGCGCGCCGATGTCGAAGGGCCAGCGGAGGCGGGAATACATCACACACCAAGAATTGGGATATTCGTAAGTCCAGACGGTGTAGCCACCTGCGTCTTTTTTGACGGAAACTGGATCGCCGATGGCAGCAACGGCCTCAATTTCAGTGGAAGAGGCTGGCGGCGGGATTTGCGCTGCTGCAGAACGCGCCGTCGCGCCTGGCAGCAGCCCGCCGAGAACAATCAGAACGATGCAGACAATGATCCAGGTGGAAACTCTATTACGGTCCATTTTTGCACTCCTATAAAATAAACCACCAAGACACGAAGACACAAAGGAAACCTGTGAAACCTTTGTGACCTGGCGTCTTTGTGGTAAAAATTCATTGTCGTTACTGTCTCAGCACAAGGGGCAAGAAGATGTGTTTGTCCAACACCAGCCCTTTGATCACAATCTCGTGGACGTCGTATGTCGTCGCTCCGGCCATAGCGGCGGTGATGGTGATCGTTTTTGTGCCCGGCAACGCCCAGGTGAAGGCGGCGCTGTCGTAGGTCTGGTAGAGGTTGGCGTGGACGATGGGGGGGTTGTCGGTGGCTTCCCAGGTGTAGGTGATGGGGAAGATCGTAATCTTCGGCGAGATGGCGGCGTTGAAGGTGTAGGCGCGGTTGGTATCGCCCTGCGATAGACCGCTTGCCGTCACATCATAGACAAGCGCCGCCCGCGTGGTATGGGCAGACGTGACGCCGTCCGTAACGGCGAGCGTGATCCGCTTGTCGCCCCGGCTCGCCCAGGTGAAGGTGACGCTGTCTGTGGCCGCCAGACCCGGATGCGTGACCGTGATTTGATCCGTTGCCGTCCATGTGTAGGTGATCGGCTGCCCGGCGTACCCCGCCCAGACGAGATCGCCGGTCAATGGAACGACTTGCCCCGCGCCGATGAACAGCGGGCCGGACGTGACGACGTTGGGGACGCCGTCGGCGCGCCGCCACCCCATATCCTGGAAGATACCCAATGTCACCGGGCCGGGATGGCGGGTCACGCCGCTGTAGAAGGGCGTCATCAGATGGTTGATGCTCGAACCAAAAGCGGTTGGGTCAAGGTGGGAGAGACTGCTGCCAACTGTCCAGTTGCCCGGTGTGTAGAGTTTGGCCGTACTTCCTGCGTTGGCAGCGAGGGTATTCGGCCCGCCGAAGTTCGCGTCGCCCTTGAGGCGTTCTGCCAGCGCATAGGGGTCATCGGACAGGTAACTCAGGAGTGCAACGCCCGCGCTGTCCACGGCGAACCAGTCGTAGGGCGTGGGGCAGGGGTAAAGGTAGCCGACTGGGCCATTGCCGCAAAACCCAACATTGTAGCTCTCATACATATTGCCGACGAAACCCAACCCGTGGGCCAGCTCGTGCAGCGCCACCGAGACGAAGTCTTCGCCGCTAACAGGGGCAGTGAGGCGCGTCGGTGTTAGCACGAAAGACCACGTCGTATCGGACTTGAATTGTAGCGCCATATCTGCCCACGTGGGTTCCAGGTCGGTGCCGCTGAGCGCGTTGGCTAACGCAATGGGGTAGGCGGTGTTGACCAAAGGCGCGCCGGAGAAGTTGTAAATGTACTTCGACGGCATACCGGTCCCCAGCGCATCTCCGCTGCTTAGGTTCGGCGTCCAACACACCGTCACCTCGATAGGCACGGTGGACGAAATCCACGTTCCCCAGAGCGACGCGGCGTAGTCGAGCGCAGCCACCGCTTCGGCGGGCGGCGTCTCACAGCTTGGCGGCGCACCCCACGTGATATTGAACGTCGCGCCGCCGGTCGGCGTCGCCGGCGCCGCAAAGACAACGACCGGCGCTATCCAGCCGCCGGTCGCTAACAAGAGCACAATCGCCGAGAACCCACGTGATATTACCGTCCAATAGTGGAACTCCTTATCCTTGACAGCGCCAACAACGCGCCGTCCACGACGCCATAAACTTAACTTCAAGGCGCTCATAGATTTCCTCCCACACTACGATGCGTTTCCTAATGGCAAACCTCTGCCCCTGTATCTTATGCTAAGTATAATCCCGATTCTTCATTATAACAAGCGCAACGTTAGTTGTTTGCCATAATTCACTGCTCTTGAAGAAGTCGTCGCAGTAGTTCAAGACTGTCATCTCCTCCTTTGCTGCTGGGGCAAAAGTGGTCAATCGTTAGCTCTGCGCCGGTATCTGTTTCACTGATGCCACAGAACTCGCAGGCAAAGTTGGCGCGACGGCGCACCTGTTCGCGGATATGCGGCTCTACTGCCATGCGAATTGAACTGTAGCTTGTTGCGCCAATTGACGCCGGAATCGCATAATTTCTTCGCGCAAGACTTCGTTCTGTTGTGAAATGTCTTGAATCTGTTTTGCTGTATGGCCGATGCGATACAAGACGCTATCAATATCAGCTTGTAGAGAACCCTGATTCTCGGCAGGCGTATCTCGCCGTAAAATCATCGTTTCTTCCCGGTCCTGTTTGTCGTACCAGGCGTCGAGTTGCGCCTGTTCTTCTTCGGATAGCGATTCGCCCCGCGTTGCGCGATTATGGAGTTGTTTGCCTAATGTGTCGGATACCATTCTGCTCCCCCTGTCGCAGTGCTGTGTTACACTTATTCTAGCATAAAATGGCGGATTCGGTTAATCAGAATTTACACCCAACAGCTTCTGCGTCTTGGCGCTGGCCCCGGCGGGTTGCTGTCTGGACGCGAGACGTCCAGCGTTTGGCTGTTTAGACAAGTTGCCAGGATTCCCCGAAAGCGCGAGCGCGCCTCTCGTACTCTCAGGCGCGACCAATGCTATCTTGCCCCGCGGGCCGGCTCTTTCTTAGCCTGGGTTGACCTGGCACTCCGGGCAGAAGTAGACGCTGCCGCCCATAAAGGCCGCCTTTTCGATGGGCGCGCCGCAGTTGGGACACGGCTCGCCCACGGTCTTGCTGTAGAGGATGCGCCGGTAGCCGCCGGGTTGGCCGTACAGGTCGACTTCGTCGTGGCGACCGCCCCGTTCGACGATTTGCCGCAGCGTTGTGCGGACGCTGTCGTAGAGCGCGCGCCGCTCCGCTTCGCTCGTCTCGACGGCGCGGCGGCGGGGATGCAGCCGCGCGTGGAAGAGGATGTCTTGCAGGCAGCCGTTGCCCAGTCCCCACAGCCCCGGCTCGCTGATGAGAAAATACTTGAGGCTGGCTTTGCTCTCCGGCGGCAGCGGCGCGAACAACGCCTGGAAATAATCCCACGTGAAGGCGTCGTCCAGCGGGGTGATGCGCTCCTGCCGGACGTGCGGATGCTGTCCGGCCTCCGCGCGCGGCAGGAGCAGCGTGTTGCCCCACCCGGAAATGGCGACGGTGAGGTAGTCGCCGTCCTCGAAGTGGAGGAAAAGCTGGTGCTTTTTGGGCAGCGCGCTTTCGTCGCTGTGGAGGAGGATGCGTTCGCCGCCGCAGCCGAGCACCAGTGTGTAGTCCGCGCCAATCTCCGTGAGGATGGACATCCCGTGCGCCGTGGTCCCGCCGACGGTCTGGCCTGCGAAAATCGCCGCGTACTCCTCGGACGAGCCGCTGGAGAAGGCGAACTTGTGCGGCGCGTTGCCCCGGTCGCCGGAGACGATGCGCTTGCCTTTGAGCGCGGCGTCCATTTGCCGCCCGATGACGATGGCTTCAGGGAGTTCGATCATAATCCCTCCGAAATTACAACTTGTTTCACGCAAAGGCGCAAAGACGCAAAGAAATAAAACTTTGGCGACTTGGCGTCTTTGCGTGAGATTTTTTACCGGATTTCCATATGCAGGCCGATGATGTTGTTCGGCGAGGCGTCACCCTCGAAATGGTAGTACCATTCGCGGCACTCCGGGCCTTGCGTAAGGCTGGCGTCTTTGATGGCCTGCATCAGCTCGCCGTAAGCTTCGCTGATGTGGGCCAGGCTGCCCCAATAAAGCAGCGCCGCGCAGCGGTAGGACGGCAACGTCATCACCTGCGCTTCGCCCGCAGGCTGCGTTCCCACTTTTACCGGGACGCCGACTTCCATCAGGTACATTTCCGGCGCGCCGGTGGGGTAGTAGCGGATGATGACGGGCGCGCCGTCGCCGACACGGGCTTCGGCTTGCGCCGCTTCGAGCAGCGGGATCAAGCGGTCCAGTTCCTTGTCCAGATCTGTCATTGCTGTCGGCGGGCACACGACGTAGAAGAACGGCTGTTCAGGCATAGTTTGCAGGCGCATCTGGCCGATGAGGCAGTCTGTATTGGTTGTCATTGTATGATCTCCTTGGTATTATTTAGATTGATTAACGCCTGGCACATCCGGCGTGATGCGGCGTACCTGGTTGAGCAGGCCCAGGGTGTTCGGCCCGTAGAAATCGCCGTTGAGCGAGTTGATCATGCCGCGCACGTTGTACATCAACCCCAGGTTGGCGACGCGCTGTTTCGGCGTGACGACCATCGCGCTCTCATCCATCGCCACGTGCTGTACGTGACCGACGAACAAGTGCCACACACTGCCTTCGTGCAGCGGGCGATGCCACGCCAGCTTGCACTCCACATTGATCGCACACTCGGCGATGCGCGGGGCCTGGACGGTCTGCGCGGGTTCGACGGTGAAGCCGGCGTCGATGATCTCGTCGTTATCCGGCCCGTTGCGATTGATCGTCTCGGTACACTGCGGGTGTAACTCGACCGAGGGGAAGTTGAGACACCATTCACCTTCGCGCAGGATGTTGGCGTAGGTGTGCGTGTAGTCGAGTAGCGCCAGCAGCGACGAGTAATGCTCGCCTTCGCCCATCAAAAATCCCCAGGAGTGCAGGTTGGCGTTCCCCGCGCCGTTGGCCTTGCGTGTGGTCACCAGGAAAATGGGGTTGGGCACGGTGATGACGTATTCCAGCCAGGAAAAGACCGTGTATTTGCCCGGCCAATCCTCGATCAGATAGGGTGGTTGGGTGATGCCGATTTCGTGTTTCATAGGTTATACTCCTCAAAGAATCATGAATCATGAATCATGATTCGAAATCGGCAACTTTCGTCTCCCTGGATGATGGAAGAGACAAGTTCAACCGTGACTGGCCGCTCCAGGAGCGTTTCGAAGAGCTGGTGATACCAGCCACAGGAGCACTGGCAGTAGGTGGGCGAGAACGCTGTTTTGGTCTGGTTCACCGATCCGCAGTAGCAGCGGGTATATGTGGCGTGGATGACATCACCTTCACGCCGCAGATGCCCGCCGCCGATGTGCGACTGGTTCAAGCGCACCAGCAGGTCATCCAGATCGGCGGCGGTTCTGGCGAGTTTGCGCGCTTTGTCGAGGATGCTCGCGCCGATGCACTGCCGCCCGCAGGCTTGCATGATCGCCTGGCGGGTGGGTTCATCCACGGTTTGATCCAGCGCATCCATGACGTCTTTGACGCAGCGCGCTCTTTGCAGCGGCGTCGTCAGCGTGTCGTAGTCGCCACAGGCTTGCGCCAGGATTTCCGCCGTCGTCTCAGGCACGCGCCCCGCGATGTTTTCCTGAAAAACGTGTGGTCTGAATGGCATAGCCTTCCTCCTTAATAGTGAATCATGAATCAAGGATCATGATTCTTGATTCATGATTCTTTACCACTCCGCCGGCGGGTGGAAGTTGGCGTCTTCCTCGTACAGCGCGCGAATGGCGGCGAAGTCGTCCGCCAGAGTGAGCGCGGCGACGCGATCCATCAGCGCGTAGACGGGTTCCACCTGATCCGGCGCCAGCTCGATCAGATAGCCCCAGCCGCCGTCCCACGGCAGGATTTCGACCTTGCTGAACGCGAGGAAGTCGCGCAGCAGGTCGCCGCGCACGAACTCGATGCCATGCCACTCGAAGATGCCGAAGTCGTCGGGATTGGCCGCGCCACTGCGGCAGAGCTGCCACGCATCCCCGCCGACGACGAAGCGATTGCGGGGCGTGTCCAGCGGGTCGAAGTCCAGCTTGAGCGCCTCTTGCATCATCGCATCAAGCTGCGCGTCCACCAGCACCCACCGCGCCTGTTCCGCGTTCCAATACTCGACAACCCAGTGATCCTCGTAGTGCCCGGAGATGAAGTACGTGCCGAAGCCGCAGCGCGCCCGCGCCGGGACGCCCTGGTGCCGCAGGATCGCCGTCATCATCACGGAGAAGTCGCGGCAGTTGCCGACGAGCTTGCGCTCGTGGGGGCGCGCCTCGGTCAGCGGGCGGTCGTCCAGTTCCAGGATGCGCGCCAGTTGCTTTTCCACGGTGCGCAGGTTCACCTCGGCCTTGCGCTCGTCGGTCAACTCCAGGCCGTAACTGCCTGCCCAGAAGATGTGGACCATCACGCCTTGCAGCGTCTTCACCAGCGCGGGGAGGTCGGTGGGCAGGTCGTCGAACAGGTGTGCGTAAGGGCCGGGATTCGTCATCGGGCCGGGTTGAGTATAGTAGGTCAACATATCGTTTGTCATTGTTCAGTCTCCTTGTCTATAGTCAATGTCCAAAGTTGAGAGGGTGTCCAAGAGCTATATGGCAGAAGTGCGGTATTTGTGACTCAACCAAATGTTATCTGCGAAGTTGGTTGGACTGCGACTTGTTTGGCGCTCAGTTTCTCGTTCCACTTCTCGATCAGATCGACGGCATCTTTGCTGAAGCTGCTGTGACCATCCTGAACCAGAATCACGTCGAAGCCTGCCTCCTGCGCCCCGATACAGGTCGCTTTCACACAGCCATGTGTGACGAGGCCGGTGACGACCACGGTATCGACATGGAGCGAGCGCAGCGTTTCTCCCAGAGGGGTATCCTCGAAGGCGTTTCCATGTTGTTTGTGAATGATGTAGTCTTTGTGCTGGGGTTGAAGCTGCGGATGAAGTTGCCACTCTGCCGAGCCTTTCACCAAATGTTTGGCGGCCGAGTGCTGCACGTAGATCACCGGAACACCGCTCTGATGCGCGCGGTCAACGAGCATGGTGATGTTTTCGAGCAATTCGCCTACCTTGTAGATGGGGGTGGATTTCTCGAAAAGCCCCTGCTGCACGTCGATGACGAGCAGGGCGACAGGATGTTGATTTTTCGTTGCTGCTGTATTGTCTGTTACTTCCATTTGTGATTTCCTCTCTTTACGTGGTTTATTCCTATGGCCGTCCGGTGCCGCCGTAGTCTGAAGTTCAGGCGGCGATCTCGTAGTGGGCGTCCACCCAGGCGTACAGGGCTGTGACCGCATCGAGCATGGCACGGGTCAGCTCGCGCGTGTGGATGGTCTTGAAATAATAGCACATCTTGACGGGCTTGCCGCGGTAGATCGTCGAGACATTGTTGTACCGGCCAATTTTGCTCCCATTTTTGCTTTCCTCCTACAATGGTTGGCACACCGGGCAGACGCGCGTGTGCGTGCTGCCGGTTCTGATGTTCTCGATCATTGCGCCGCAGATCGGACACGGCTCATTCTCCAGGTGCAGGATGTGCATGTGACGTTGATCCCATTGCCCTTTTTCGCCGTAGAGGTTCTGCTCCCAGGCGCTGCCGCCCAGATCGATGCTCTGTTGCAACGTCTCGCGGAGCGCGGCCCACAGGTTGGCGATGTCGGCGTCGCTCAATGACGCAATCGAGCGTAGCGGGTGGATGCGCGCCAGGAACAGCGGATCCTGCACGTAGACGTTGCCGATCCCGGCGATGCGCTTCTGGTCGAGCAGGAACGTCTTGATCGCGCCTTTGCGCCCGTTCAGTAGCGCGCGAAACTCGTCCAGGCTCAGATCGAGCATGTCGGGACCGAGTTCTGCGGTCATTTTGTGATCGGCGAGGGTGGGGGCGTGGTGCGAAAAACCGAACCACCAGAAGTTCACCGCCAAACTGGCCCCGTCGCGGAAGTCGAAGATGAGGCGGTACTTCTCCGGCAAATGATCGCGGTCGGTCAGGAGGATTTCGCCGCCCATGCCCAGGCAGAGCAGCAGCCAGCCCTGCGACAAGGCCACGCGCACCCATTTGCCGCGCGGGGTTATGTCGTGGATTTCCGTTCCCCGCAACGCCGTCTGGAACTCGTCCACAGGGACGTTGAGGCACTTGGGTTGCAACACTTCGACCTCGCCGAAGGTGCGACCGACCAATTCTTTCCGCATATCGTGGGCCATCACGTAGATTTCAGGAAGTTCAGGCATTGGAATTTATCTCCTTATCTGCCACAATAGCGATCCGCAGTAGCGCAGTGAGCTGCTTTTGGGCCATTGCATCTTGAAGCGCCGGGATGGTTGTCGGCAAGATAGTGGTGTGGTCAGTACGCTGCGCCAGATTATCAACCGTTGTGACACTCATAAAGATGTCTCCTTCGTCGTTTTTTCAAAGAGCTTGAGAGCCGGGCAGCCAAGCCGGCCTTGTTCGCAGTACTTGCAGAGCAGATTCCCGCGGATTGCCCCTGTCCCGGCGGAGGCCAGCGCAACCAGGAACGCCATCAAGATGAGGCGCAGCCAGGCAAAATCCAGGATCGACAGGATGATTCCCCCCAACAGAGGGAGCAGCGAAATCAGGAGGTCGGGCAGAAGCTCCTTCCAGTTGGCCTCTTTCGTGGCAAAGGCCTGGGGATTGCCTCTTTTGAACAACAGCGCGCACAGCCGCCCTTTGCCCGTGCCGCAGTTCTTGCCGTAGTAGAAGCAGTTGATGCAGGCTGTCCGCATCACGCGCACTTCCTGCCACAGGCAGAAGAGCAGGTAGGCCACAGAAACCCACGGACTGAATCCGGCCATGATGACCGCGCCGATCACGTAAATAGACACCGGAACCAGGTTGCAGACGAGGATGATCCACGCTGGATAGTTTTCGTAACGTCCTTCCATGTGTTACCTCCTATGGTTGCCAGACTGTGCTTTTCAGTCCCATAGCCTGTTACGAGCTAGAACAGTCTCGTGACCAGCCAAGACAGGCCGACCAGCAGCAAACCGGAAATCCCGCAGGTGATCATAAGGTTTTTGCCTCGAAAAGTATCTGCTGCCCAGAGCGTGGAGCGTTCATCTGGATTCAACTGGACCGGCGGCCAACTGGTGACGCGCTGGCGGTATCCCTGGAAGGACACAAACCCGAATACGATCATGATAGCGCCGCCCCAGAAAAATCCATTACTGAATTGAGTGGAAGTTTTCCATCCGAGTATTAGGCCGATGATCGCTACGACGACACCGGAAATGAGCGAGAGAAGGATAATGCTGATCATCATGCGCAGGATTGTATTTCTCATAGCGCTCTCCATGTTTCTTTACCGGTCTATTGAATTCATTCGATGTCGAACATCACATTTGCCAGCGTCTCCATATCGATGAAGTAGAGACACGCGCGCGGATCACGGCGCAGTTGCTCTACCCGCCGAGATGACGTGTTGGTGCCCATCCAGACCGTCTTCAGGCCCTCGTTCTCCATCTTGAGCATCGCCTTGATGTTGGGGGTACCGTCGTCGCCGTTCGTGCCGAGCATCACGATGCCGGAACGGTCGGCCAGCGCTTGTGCTTGTTCGATTGCGGTTTCTTTATCCATTGTATATCAGTTCCTTTTGTTAGCATATAGCCGTCAGCGATCAGCTATAAGTCTGACGGCTGAATGCTGATCGCTGACCGCGTCAATTTACAATGCCCGGCGGATCTGCTCGAGCATCGTCTGCATCTGGGGCGCGAAGCTGAAGTAGCGTTGCAATTTGTCGCAGGCATAGTCGGGGCAGTGCGCGCAGTTGACGACGCCGTGCTGGACGCCGCACGCGCGGATGTCGCACTCGCCGCAGTGGCTGCACTTGTTTGGCCCGCTCAGGCAGCCGTCGCAGAGGACCGATGCCACGGTGATGCCGGGCGCGTTGTATTCCGCGCGCCATTGGGCGGCGACGGCTTCCAACGCCGCCGGATCGTTCGCCTGGGTAGCGATGTACGCGGGGCAATCGCTGCACACGAGCCCGCAGTACGCGATGATGGGTGTACTTTCGATGATTTTGTCCATTTGAAAAAGTCTCCTTAACTATGTTTTTTGCGCCTTTTTAAGATTGGGCTGGTAACGTAATGAGTATACGTTATGAATATGCCAAAATGTGTCATATAGATAGAATATTTGTTCTATTTTGGGGGGGGGGAGATTTTTAACCGGCAAATGACCCCGAACATCTTTTTTGGCGCTTTGAACGCAACCTCCATTCGACGAAGTTGCCAGCCGGCCTGCCTATGTTACAATTGCAACCACAGGCATAGAAGCCCAAACCGCCATAAGGGCTTTGGCGACAACCCTGGCGCGCCGCCGGAGGACGCTCGAACAGCGCGACGCATTGTGAACGCCAGAGTTGCGCTGCCTCTACCAACGCGGCGCTTATACCAGCGAACTGCTGATTACAGAAAAAAACCGAGATACGGTTTGGTGGGGCGCTGAAACATCAAAATCCAGTGAGGTCACGTTCGAAATGACGCCTTCTACAACGACCGCGCGCCCTGCCGCGCTTTCTACTGTGCCGTTGATGGCAACGCTGTTGGTGTTCGATAGCCTGCACTTCGTCTTTGCGAAGTTGCTGCACGCTTACATCTCGCCCGCCGTTTCGCTGTTCTACGTGCTCGTCATCAGCACCCTCGAGGTGGGCGCGTTCGCGTTGGCGCAAAAACGCCTGCGCCTCGGTGTGTTGAAACGCCATTTCTGGTTCTTTCTGGCGATTGGCTTCCTGCTCGCCGCTAGCATCAACATCCATTACGAGGCCGTCGCTTTTCTCGACCCGGGCACGGCCTCGCTGCTCTCACAGGCGTCGATTCCCTTTGGCCTGGCTTTTAGCGTGTTCTGGCTGCGCGACCATCTGACGCGACAGCAAATCGGCGGTGCGCTGCTGGCGATGGCGGGCGTCTTCGTTATCTCGTTCCAGCCTGGCGATTATCTGCGCCTGGGGTCGTTGCTGGTGGTCGGTTCCGCGCTGATGTACGCGCTCCATACGGCGCTCGTCAAACGGCATGGCGACGCCATAGATTTGCTCAACTTTTTCTTCGGGCGTTTGCTCTTTATGACGGCGGTGCTATTCTGTTTCTCGGCGATGCGCGGCGCGCTGATGTGGCCTACGCTGCCGGTATGGGGCTTGCTACTGGCGGTCGCTACCGTGGATGTGGTGCTCAGCCGAACGTTCTACTACTTCACTTTGCGCCGTATGAAACTGAGCACGCACACGGTCATCCTGACGATCACGCCTATTCTCACCGTGTTCTGGTCGCTGCTCTTTTTCCAGGTGACGCCGACCCTGGTCCAACTCGTGGGCGGCGCGGCGATTGTGCAGGGTGTTTTACTGGTATCGAAAAAAAATGAGGAACGTGAAAATGAACCGTAATTTCGCAGAACTTCACAGACAGGTTGTGTTCGGGCAGTCCGCCGGCCGGATTATCTGGCAACCACGCATCGGGTGTTGGGTGACGGATAAGCAATTCGCGGGAGAGGAATTCCCTCCACCGTTCACCGGCCTGGATTACTTCGACTTGTACCGCGAATTGGACTGCTCGGCGCGGCTGTACGAGTACAACGCTTGCTTCGAGCGCGTGGAGCACCCCTCTGTCTACACGACGCAGCGCGAACTCAATGAGACCGACACCGAAAGCACCATCCATACGCCGGTGGGGGACCAGGTCGTCGTCCACCGCAGGACGACGAGCAGCTGGTACACCATCACCATGAAATGGGAAGTCTCGACCGAAGAGGAGCTGAAAGTTGCTACATGGCGTGAAGAGAACGCAACCTGGGCCTGGAATCAGACCGCATACGACGAATTGCAGGCCACGGTCGGCGACCTGGGTGCACCGACGATGTTTATGCCCCGTATGAACGTACAGAGCCTCTACATTGAGAAGATGGGCAGCCAAAACGGCATCTACGCGCTCTATGATTGGCCCGACACGGTGGAGGCGTATTTCCGTGCGTTGGAAGAAAGCCACGACCGGCTGATAGACGTGATCAACGCCTCGCCTGTGGACATCATCAACTACGGCGAGAATGTCCACGCGGGCACGCTTTCGCCCAAGCTGTTCCGCCAATATCACCTGCCCGCCTGCCAACGCCGCTCCGAGAAGCTGCACGCCGCCGGGAAGTTCGTCTGCTCGCATTGGGATGGCGACGTCAAGGCTCTGCTGCCTTACGTCCACGAAACCGGCCTGGACGGTATCGAGGCCATCACGCCTTACCCGCAGGGCGACGTGACGCTGGAGGAGGTTAAAGCGGCGCTCGACGATGACATTTTCCTGTTGGACGGCATTCCGGCGATCTACTTCGACGAAACCTTCACCGTGGAGACGTTAGCAGCGTGCACACACCGCCTCATCGACCTGTTCGCGCCCAAACTCGTCCTCGGCATCTCCGACGAAATCTCCTCCACTGGCGATCTGGAGCGCATCCGCGTCGTCGGGCAGATTGTTGACGAATACAATGCACAATTTGAATAAGGAAAACAACATGATGCAATCTCTTAACCTACATTGGTGGCAGTGCGGCGCGGTGTACCAAATCTACCCGCGCAGTTTCAAGGATACGACCGGCAACGGGGTGGGGGACTTGCAGGGCGTCATCGAAAAGCTGGATTACCTCTACGCCCTCGGCATCGACGCGCTCTGGCTCAGCCCGTTCTACCCCTCGCCGATGGCCGACTTCGGCTACGACGTGGCCGACTACTGCGACGTCGATTCACTGTTCGGCGACCTGGCGACGTTCGACCGGCTGGTGAAGGGAGCGCACGACCGCGGCCTCAAAATCATCATCGACTGGGTGCCCAATCACACCTCCGACCAGCACCCCTGGTTCGTCGAGAGCCGCAGCCGCCGCGACAATCCCAAGCGCGATTGGTACATCTGGCGCGACCCGGCCCCCGACGGCGGCCTGCCCAACAACTGGGGCAGCTTCTTCGGCGGCCCGGCCTGGACTTACGATGCGCTGACCGGCCAGTATTACCTGCACCAGTTCTGCAAGGAGCAGCCCGAACTCAACTGGCGCAACCCGGAGGTCAAGGCTGCGATGTTCGACACACTGCGCTTCTGGATGGAGCGCGGCGTGGACGGGTTCCGCATGGACGTGATTGGCCTGATTATCAAGGACAAAGACCTGCGCGACAACCCGCCCAACCCCGACGCGCCGCCCGACTTGCCCGCCAACGACCTCTTCGGACGCCTGTTGCAGGTCTACAACATGGACCAGGATGACGTACATCCGGTCATCCGCGAGATTCGCGGGGTGCTGGACGAGTACGACGACCGTTGCGGCATCGGCGAACTGTGGGGGCCGCTGGACCGCTGGGTGAAGTATTACGGCGAGGACGGCGACGAGCTGCACCTGCCCTTCAACTTCCGCCTGATGGATGGGATGGCCTGGGACGCGGGACAGATGCGCGCCGTCGTGGACTCGATGGAGGCCGCGCTGCCCGACTTTGCGTGGCCCAACTACGTCCTGGGCAACCACGACCGCACTCGCCTGGCGACGCGCTTTGGCGGGGAGGCGCAAGCCAGAGTCGCCGCGATGTTGCTGCTTACCCTGCGCGGCGCACCCACGATTTACTACGGCGAGGAAATCGGCATGGCCGATGTGCCCATCCCGCCGGAGAAAATCCAGGACCCGCAGGGCGTCAACCTCGGGCCGGAGCGCACCCGCGACGTCTGCCGCACGCCGATGCAGTGGGACGCCGGCCCCAACGCCGGCTTCAGCCCGCCGGGCGTCGAGACGTGGCTGCCCCTCGCCGCCGATTACGCCACGCGCAACGTTGCCGCGCTCACCGCCGACCCCAAATCCATTTTGACGCTTTACCGCCGCCTGTTGGGCTTGCGCCGCACACGTCCGACCCTGTGCAGCGGCGCCTATCGCGCCGTGGACGTGGCTCACGACGACGTCTACGTCTACTACCGCGCTGTGTTCGGCGAGCGTTACCTCATCGCGCTCAACTTCGCCGCCGAGCCGCGCGCGCTGGCGATCCCGAACGAAACGGCGGGCCGCATCCTCCTCTCCACCCACCTCGACCGCGAAGAAGCCGTCTCCCTGGACGCTCTGACACTGCGCGCGAACGAAGGGGTGATTATCGCCTTGTAGGTGTCCCAGACCCGCCGGGTCTGTTCGAGCAGGAATTTTACCGTGAGCTGAATCAACCTTTGGAGGATATTTATGAGAAACTTGAAATGGTGGCAAAGCGCCGTCTTCTACCAGATTTACCCGCGCAGTTTTGCGGATGGGAACGGCGACGGCATCGGCGATTTCGCCGGTATGACCGAAAAACTCGACTATCTCAAAGATTTAGGCGTCGATGCGCTGTGGCTCTCGCCGCACTTCCCCTCCCCGCAGGCCGATTGCGGCTACGATGTGGCGGATTACACGGGCGTCGCGCCGGAATACGGTACGTTGGACGATTTCAAGACCTTTCTGGCCGAGGCGCGCCGGCGTGGCCTGCGCGTGATTCTGGATATGGTGCTCAACCACACCTCGGACCAACACGCCTGGTTCATCGAAAGCCGCAGCAGCCGCGACAATCCCAAGCGCGATTGGTACATCTGGCGCGACC
>MTKY01051514.1_pt1 | contig 17428 bp, 13 predicted proteins | sample 1042731 | NCBI WGS metagenome assembly MTKY01 (sample SAMN06212206, study PRJNA360538) | anaerobic digester metagenome | biome: Wastewater treatment plant; material: sludge; isolation source: anaerobic digester fed with sludge from wastewater treatment plant | place: Denmark: WWTP Soeholt ... | reverse complement strand
AGCACGTCATAGAAATCTCGAAAAACCGAACCACCGTCATACGTATGAAGACGAGGCACGTTCTCCATCGTGACAATTTCAGGACGAATGGCTGTGATCAATCGAGAAAATTCATATAGTAACTGCCAACTCTGGTGTTTTCTTTTCATGCGTGTGTACGACGAGAAAGGTTGGCAAGGCGCACAACCCGCCAAAATTTTCAAAGCTCCTTCTGGATACAAGCGCAGCAAACTATCTGGTTCTATGTCTTCGATCTTAGCGTGGATGAATCTCGCACCAGGATTATTCTTCTCATAGGCGTACTGAAAGGAAGTGTCCGCCTCTACTCCTGCAACGACCTGAAAACCTTCGAGAAGAAAGCCATGCGTCAAGCCGCCTGCTCCGGCGAACAGGTCTATTACGGCACAATCGTTCGTTCTCTTCTCGACCATTTTCTCTCGGCCTTGACATATATGTTCACGACTACATAGCTACACTATTATAGTCCAGAAACGGCTAAATGTCGAAGCCCACGTGATACAAACGATCGGCTTCTCTAACCTCGCCATCGGCATAATCCACCGGCTGCAATGTCAACAATGGAAAATTCACGGCTAACTTCCGCAAACTCTCCATCGCTCCATCCACCGGTTCGTCGGACCAGCGGGCAAACATCCGCAGTGCGCGCGGATTGATCTGGATGATCCCCGCCAGCATCCCCGCCACTGACTCGCGGGAGACCGGACGCGCGAATGCGTGAAACGCGCGCCGTCCTACCTGGACGTACACCTGCGGATTGGCGCACGCATTGCGATACCAGTCCGTCTTGCCGCCCCACTCCGCCAGCGCCGTATACGCGCCGGCGGCGGAGTCGTGGCTGTACTCCAGCGGCGTGATCCGGTGCTTGCCTGTCTTTCTGCCGGTCGTGTGCAGCAGCAACACTCGCTTGTCGATGAGCCATCCCAGGCCAAGTTTGTAAATCCAGATCGGCTGTTTGAAAATCACGCGCCAGATTGGCCCCGGTTTGTCATGTGTCGCCAGATGCGCCATCACGACGCGCTCAATCGCCAGATAAATCCGCTGGAACAAACTCATTCCCTGTCTACCGTCTGCTGGCTACCGTCTACCTACCCACGCAGATGCACCGGATACCGGCTGCGCACTCTTCCATCGCCACGCTTGGCCCACCCCAACGGGAAGCCATCGACGGCGATGAGCACGTACCCCGCCGGGCCGCGATCCGGCCAGAAGCCGCCGCGCAGATAGTTCGCCAGCCGGGGGTCGTCCTGCGCCAGATCGACGACGTCGCGGACGTCCTCGGGGCGCAGCGCCATCGCCAACGCTTGATCGGGCCAGATTTTGTTGTGGCGCAGCGAAGCCACCCACCAGCCGGGGCGCAACACGTGCAGCCCCTCCCATAGCTTCGGGTCCATCGGGGTCACGTAGAGGTCGTCGGTTTTGGTCAACAGCAAGCCTTTGTCGGAAAGGGGCGCGACCAACGTTTCGCCGACGGTTTTCTGGTAGAGGTTCCAAATGCGCCCGGGGATGGCGTTGCCCGTCCAACGTTCCGGCAAGTCGTTGGGCGGTTCGCCTTGACGGCGCAGCAGCGCGTAGAAGTGGCCGTGTCCCGGCCCGGTGTGCGGCCAAAAGCGTCCGGCGCGCCGCAACGCCTCCGGCGCGTTCACCCATTCGGGACGCCCCGGGTGCAGGCCGGCCACTTGCGGCAGAGCAGCGATCTCGAAGTCGGGGTGGTCTGCCAGGAAAGCGGCGACGACGCCCTCGTTCTCTTCAGGAGCAAAGGTACACGTCCCATAGAGCAACCGCCCGCCGCGCCGCACCAACGGCGCGGTCTGCTCGAGAATCTGCTTCTGGCGGCGCGCGTTCCCCAAAACCGTGTCCAGGCTCCAATCGCGGATGGCCTGTGAATCGCGGGAGAACGTCCCTTCGCCGGAGCACGGCGCATCCACGAGCACCGCGTCGAACAGGCCGGGCCAGCGCGCCGCCAGCCGCTCCGGGGTTTCGTTGACGACCAGTGCGTTGGTGACGCCCATACGCTCGACGTTCATCGCCAGCACCGAAGCGCGGCGGCGGACGACTTCGTTGGCGACAAGGATGCCTGTAGGGCTACTGCCGCCCTGGAAAGCGGCGGGCCCAAGGAGCATCCGCGCCGCGATGTGCGTCGTTTTGCCGCCGGGCGCAGCGGCGAGGTCGAGCACCCACTCGTCGGGATATGGGTCGAGCAGCACAGCCGCCGCCATCGCGCTGGGGTCTTGCATGTAATAGACGCCGAGCGTGTGGTAGAGGTGCGCGCCGGCCTGTTCTTCTTCCTGGAGCCACAGCCCCTCCGCGCACCAGGGGACGGGCAGCGTCTCCCACGGGATGCGCGCGCGCAGGTCGTCCAATGAGCCGCGCGCCGGGTTGAGCCGCAGTCCGACGTCGCGCCTGGTCAGGGCAGCAAAAAAGGCGTCCGCCTCGTCGCCGAGCCAGCCGCGCATACGCCCGACAAAATCGGCGGGCCAGGTATCGGGTGGAGTTATTGTCATCATTCACTATCTCTATCCATTGCCATCCTGATAGGGTACGGACAGGTCTGGTATCTCGATGTATCGCTTCAACTCCGGCATAGGGAAATGACGGGGGTTGTACGTCAACAAGGTCAAATCGTAATGACGCGCAGCCGCGGCAATGAGCGCATCGGCGATGTCCAAAGTCACGCCCTGTTGACGATAACGTCGCAGCCATTCACCGGCCAGATCGGCGACGTGCATGTCCACGGCGTAACAGGCCAGCGCGTTGAGAAAGCGCAGCGTGGCCCCACATTCGCGCTCGCGCATTCCGGCCAGGACCTCCGCGCGCGAGATGGCGGCAATACCCAATTGCCCTTCCAGGGCCAGACGCGCCAGCAAAGCCGTGGTGGGCTGATGGCCGCGGAGGTGTTGAATGAGGACGTTGGAATCCAGCAGGTAATCTGCCATCCACCTACTCCGTAAAGAGAGGCACGCGACGCCAGGTCGAGCGCAACTGTTCCAACCAGCCATTCACATCCTCAGGTGTGATCAAATTGGGATGATCGGCGGATTCCCATGCGCCGGCGGTCTCCCGCAACGCGGCCAGGACTTTGAGGCGCGCCAGGTATGACGCCGTCGCTTCGACAACGACTTCGCTACGTTTGCCGGAAGGGACCAACGCATCCAACTCCGCGAGCAACTGGCGAGGGAAAATCACATTGATACGGCGTACATCTTCATTCATATTTTCATCCACCTTCTCTATATGGATATATTGCCTACATTATACACTATATCCATGATGAGGAGAAGCGCGAAATCTAAAGCGCCAGATTCAGCAAAGTAAACACTCACGATTATGGACTGCATTGCGCGGCCACAATCGCCCGGATGGCGCTGGCCTGCGCTTCGATGCTCTCGGTCAAGCGGAACTGCACCAGCGCGCGGCGCAAATTGTGCTCCGCGTCTTTCGTCTTGAAGTACACGTTGCCTTCCAGGTAGTCGGTGAAGAAGCGCAACCCTAGCTCGAACGCGATCAGCCGTACCGCATCGTAGATGTAGTCGTAATCCTTGACGGTCATAAAATGCCGCGCCTCGCCCAGGTACCCTGCCAGAATGGCCTGGCACAGGTCGGTTTCGAAGCGCACCGCAGCGAGCGCCTCGGTTTCTTCTCCCAAAGGATTGCAGCACGAGCGCAGACAGTCGCCGATATCGTAATGCACCAGTCCCGGCTTGACCGTGTCCAGATCGATTACGCTGACGGCCTGGCCGGTGACGTCGTCGATCATAATGTTGTTGACTTTCGGGTCGCCGTGAATGGGACGCAATGCCAATTCACCGCGCCGCACGGCATCTTCCAACACAGAAGCCCAGCCCCGGCGTTGCGCCACAAATCGCTGCGCGTAAGCGATGTCTGGCGATGACCCGAGATGCCCGTTAGCCGCAACGACATCGTAGTGCGCCAGATAACGGGGGGTGATGTGAAAGCCTTCGAGCGTGTCATAGAGGCTTTCCACCGGCAAATCGCTGATCAGACTGTGGAACCGGCCGAGGGCATAGCCAATTTCCCCGGCATGACGCTGGTCTCGAATCGTATCATACGTCTGGGCGCTCTGGACAAACGTCGTCATGCGCCAGAAGCCGCCTTCGAGATCGCGCCAGTAGTCTGCGCCGGTTTTAGTACGGATGATGTCGGGTGTCTCCCAACGGCGTCCTTGTGTATCCGCACATCGTCCGTTCGACCATATATGCTCCATAAACGCCCGCATATTCAGAACGATCAACTCTGGACGCCGGAAAACTTGCTGGTTGACTTTCTGGAGAATCGCCTTTTCACGAGGATCGGCTGCCAGCGTGACCAGAAATGTGTCATTCACATTTCCGGAACCGTAACGCTGTACATCCAGCACGTCACCCACAAAATCGAACTGCTCTGCAACCGACTTTAAAGACATAGACATATCCAACGAGTCTGCGTGCGCCTGCGACACTATGATCTCCTTCTGCCGGAAAGTACGCCTGTACCGGCAACAAAGTAGGGGAAGGTGCGCTAAACGCACCTTCCCCTCACGATTCTCTCCACCGATATTGCAAGAAACAGAGCCGTCGCGGAAGGCAGCTACTGTTTCTCGTAAGGTTCGCCGTCGGCAGCGGGGGCAATGGCCCGGCCCACCACCCCGGCCAGCACGATCATCGTCACCAGGTATGGCGCCATCAACAGGAATTGCGAGGGGATCGGCACGCGCAGGATCGCCAGGTTGGTGCGCAACGAATCCGCAAAACCGAAGATCAACGAGGCGCCCAGCGAGCCAATCGGGTTCCACTTGCCGAAGATCATCGCCGCGAGGCCGATAAAGCCGCGTCCGGCGGTCATATTCTCGTCGAAACGCGCCACCGAACTCAGCACCAGATACGCCCCGCCCAGCCCGGCAATCATACCGCCGAGAATCACGTTGATGTAGCGCGTTTTGATCACGTCCACGCCTAGCGTATCGGCAGCCTTGGGGTGCTCGCCCACAGCGCGCGTGCGCAGTCCCCAACGGGTGTAGAACAAGACCACGTGAATCACAAGCACCAGGATCAACATCAGATAAACCGGCACCGTGTTTGTGAAGAGCACCGGCCCTAGAATGGGAATGCGCGACAGCACCGGCAGCGGAAGCGGCGAAAACGTGGGCGGCCTGTTCAGTTCATGGATGACTTGCAGGTAGCGCGAGCTGAAGTAGCTGGTCAAGCCCGTCGCCAGGATGTTGATTGCCGTGCCCGCAATAATCTGGTTGACCTTGTAACGGATAGCCAGCACCGCGAGCAACGCCCCCATCAGCCCCCCGGCGAGCAACGCCGCGATCAATCCGACCCACATACTTTTTCCGATGCTGCCGACCAACGCCGAGGTAAAAGCGCCGATCAGCATCATCCCTTCGATGCCGATGTTGATGACGGCGCAGCGCTCGCACATAACGCCGCTCAACGCCGCCAGCGTGATGGGGACTGCCCTCAACAACGTGGCCTGTAACATCCCCGTCATATTCACGGAGCGGTCGCGCGCTGCCCAGGTGAGAAAGGCCAACACGAACAGCGTCACCACCACGCCCAGTATCAGGTCGGCCTGTTTGAAGCCTTTGGCAAGCTGCCACGCCCCCAGAAAAACCGCCAGCACAGCCAACAGATAGAGCATCCCTTGCGTGCTGAACGTCAGGTTGCCAATCGGCAACGCCCGGCTTAGTTCCAGATCGAAAGCGAAGGTCGTCTGCTGCTTCCCGGTAGTGCCCGGAAGGAAAAGGATGAGCATCAATGCCGCAAAAACCAAAAAGGCGATTCCCAACCCCCGCGCCCGGCGAGTATCTTTGAAATTATCGTTGTTCATAGCGGCCTCCTACATCTGTCCCCAACCGCGTGTCATCACGACTTCCTCGCCGCTTTCCGCTGTGCGGATCCGGTAGAGCGCGCGAATGATGGCCGGAGCGGCGATAAAGATAATGATCAGCCCTTGGAGGATGTCGGTGAGATCCAGGGGGACGCGCGCGACGCCCTGCATGTTGCGCGCGCCGGCCTGCAACGCGCCGAAAAGCAGCGACGCCAGCACTACCCCAAACGGATGGCTGTTGCCGAGCAGCGCCAGCGCAATCGCGTCGAACCCGTACCCTGAGGAGAAAGCGTTGGGCATGAAACCGATGACGCCCAGAATGTCGGTCGAGGCCGCCAACCCGGCCAGCCCGCCGCTCAACGCCATCGTAAGCACGATCGTGCGGGACACGCTCATCCCGGCGTACTTGGCCGCGCGCGGGTTCTGACCCACCGTGCGGATTTCATAGCCAATCGTCGTCTTGAACAGCAGCCAGTAGACAAAAACGGCCGCCAGCAGCGCCAGGATAAAACCTATGTTGAAGCGAATATCGGCGTTGGAGGGGAAGAATTGCGCCAGCCGGGCCGAAGGCTGCACCAGTGGACTGACCGGGCGGCCGTCGCCGCGCGCCATCGGCCCGCCCACGTCGAGCATATACTCCGCAAAGCGGAAGGAGATGTAGTTGAGCATGATCGTGTTGATGACTTCGTGCGCGCCGGTCTTGGCTTTGAGATAGCCGGGAATTACGCCCCAGACCGCCCCGCCGAGGATGCCCGCCAGCAACGCCAGCGGCGCGTGGATGAACCAGGGGACGCCCGTGAGCGCGTACCCCACAAACACTGTCGTCAGCCCAGCGATGAAATACTGGCCCTCTGCTCCGATATTGAAAAGGCCGCCGCGGAACCCCAACGCCACCGCCAACCCCGCAAAGATAAGCGGCGTCGCGTAGCGCAGCGTCTCGGTGATCGGGTAGAGCGATTGGGTCCAGGCCCGTCCATCGCCGGTCTGGATCCAGATGCGCAGACCGTTCACCATCCGCCCCGGATTGCCGAAGGCGCCGCTAAAGAAAGCGCCGTAGGCGGTCGCAATCACTTCCACCGCGCGTCCCAGGCCAACGCCGAACCCTTCCTCGAACGCCTCGTAGACAGAGGTGTCCGTCACTACGATCACGACCGCGCCCAAAATCAGCGCCGTGACAATCGCCATCAACGGTGTGAGCAGCGCGCGCCAACGTTCACGAAAGCGGCGCGCCGGTTTTTTGTCTTTTGTCGTCTTTGGCGTCGCGTTTTTCTCGCTCATGCTGCCTCCTTTACAGCCGCGGCGTCGGCGCTGTGCTCGTCGGGATGCACTCCGGCCATCAGCAAGCCTAAGTCTTCGCGGGTTGCTTTTTCAATGGGTACGATGTCCATAATCCGCCCCTCGAACATCACGATGATACGATCCGCCAGGGAGAGAATTTCGTCCAGCTCGGCAGAAACAAGCAGCACTGCCGCCCCTGCGTCGCGCTTGCGGACCAACTGCGAATGGATGTACTCGATTGAGCCGACGTCCAGGCCGCGCGTCGGCTGCGCCGCAACGACCAACTGTCCCGCGCGGCTCAACTCGCGCGCCACAATGACCTTCTGTTGGTTGCCGCCGGACAGGCTGCCCACCGGGGTGAGCACGCTCGGCGTGCGGACGTCGTATTCGGCCACCAAACGTTCGGCGTTCTGCTGGATCGCCGGCTCTTGCATGAGCATCTTTTGCGCAATGGGCGGAAGGTAATACGTGTTCAAAATCAGGTTATCGGCCACGGGATAACTGAGCACCAGGCCGTCGCGTTGCCGGTCTTCGGGGACGTGCGCCGCGCCCGCTTCGGTGATCACTCGCGGCGAAGCGTGGGTCACGTCCTTGCCAAGAAGCCGCACCACGCCGCTCTGCGCGGGGCGCAATCCCGTCAACGACTCCACCAATTCGGTTTGCCCATTGCCCTGGACGCCGGCCACGCCCACAATCTCGCCCGCGCGCACGTCGAAGGAGATATCGTGGACGGCGATATGCGCCCCCTCGCCCTTGACGCGCAAGTTTTCCACCTCCAACACCGGCTCTTTGGGCTGCGCTTCCTCTTTCGGCACGGTGAGGATCACCTCACGGCCTACCATCAACGAAGCCAGGCTGCGCTCGTTGCTCTTCTGTGGCAACGCGGTTCCGGCCACGCGCCCCCCGCGCAACACCACGATGTTGTCGGAGATTTCGAGAACTTCTTTCAATTTATGAGTGATAAAAATAATAGATTTACCTTTGGCGAGAAGCGAACGGACGATCTGGAAAAGCCCGAGCACTTCTTGAGGCGTCAACACCGCGGTTGGCTCGTCCAAAATCAAGATATCGGCCTGCCGGTACAGCAATTTGATGATTTCCACCCGCTGCTGGATCCCCACGGGCAAGTCGCCCACCAGGGCATAGGGATTCACGTCCAGGCCGTACTGCTCGGAGATCGTTCGAATTCGCCTGGCGGCCGCTTCACGATCCAAAAACAGCTTCTGTTTGATAGGTTCCATACCAAGCATCACGTTCTCGGTAACGGTCAACACCGGCACGAGCATAAAGTGCTGGTGTACCATCCCGATTCCCAACGCAATCGCGTCGCCAGGGCCGTGAATGTCGGCTTTCTTGCCGCGCACGAAGATTTCCCCCTCATCCGGCTTGTACAAGCCATAGAGGATGTTCATCAACGTGCTTTTCCCGGCCCCGTTTTCCCCCAACAGCGCCAAGACCTGCCCTTCTTCCAGGGTCAGGTCAATGCGATCGTTCGCCAACACCCCAGGGAAACGTTTGGTAATACCTCTCAATTCCAGAACGGGGGGCATAGCTTCCTCCTCTTTCGGAAATAATTACAATTCAGTGCTTGAAGCGGATCACAATCACCGTCCCCACAACGCCGGATTGTGGCCCGGCGCAAGTTCGGTTCCACACCGGCGAAAACCAATCACAAACAGACGGAAAGCGCCGAGGCGGAGAACCTCGTCGCTGTGTTGTAGTTTTCACGTAAAGAGATGGCTTTCGGCTGCAAGGTGATTGTGCGCAGCCAAACGTTAATCACAAAAAAAAGGAGGCGCGGTTGAAGAGCCGCGCCTCCCCGCGCAGTTTACTGCAAGCTCGAGATATATTCGGCCCAACCGGTCTTGATCTTGCCGGCGATGATGTCGGCTCTGATCTGATCCAGTTCGGCCTTGAGGCTATCGGGTACCGCCCCAGCAGCAATGGCTGCGATATCCACGCCGCCGTTCTTCAGCGTTCCGACGTAGTTCTCGCCCTTGAAGCCCGCAAAGCCAGCCGCCTGCGCAGCCTTGATGGTATCGAAGACCGCAACGTCCATCTTCTTCATCACGCTGGTGAGCATAACGTTCTTGTACTCTGCCGCGCTCACGGTCCAGTCGGTGTCGACGCCGATCACCCAGGCGTTGCCGCGCTCCTTGACCGCTTGAGCGGTGCCCAGACCCACAGGACCGGCTACCGGCATAATGATGTCGGCGCCTTCGTTCATGAAGGTTTCCGCCAGACGCCGCCCGTCATCGGTCGAATCGAAATTGCCGGCAAAAACGCCATCGTTCGCAGCGGTGTCCCAACCCAAAACCTCGACGTTGGTGCCGTGTTTCTGGTTGTAGTAGTTCACACCGTACTCAAAGCCCACCATAAAGATGGAGACTGGCGGGATGTTGATGCCCCCGAAGGTCGCAACTTTGCCGGTCTTGGTGGCTGCTGCCGCCGCGTAGCCGGCCAGGAATGCTGCTTCATCGGTGGCGAAGGTCAAGCCGCGCACGTTATCGCCCAGGGAATTGTTGTCGACGATAGCGAAATTGACGTCAGGATAGCGTTTCGCAAAATCCGCCGTATCGTCCGCCAGCAGGAAACCCACGGTGATGATCAGCTTGTACTCCTGATTGATGAGTTGGGTGAGGTTCGTGGCATAGTCTGTCTGCTGTTTGGATTCCAGAACTGTGCCTTCCACGTCCAGCTCTTTCTTGGCGCGTTCGACGCCCGCCCACGAGGTAGCGTTGAAGGACTTGTCGTCCACACCGCCCAAGTCAGTCACCATACCGACCTTGAACTTCTTGGCCTTAGCGCCGCCGCCGCACCCGGTCAAAAGCATACTGGCGACCAGCATCAAACTCAGCAAAACCCACAGTTTCTTAAACATAGGACTCCTCCTGTCATAGTTTGTTTGTAAAATTTGAATACCTGCTACGCCACACGCTCTCTGTATTTCCTGCGATAACACCACCTCCTTACGTGAGCTATTTCGGATATATAGAGTGTACACAGAATCACTCGATATCCAAAGACGCCTGTTTCATGGTATACATCATATCGTAAGATTAGCAACAACGCTAGAGGGAAAAGACCTTATCGCAAACGCAAAATATCACATTGTTTTCCCAGTCATCCCCTGGCGTCATTTCTGGCTTGACCGTCAACCGGCAAGACACAGGGCGCCAATTCAGGCCGGCTGCCCGGTCGGGACGTCCTCAGGCAACGGTTCGGCAGGGACGTCCGGCTCGCTGTCCGTTGCCGGCTCGACAGTCTGGAACCTCAGCGTCTTTTCTGCCCCATCCGCGCCGTTGCCATCCGTCACGTCCGCGCGGACGCGCGTCCCAGGACCGAAATTGCCGCGCAAGATTTGCACGCTCAACGGGCTTTCTACGCGGCGCTGAATCACCCGGCGCAGCGGGCGCGCGCCAAACTGCGGGTCGTACCCCTGTTCGGCCAGCCACTGCTTGGCCGCTTCCGTCAATTCGACGTGCAAATCGTATTCGCTGAGGCGCGCCTGCACTTCCCGCATCTGCAAGTCGACGATGCGCGTCATGTCGTCCAGCGTGAGGTTGGCGAAAATGACGATCTCATCGACCCGGTTGATGAACTCCGGGCGGAAAGTCTCCTTGAGCGCCGCCAGCGTCCGGCGACGCACTTCTTCGTCCTGATCGTCGGCCCCGCGCGCGAAGCCGAGCGCCCCGCCGCGCTTGCCGTAAGCGGTGCCGATGTTGGACGTCATGATGACCACGGTATTGCGAAAATCGACGCTGCGCCCCTGCCCGTCGGTGAGACGGCCCTCGTCGAGGATTTGCAGCAGCGCGTTCCAGACGTCGGGATGGGCCTTCTCGATTTCGTCGAAAAGTACCACCTGGTAGGGCCGCCGCCGCACGGCTTCGGTCAACTGCCCGCCCTGGTCGTAGCCCACGTAACCCGGCGGCGCACCGAACAGCCGCGAAACGGTATGGGACTCGCGGTACTCGCTCATATCGATGCGCAACAGCGCGTCCTCGTCGTCGAAGAGAAACACCGCCAGCGCCTTCGCCGTTTCCGTCTTTCCTACGCCGGAAGCGCCCAAAAAGAGGAAGCTGCCGATGGGACGGCGGGGGTCCTTCAGGCCGGCCCGCGCCCGGCGGATGGCGTCCGCGATGGCGTTGATAGCCTCATCCTGCCCGATAATGTGCTGCTGGACGGCTTCTTCCATGCGCAGCAGCTTGTCGGCCTCTTTTTCCAAGACTTGATATACCGGGATGCCCGTCCACGCCGAAACGACGGCGGCGATGTCTTCCGCTTCCACCAACTCATCCAGTTGATGGCGGCCCAGCCACTCCTCGCGCTTGACGGAGAAGTCCTCCTCCTGGCGCAGGCGTTGGGTCTTCACCTCGGCGGCGCGCTCGTAGTCGCGCATGTTGCCCGCCGCTTCTTCTTCGACACGCAAGCGGTTGATCTCCGCCTCCATGTCCTTCAAATCCGGCGGCAGCGTGAACAACGCCACCCGCAGACGCGCGGCGGCTTCGTCCATAACGTCGATGGCTTTGTCGGGCAGGTGCCGGTCGGTGACGTAGCGATGCGCCAACCGCGCCGCCGCTGACACCGCCTCGTCGGAGATGCAGACTTTGTGGTGCGCCTCGTAACGGTCACGCAAGCCGCCCAGCATCGCAATCGTATCTTCCACCGAAGGCTCGTCCACGAAGACCGGCGCGAAACGGCGCTCCAACGCGCCGTCCCTTTCGATGTACTGCCGGTACTCGTCCAACGTCGTCGCGCCGATGCACTGCAACTCACCGCGCGCCAGCGCCGGTTTGATCATATTCGACGCATCCAACGCTCCTTGCGCGTTCCCCGCCCCGACGACAGTGTGCAATTCGTCGATGAAGAGCACGATCTCGCCCTCGGACCGCTGCACCTCTTCCAGGATGGCCTTGAGCCGCTCCTCGAACTCTCCCCGGAAGCGCGTCCCGGCGACCAGGGCGCCCAAATCGAGCAGCACCAACCGTTTGCCCTTGAGGATTTCGGGCACGTCGTCGCCGGCGATCTTCTGCGCCAGGCCTTCGACGATGGCGGTCTTCCCCACACCCGGCTCGCCGATGAGCACGGGGTTGCTCTTGGTGCGGCGCACCAGAATCTGGATGACGCGCTGAATTTCCTCGTCCCGCCCGATGACCGGGTCGAGTTTGCGCTCGCGCGCCATCTGGGTCAGGTCGCGGCTGAAGCGCGTCAACACGCGGAACTGCGCCTCCGCCTGGGGGCTGGTGAGTTTTTGCCCGCCGCGCATCTTCTGCACGATTTCCATCGTGCGGTCGTGGGTGATGTTGTTGTCAGCCAGCAGCCGGGCGACGCCCGTATTGCGTTCCAACGTGATCGCCAGGAAAAGGTGTTCCGTGGAAATATACTCATCTTTGAGCGCGGTCACCTCTTCCTGGCTGAGGTCGAGCACGCGCTTGACGCGCGGGGTGATGAAAATCTGCTGTCCGCCGCCCGCGCCATAGATGCCGGGCCGGGAATTCTGCCGCAGCAACATATCCAGCGCATCGGACAATTGTCCGGGATTCGCGCCCATTTCCAGCAACAACGCCGGGACAGTCCCCTGCTGCTGTTGGATCAACGCCAACAATAAATGTTCTACATCGACCTGGCTGTGCCCATAACGGGTCATCAGCTCCACCGCCCGTTGCGCTGCCTCTTGGGCGCGCTCAGTGAAACGGTCAAAACGCATCATAGACTTTATTCCTCTCAGTGATGGGTAATTGGTAATTGGTAATGAGTAATGAGTAATGAGTAACGAGTAACCAGCAACGAGTAACCAGCAACGAGTAACCAGCAACGAGTAACCAGCAACGAGTAACCAGCAACGAGTAACCAGCAACGAGTAACCAGTAACGAGTAACCAGCAACGAGTAAAGGTCAATCAGATCAAAGCATCCAATGCGGCTTGCGCGGCGGCTTGCTCAGCCAGACGCTTGCTGGAGCCTTGCCCTTCACCCGCCACTCGCGCGTTCAGCAGCACCTGGGCGGTGAACACCTTGGCATGATCAGGGCCATTCTCATCAACAATCCGATACGCCGGCGTGATGCCGAGATCGGCCTGCGCCCACTCCTGGAAACGGGATTTGGCATCGACGTCGGAGCCGGCGCGGAGAATCGCCTGGACTTCCTGGGCAAACCATGATTCCAGGCGCTGCCAGGTGACTTCCAGACCCCCATCCAAATACAGCGCCCCGGCAAGCGCTTCGAAGGCATCACACAGATTGGCGGGACGGATATTTCCACCGTTTTCCTCTTCGCCACGTCCCAGCCGCAAAGCCTCGCCCAATCCGAGACGCTGCGCCATGGAGGCCAGTGTTGTCGTGCAGACCAACGTAGCCCGCAAGCGCGTCAACGGGCCTTCGGGAAGATCGGGGTGGTTTTTATACAACCAGGCCGCCACCAGGAAATCGAGTACTGCATCGCCGAGAAACTCCAGTCGCTGGTTGTGATGTTCTTCACCGCCTTCCTCGGGATGCTCATGGGCAAAAGAGGGATGCGTCAGGGCGAGTTCTAAAAGCTCAGGATGTACGAACTGGTATTGCAACCGGTCCTGGATTTCAGCGGCTGTGATGGTCTTCCTCCCCCGATAACCTCGTCGTCATTGGTCCGATCGCCTGGTAGGCTCGGCTCCGAATTATCTCCGCCAGAGAGGTGGCCCGCCTCCTCCCCGGCGGCACTGCGGACGACTCGTCCTACTGTGTATGCCTTATTCTACTCCGAAAACAAGGCTTTGCAACAGAAGCTATACTTTTCCATCAGGACAAATGTAACGCTCGCAACGTTATGTTCGCCATATCGTTTATACCTAAACTCAAGGTAACTATTCAGGTGGGGCGCACTTTTACGCCTGCAATGACAGTAGGAAGCTCAAAAATTGCCGTTTTGGGTTCAGCTAGGTGCGTCCCACCTCAAGGCTGAATAGTTACAACTCAAGACCACTGCATTCTTTGCCAATAGTCATGTGTATGCATCCCGTTACCTGCACACACCTCACATTGGTTTCTGCACCAGACGCTTGATCTCGTCGCCGCTGATGACTTCCTTCTCCTGCAAGATGCAGGCGATCTCGTGGAGTGTCTCGCTATGTTGCTGCAACAGGCTCACCGCGCACCGCTCAGCGTCTTCAATGATGTGACGCGTCTCCCTGTCGATCAACGTTGCCGTCTCTGGGCTGACATCGCTTCGCGTACCCTCCAGGCGAACCAGATAACCAGTACCCTCATCCACCGCATAACGCACTGGACCGAGTGCCTCGGTCATCCCGAACTCCGTCACCATACGCCGTGCCAGGTTCGTCGCTGCTTCCAGGTCGTTGGCCGCGCCCGTGGACAGGTCGTTGAAGACGACCCGCTCCGCCGCCCGTCCACCCAGGATCACGGCAAGACGCTCCTCCAACTCGCGCCTGCTCATCAGATAGGTGTCCTCTTCCGGCATCTGCATCGTATAGCCCAGCGCGCCCTTCGCCGTGGGGATGATGCTGACTTTGTGTACGGGATCGGTATCCGGCTGCAACTGCGCCACCAGCGCGTGGCCACCCTCGTGATAGGCCACACGGCGCTTGAGTTCAGGCTTGAGCGCGATTTTGCGCTGCAATCCGGCAACCACACGCTCGATGGCCAGGTCGAAGTCGCCCATTGTCACCGCCTCGCGCTCGCTGCGCACCGCCAGCAGCGCGGCCTCGTTCACGATGTTCGCCAGGTCCGCGCCCGAAAAGCCAGCCGTGATCTGCGCCACACGATCCAAATCCGCGTCCTGCGCCAGTTGCACGTTTGCCGTGTGGATGGCGAGGATTTTTCGCCGTCCCTCTTCGGTGGGCAACCCCACCTGAATCTGCCGGTCGAACCGCCCCGGACGGAGCAACGCGCGGTCCAGGACTTCGGGCCGGTTCGTCGCCGCCATAATGACGACGCCCTGATTCGGCTCGAAACCGTCCATCTCGGACAAAAGCTGGTTCAACGTCTGTTCGCGTTCGTCGTTGGAGCCAAGCGCCCCTACCGTGACGCGCGATTGCCCGATAGCGTCGATCTCGTCGATGAAGACGATGCACGGCGCGCGGCGTTTGGCCTGCTCGAAGAGGTCGCGGACGCGCGCCGCCCCCACCCCGACGAACATCTCCACGAAATCGGAGCCGCTGATGGAGAAGAAAGGCACCTCGGCCTCCCCGGCGGTCGCCTTTGCCAGCAACGTCTTGCCCGTGCCAGGCGGCCCCACCAACAGGACGCCCTTGGGCAACTTCGCGCCCAGGCGGGTGAAACGCTGTGGGTCTTTGAGGAATTCGATGATCTCTTTCAGTTCGACCTCCACCTCGTCCACGCCGCCAACGTGGTCGAACTTGATGCCCGTTTTTTCGCCGGCAATCTCTTTCGCCTTGCTCTTGCCGATGGACATCACGCCGGCGCCGGCTTGTCCCATCCGCCGCAGCCCGAAATACCAAATCAGGCCCAGGGGAAGCAGGGGAATGATCCAGCCGAGCAGCGTCGTCATCAAGGTGTTGGCCGGCGCGGCAGCCGAGAACGTCACCCCGGCGTCGACCAATCTCTGAATCAGGTCGGGATCGTCGACCCGCACGACGTTGTTGGCCCGCCCCTGCGTCTCGGCGGCTGCGTCCTCGCAGCAGGTGTACAGGATACGGTCTGCCGTCAACTGCACATCGTCGATCTCGCCGGCCTCCAATTGCTCGATGAAGCGGCTGTACGGAACTTCAGTCCAGCGGATGACCAACGGGCGAAAAATCAACTGCTGGAAAAGCATGACGACCAGGATCGTCACCAGCAGGTAAACCGCCGAAAAGCCCACTTTTTTGCTCTGTTGTTTGTCCATGTTTACCTCCACTGCGTCCTTATACCAGTATCGCACGGGATGATTAGCAGAGCGTTAACGGTAGCTTAGAGAATGCTTTGAAAGTTGTCCAACAGCTGGAAAAGGTTACGCGAATGGCCAGAAGCCGCCGAGCTATTCCGCCGGAGGAAGCAGAGAATACTCTTACAGAGATCGAGATATCAAGCCTTAACGAACTCGTCGGAGGAGACACCTAAAAGAAGGGGCTACACATCCGCATTGCTATCCTCACTGCCCTCATCCTCCAGCACAACCTCCGTTTTCATCAACTCGCGTAGCAGCAACGTGGCATACGCGCCTTTGGGAGCGAAAAACGAGAGGGTGAGGACATCCGGGTCTTCCATCTGCCACGTCAGCCCGTCGGGATAATACCGAAGCGGACGGCGACTGCCCTTCGCCTGGAACGGGCGGAAGTCTGCCGACGCGATCCCGGACTCTGCAAGGACAGCGGCTTCCAACGCACCCGCCTCAGCTTGCGCCGCCAGCATCTTGTATCCATAAATTGGCCCGGTGGCGCTGATCTCCCAGGCTTTGACGCGCGGGCGCTCAACGTCCGCGTCTTCCACGATGAAGATGCCGCCGGTGTCCTCTTTGCGGGCCACGTCGCCGGGCAGCACGTCGTCCAGCAGACCGCGTTCGATGCGTGCCGCGAGCACGGCGTTGAAAAGCGCCGACTGCACGGCGCTGACGAGGAACTGGCGCATTTTGTAGGAAAGGTGGTAAATGCCGTTCGCGCGGAGCGCCGCGCGGTCGTTGCGCAACAGCAGCAGGCCCATCTCGTGGTTATTGCCGCGATTGCCGAAGCGTTGTCGCCCGTACCCGTTGGGGACGCCGCGCGCCAGCAACTGTTCGACAATGGCAATAGCGCGCATCTCAGCGTCCGACACAACGTCGCGGAGGCGCAGCGTGAAGCGGTTGCCGCGCAAGTGTCCGCTGCGCAGCTTGTTAGTGTGCCGTTTCGCCCAGAGGATGTGCGCTTTGTCCAGTTCGAGCGTCAGAATTTTCTCCGGCGGCACCCATTGGACGCAAAGCGTCTGCCGCGCTACGGCGCGCGCATCCTTCAAGCCCGCACTGCTGATCTCCCGCTCCGAGACGCCCAACGCCCGCGCAAGCTGTTGGATCAACGCCAACGTCGAAATGTCGCGCTTCTCCACGCCGAAGAACGTGTGCTCGCCCTCCCCGCACGGCTCGTAGGCGGGGATTTCCTCCACGATGAAGTCGTCGATTTCGACGCGTATCTTGCCGCCGACGCCCGGCAAGTCCGGCGTCAGATACGGAACCTCCCAATTGAACACAAACGCCTCCATGAAAAGCCCAACGGATTAAACGGAAAAATATCCGTTAGATTCCGTTGAATCCGTTGAGAAGTTCTCACTATTCTGCGAGAAGATAGGCCACCATCAACCGCGTGGTAGCCTCAATCGAATCACGGTGGGTGCGC
>MTKY01053817.1_pt1 | contig 17474 bp, 12 predicted proteins | sample 1042731 | NCBI WGS metagenome assembly MTKY01 (sample SAMN06212206, study PRJNA360538) | anaerobic digester metagenome | biome: Wastewater treatment plant; material: sludge; isolation source: anaerobic digester fed with sludge from wastewater treatment plant | place: Denmark: WWTP Soeholt ... | reverse complement strand
CCCCCGCCGCGGCCGCGCCGACACCGGCGCCGTTGCCGACCCCGACCCGCAGCTGGGAGGATCGCGCGCTCGACAATGGTGCGTGGCGTTATGACGCGGGCAGCCGCGCCGCGGCATTCGTCCCGACCGGCAGCGCCAATCCGCTGCTCACCATGACATGCAGCGGCAGCGCGATTCGTCTGACCTCAGCGTTGGCTGGTTCCGTCAGCCTGCGCACCAGCGCCGGGACCGACCAGATCCGCTTCGACGGCGGCAGCGCGACACTGTCCAACCGCGACCCGCGGCTCGACCGCATAGCGTTCAGTCGCGGACGCTTCGCGCTGGAAACACCGGGCGGCGGCGCGCTGACGTTGCCGGTGCAGTCGGAAATCGGGCGCGTAATCGAGGATTGTCGGTAACAGGATCCTCCCTGTCGCGAAGCGATGGCGAGGAGGATCGCCGCCGCAGGCGGTGGTGGAGGGGCGGCGCCCTAGCGTCATTGCCGCTCCGTCAGCGCGGCGCGCTGCCAGCTTCCCATGGCTACGCCATAGGGAGGAATTGGAGGTTACCCGCCCAGCTGCACGGTTCCGCCCCTGATCCAACCCCAGCGGCACGGCCCCTGATATTCGCGCGCATTCGCGACCGACTTCCCAACCCCGCACATATCGGGGTCGGTCCCGGGGGCGGCAAACACGATCCCAAACCAGGCGTCATTCTCGGCCGCTTCGCACAGCGACACATTGGCGCCGCCAGCCAGCTTGGCTTTGACCGCGCGCGTTTCGCCGGGTGCCCAATAGACGTCGGTGCCGCCCGCCTTGACGCGGCTGATGCTCGAACAGGCGGGTAGGCTTGGCCCTTCGGTGCCAATCATCACCGCGCGTGTCGCGAGCGGTTCGCCGCTGACGTCAGCGGCGTTTTCGGCGGGCGGGGCAGGTTGGCTGCACGCGCCAAGCGCGAAGGTCAGGAAGGCGGCGAGGGGGAGGGTGGAACGCTGTTTCATGAACGCGAAACTAGCCGCCGCGGCGCGCGCGCGCAACGCTCGTCCTGCAAGGACCAAGACCCGCATTTTCGCTTGGGTTTTGCCGCCTTCGACCCTATATAATCGGCATGACGGACACCCCTGAAAATATGGCGCCAAGCGCCAACACCAACCTTCCCAATGCCAATGCTTATGGCGCCGATTCGATCAAGGTTCTCAAGGGCCTGGACGCGGTTCGCAAACGGCCGGGGATGTATATCGGCGATACCGACGACGGGTCGGGTCTGCATCACATGGTGTTCGAGGTTTCGGATAATGCGATCGACGAGGCGCTTGCGGGGCATTGCGACCTCGTCCTGATCACCCTCAACAGCGACGGATCGGTCAGCGTCGAAGACAATGGCCGCGGCATCCCAACCGGCATCCACGCCGAAGAAGGCATTTCGGCGGCCGAGGTCATCATGACCCAGCTCCACGCGGGCGGGAAGTTTGAGAACACCAGCGACGACAATGCCTATAAGGTGTCGGGCGGCCTGCACGGCGTCGGGGTCAGCGTCGTCAACGCGCTGTCCGAATGGCTCGAACTGACGATCTGGCGCGATGGTGAAGAACATTGGATGCGCTTCGAACATGGCGATTCGGTTGGCCCACTCAAGGTTACCGGCCCTGCCCCGGCGGGCAAAAAGGGCACGCGCGTGACCTTCTCGGCATCGACCGACACGTTCAAGAATGTTCTCGAGTTCGATTTCGAAAAGCTGGAACATCGCTATCGCGAACTGGCGTTTCTCAATTCGGGGGTTCGCATCAAGCTGGTCGATGCCCGCCACGCCGAGCATCAGTTCCATGATCTTTATTATGAGGGCGGCATTGGCGCCTTCGTCAAATATCTCGACCGCAACAAAACCGCGCTGCTGCCCGATCCGATCGCGATCAGCAGCGAGCGCGACGGCATCGGCATCGAGGTCGCGCTCGAATGGAACGACAGCTATTACGAAAATGTGCTGTGTTTCACCAACAACATCCCGCAGCGCGACGGCGGCACCCATCTCGCCGCATTCCGCGCCGCGCTGACGCGCACGATCAACGGCTATGGTGACAAGTCGGGCATTCTTAAGAAAGAGAAGGTCTCACTGACTGGCGACGACATGCGCGAAGGGCTGACCGCGATCGTCTCGGTCAAGCTGCCCGATCCAAAGTTCAGTTCGCAGACCAAGGACAAGCTCGTCTCGTCCGAAGTGCGCCAGCCGCTCGAAAGCCTGATGGCCGACCGGATGACCGAGTGGCTGGAGGAAAATCCCGCTTACGCGAAGGCGGTGATCCAGAAGGTCATCGACGCCGCCGCGGCACGCGAGGCGGCGAAAAAGGCGCGCGAACTGACGCGGCGCAAGGGTGCGATGGACATCGCCTCGCTGCCCGGCAAGCTCGCCGACTGCCAGGAACGCGACCCCGCCAAATGCGAACTGTTCCTCGTCGAGGGGGATTCGGCAGGCGGATCGGCCAAGCAGGGCCGCGACCGCCATGTTCAGGCGATCCTGCCGCTGAAGGGCAAGATTTTGAACGTCGAGCGCGCGCGCTTCGACCGCATCATCTCGTCAAAGGAAGTCGGAACCTTGATTCAGGCGCTCGGTGCCGGGATACGCGACGAGTTCAATATCGAAAAGCTGCGCTATCACAAGATCGTTATCATGACCGACGCCGACGTCGATGGCGCGCATATCCGCACGCTTTTACTCACCTTCTTCTATCGCCAGATGCCCGAGATCATCGAGGGCGGCTATCTCTACATCGCGCAACCGCCGCTTTACAAAGTCGCGAAGGGGCGCAGCGAAGTCTATTTGAAGGACGATAGCGCGCTCGAAAATTACCTTGTCGACGGCGGCATCGACGCGCTGATGCTCGAGACGAGCGGCGGCGCGCGATCGGGGAATGACTTGCGCGAACTGATCGAGCACGGCCGCCGCCTGCGCGCGCTGATGCGTTATGTTCCGCGCGGGCATAATTACGAATTGGTCGAAGCGCTGGCGCTGAACGGCGCGCTCGACCCTGCACTCGACAGCGCTGGCCGCGACGCTGCGGGCGTGCGCGCCGCCGAATGGCTCAACGCCGCCGAACGCGCGCTGACCGGCGGCATCGAGGCGAAGTGGACGATTACCGCGAGCGATGGTGGTTATACGCTCGAGAAGCGCTGGCGCGGGGTCAGCGACCATCATGCGATCGATGCCGCGTTCCTGGCCAGTCAGGAGGGGCGCCGCCTGCACAAGCTAGCTGCCGAACAGGCCGAGACCTATGCGCATCCCAGCCGATTGGTGAAGGGCAGCAGCGCCGCGGCGATGGCCGCCGACGCTGCCGCGCTTGCCGCGGCCGAGGCCGCCGAAGGCGATGCCGAAGCGAGCGACAGCGATTTGCCCGCCGCGGGCGTTGGCAAGGTCACGCCGATCACCCGCCCGTCCGAACTGCTCGAGGCAATCTTTGCGCATACCCGCAAAGGACTGGCGATCAGCCGCTACAAGGGGCTGGGCGAGATGAATGCCGAACAATTGTGGGAAACCACGCTCGATCCGTCGAACCGCTCGCTGCTGCGCGTCGAAGCCGAACAGGCCGACATCGCGCACGAAATCTTTGAGCGGCTGATGGGCGACGAGGTCGAACCGCGGCGCGAATTCATCCAGATGAACGCGCTGTCGGTGGCCAATCTGGACGTATGATCCTATTTGGTTCCGGTAAAACGGCGCGAACTCGAACCTCCGGACGCAAATAATGTTCAGTCCAGCGCGCGGCGGCTTGTCTTGGCAAGCCACCGCTGCTTTGGGCGCATCCTCGACAAGGGGATGATGTCATGCAGGCCTTTGCAGCAATGCTGATGCCGCTCCTGCTCACGGTTTCGGCCGCGGGGCAGGACGCCGAAATCACGAATTCGGAGATCTCCAACACAGAGTTCACCGACACGGCGCTCGTCGAAATCGACGAGGAAACCGAAATCGGCGGCGGCATGGCGAGCTATTACGGCAAAGAACTCGCCGGCAACCGCACCGCCAGCGGCGAGCGCTTCAACCCAAGCCAGCTAACCGCGGCGCACCGGTCGCTGCCCTTTGGCAGCCGGGTACGCGTCACCAACACCGCAAACGGCGACAGCGTAGTAGTCCGCATCAACGACCGCGGTCCCTTTTCGCACGGCCGCATTATTGACGTCAGCCAAGCGGCAGCACGCGAAATCGGCATGCACCGCAGCGGCACCGCGCGAGTAAAGCTGGCGCTGCTCGACGACTGAGCGTCAGTCGAACACCGACCATCCGGCCGCATAGGCGAAATGTTCAAGCGCCACCGCGCCGGCAAGCGACGTTCCTGCCTCGTTGAGCCCCGGTGACCACACCGCGATCGATCCCTGCCCCGGCGCAATGCACAGGATGCCGCCGCCGACCCCGCTCTTGCCCGGCAGGCCGACGCGGAAGGCGAATTCCCCTGAATTGTCATAATGGCCGCATAACATCATGATCGCGTTGATCCGCCGCGCGCGGTGCGGCTCAATCAACTGCTCCCCGGTCAGCGGATCGCGGCCCTCCATCGCGAGGAACAGCCCGGCGCGCGCTAGCTGGCGGCAACTCATCGCGATCGCGCATTGGCGAAAATAGACGCCGACGACGGTTTCTACGGGATGCTTGAGATTGCCGAAGGCGTCCATGAAATGCGCCAGGCTGCGATTGCGCGCCCCGGTTTCGGATTCGGAAAAAGCAACGTCGAAGTCGATGTCGACACCGTCGTCGCCCGCCCGCGCGCGCATGAAATCTAGGATTTCTTCGGCCACCGCATCGCCGCCCCGCCCGTCGATCAGCCGGTCGGTCGTCGCGATTGCGCCGGCATTGATCAGCGGGTTGCGCGGAATGCCGTGCTCGCTTTCGAGCTGGACGACCGAGTTGAACGCCGACCCAGAGGGTTCGCGACCGACGCTGTCCCAGAGCGAACTGCCGACGCGGCGCAACGCCAGCGCGAGCGTGAAGACCTTCGACACCGACTGGATCGAAAAGGCCTCGTCGGCGTCGCCCGCGGTGTGGACGGTGCCGTCGGGCAGCGCCAGAGCGAAGCCCAGCTTGGCCGGGTCAACCTTCGCCAGCGCCGGAATATAGTCGGCGACGCGCCCCTGGCCGAGATGCGCCGCGGCGAGCGTCATCGCTTCTTCGATATGATTGCAAAGATCAGCGGTCATCGCGCAACTTTAGCATCTTCACGCTCATCGGCGAGTATTTTCATTTTTGCAGAAATATTCTATGAAATAGAAATCAAATACCGACTCGGGAGAAAAATCATGATCGACCTACCGCGCGGCAAGGGGCTTTCGAGCGCAGTGAGCTATCAGGACAGCAAGGCGGCATTCCGCTGGCTGGAGGAGGCCTTCGGGTTCGAACCCTTGTTCGTGCTGCTCGACGAAGCGGGCAACCTTGCGCATTCGGAAATGGGATTCGGCGATTCGGTGGTGATGGTCGGCAATGAATGGTCGGACGATCACAAGAGCCCAAAGTCGATCGGCGGCAAGAACACCCAGTCGGTGCATGTGCAGCTGAACGTCGGCGAAGATATCGACGCGCATTGCGAAAGGGCCCGAGCCGCAGGCGCCGCGATCATCGCCGAGCCCGAGACGCAATTCTACGGTGACCGCAGCTATCGCGCTAAGGACCCCGAAGGACATATCTGGACCTTTGGCGTGACGGTCGAGGAGAAGAGCGCCGAACAATGGGACGCCGAGGGCGGTTTTACGACCAAGACGCGGCTCGACGATTGAGCGCGGCGCTCGACCGTATGCTGGGCGCGCTTGCCGATCCAAAACGGCGGCGCGCGATCGAGCTGCTGGGCGAGCACCCGCGCAGCGCCGGCGAACTCGCGGCCGAACTCGGCCTCGCACCTGCCGCAATGAGCCGCCATTTGCGCGCGTTGAAGGAAGCCGGGCTCGTCGAGGACGGCCATCCCGACTTCGACGCGCGCGTCCGCATCTATTCGATGAAGGACGGCGCGACCGCAGAACTCAAGCAATGGCTCGCAGCGACCGAGGCGCTGTGGACGCACCAGCTCGCGGCGTTCAAGCACCATGTCGAGAGCGGCGAATGAGCGCGCCCCAATGACCGCGGCCGTCATCGTCGCGCTGCGCGTCGGTGTATCGCCCGACCTCGCCTTCACCGCCTTCACTCGCGACATCGGCCGGTGGTGGAAGAGCCATCCCCTGTTCCAGCTCTCGCGGGGCGGAGACGGCGCGCTGCGCTTCGATCCCGAAGGGCCGGACGGACGTCTCGTCACGCGCTTCGCCGACGGCAAGCTATGGGAAATCGGCGCAGTCCGTCACTGGCTTCCCGGCGAGCGTCTGACATTCGACTGGCGCTTGCCGAGCTTCAAGCCGGATCAGGTGACCGAGGTCGATGTGCGGTTCGAAGCCGTCGGCGGCGAGACACGGGTGACGGTGGAGCATCGCGGCTGGGACGCGATCCCGCCACAGCATGTCGCGCGGCACGGATTCGAGCTGATGCTATTCCAGCGGCGGCTCGGTGAGCATTGGCGCGAATTGTTGAAGGGCATGAGCGAGGGGATCTAGCGGGCGATCGCCGAGAGAAAGCCTTGCTGCTGCCCCGTCCCGGCCCCAAGTTCCACATATGGACCTCCCCGCTCCCTTTACCGACTGGTTCGCCGCGCGCGGGTGGCAGCTGCGGCGGCATCAGGCCGATATGCTATCCGCCGGGGCGCGGGGCGAAAATGCGCTGCTCGTCGCGGCGACGGGGGCGGGCAAGACTCTGTCGGGGTTCCTGCCGACGCTCGTCGATCTTGCGGGGCATCCGACCGACCGGCTGCATACCCTGTATGTGTCGCCGTTGAAGGCCCTGGCGGCAGACGTCGAGCGCAATTTGCTCGGGCCAATTGCCGACATGGAACTCGACATCAGCGTCGAGAGCCGTAGCGGCGATACGTCGTCGGACAAGAAAGCGCGTCAGCGCAGCCGGCCGCCGAACATCCTGCTGACGACCCCCGAATCCTTGTCGCTACTGATCTCCTATCCCGACAGTTTCACGATGTTTGCCGATCTTAAAACGGTGGTGATCGACGAGATCCATGCGTTCGCGCCGGGCAAGCGCGGCGACCTGCTCAGCCTGGCGCTCGCGCGGCTCCAGACGATCGCGCCGGGACTGCGCCGCGTCGGCCTGTCCGCGACGATCGCCGATACCCAGGCCTACCGCGCGTGGCTGGCGCCCGACAGCGATGCCGAGAGCGTGACGCTGGTCGAGGGCGAGGCCGGCGCCGACCCGGATATCCAGATATTGCTGCCCGAAGGCGCTGTGCCGTGGGCGGGGCATTCGGGACGTTATGCGGTGCATCAGGTGATGACGGAGGTCGCGAAGCACCGCACCACGATCATCTTTTGCAATACCCGCGGGCTCGCCGAACTGATCTTTCAGGAGCTGTGGAAGGTCAACGACCTGTCGCTGCCGATCGCGATCCACCACGGCAGCCTCGACCGCGAAGCGCGTCAGCGCGCCGAGGCGGCGATGGCCGAGGGGCGATTGCGCGCACTCGTCGCCACCTCGAGCCTTGATCTCGGGCTCGACTGGGGCGACGTCGATTGCGTGATCCAGATGGGCGCGCCGAAGGGCTCGTCGCGGCTTCTCCAGCGCATCGGCCGCGCCAATCACCGGCTCGACGAACCGAGCAAGGCGCTGATCGTCCCCGGCAACCGCTTTGAATATCTCGAAGCGCAGGCGGCACTGGATGCGGTCGAGGCGGGCGAGCGCGACGCCGATCGCTTTCGCCCCGGCGCGCTCGACGTGCTGGCGCAGCATGTGATGGCGCTCGCCTGCGCGGCGCCGTTCAAGGAGGAAGCGCTGCTCGCCGAAATCCGTTCGGCGGCGCCCTATCGCTGGGTGAATGCCGCACTCTTTACCCGCCTGCTCGGTTTCGTCCGCGACGGCGGCTACGCGCTCAAAAGCTATGATCGCTTTCGCCGCCTCGCCCCCGACGGACAGGGCGGTTGGCGCATCGCGCATCCGCGGCTGGCGGCGCAGCACCGGCTCAACGCCGGGATCATTGTCGATGCTCCGACGCTGGACGTCCGCTTCAAGAACGGCCGCCGTCTCGGCACCGTCGAGGAATATTTTGCGAGCACGCTCAGCCCCGGCGACACCTTTGCCTTTGCCGGGCTCAGTCTGGAGGTCGAGGGCATCCGCGACACCGACGTACTGGTCCGCGCGACGAGCAAACCGGCGCGGATCCCTTCCTATGTCGGGGCGCGCATGGCGCTGTCGACGCGGCTCGCCGACCGGGTGCGCGGCTTCCTCGCCGATCCGGCGAGCTGGCAGCGGTTCCCCGCCGATGTGCGGTTCTGGCTCGAGATGCAGGCGCTCCGCTCGGTGCTGCCGCGCCCCGGAGAACTGCTCGTCGAGACCTTCCCGCACGAGGGCAATCATTATCTGGTTGCCTATCCGTTCGAGGGGTGGAACGCGCACCAGTCGCTGGGCATGCTGATCACCAAACGAATGGAGCGCGCCGGGTTGCAGCCGCTGGGGTTCGTCGCGTCGGACTATGCGCTCGCGATCTGGTCGCTGCGCCCGGTTACCGACCCGGCGGCGCTGTTCGACTCCTCGATCCTCGAGGATGAATTCATCGAATGGGTCGAGGGATCGCATCTGCTCAAGCGCGCCTTTCGCGAAGTCGCGGTGATCGGCGGGCTGATCGAGCGCCAGCACCCCGGCAAGCGCAAGACGGGCAAACAGGTGACCTTTTCAACCGACCTGATCTTTGACGTGCTGCGCAAATATGAGCCTGATCATCTGCTGCTCGAGGCGGCGTGGGCCGACGCGCGCGAACGACTGACCGATGTCGCGCGCCTCGGCGACCTGCTCGACCGCGCGGCGGGGACGATGCTGCACAAGAAGCTCGAGCGGATCAGCCCGCTGGCGATCCCCGTGCTGGTGCTGATCGGCCGCGAAAGCGTCGCGGGTGCCGACATCGACGATGCGCTGCTCGGCGAACTGGCCGACAGTTTGGCCGATCAGGCGATGGGCCCGACGTAGCGATGCCCTGCGGCGTTTCGCTTGCTGCGCGCCCGGATGAGGCGTAGATTGCGCCAAAATATACAAGATGAACATGGAGGGGATGCCCGCAATGATCCACCTTTTCAGGCGGTCGATGTTCTGGACTACGCTGCTCGCAGCGCCGGTGCTGATCGGCGCCAGCCAAACACCCCCGACGCCGGCGTCCGTCCTTCCGGCCCCGGCCGTCGCCAACCCGGCCGACCCGCTCGTGGTCGAGCCGGGGACGGTGAGCGAGATCGTCCCGTTCATCCAGCCCTTTGACCTCGATGCCACGCGGCGGATGGCGGTGGAGGTGATGCTCGGCAGCGAAGGACCGTTTTCCTTCCTGGTCGATACCGGCGCCGAACGGACGGTGATCGCGCGCGAACTCGCGAGCCGGCTGGGATTGGTCGAAGGCGCCAAGCTGCGGCTCGCGACAATTGGCGGGTCGGCGATGGTGCCGAGTTTCCGCATTGCCGAACCTGCACCTTACGGCGGTCGAGGCGCCCGCCTTTTATGGCCGCCATATCGGTGCTGCCGGGCTGATCGGCGTCGATATGCTCGAAGAACGCCGGGTGCTGATCGATTTCCGCAAGGAAACGATGCAAGTGCTGGAAACGCGGCGCCGCGCGCCGTCACTGATCAAGGACGATGACGCAATCGTCGTCACTGCGCGTAATTCGGCCGGCCGCCTGATCCTGTCCGACGCGCGGCTGAACGGCAAACGAATCGACGTGATCGTCGATACCGGCGCGCAGACCAGCGTCGGCAACATGGCGTTGCAAAGGCTGGTCGCCGACCGCCGCGCCAACCGCTTTCCCTTCGCTCCGACCGAGTTGACCGCGGTGACAGGTGAGGACGTCCCCGCCTTGCGCACCGCGATCAAGCGAATCGTCATCAGCGGGCTCGATATCAACGACCTCCCCGTCAGCTTTGCCGACAGTCAGGCTTTCCGCGCGCTGGGACTGCACGAACGCCCCGCGCTGTTGCTCGGCATGGACAGCCTGTCGCTGTTCGACCGGGTCGAAATCGATTTTCCGAACAAACGGGTCGTGTTTGATCTGCCCGATGGCGCGGAGCGCCAGACGGGGCGGCGCTTTGCCGCGAACATGGTAATGCGGGGCAGCTAGGACGCTTGCGGGGAACCGACGGCGTTGCCATAGCGGCGCGATGTCCGCCGCCCCGCCCTTTGCCTTTGCGGGTCAGTCCTTTCAGATGCTGGCCGACCGGGCGCTGTTCTGGCCGCGGCACGGCGCGCTGATCGTCGCCGACCTGCATCTGGAAAAGGCGAGCTGGTTTGCGGCGCTTGGCCAGCCGCTGCCGCCTTATGACAGTCATGATACGCTTGACCGGCTGGCGCAGCTGGCAACCGAAACCGGCGCGCGCGCAATCTGGTGCCTCGGCGACAGTTTTCACGACCGCCACGCCGCCAGCCGCATCGTTCCCGCGATCGCCGAGCGTCTGCGCGGACAGGCCGCCGCGACGCAGCTGCTGTGGATCGCGGGCAACCACGACGGGCTGACCGGCGGCGCGTGGGGCGGCGAGATCGCCGAAGAGCATATCGTCGATGACATCGTCTTTCGGCACCAGAGCCTGGCCGTCGAAACCCGGGCTGAAATATCAGGGCATTTCCACCCCAAGCTGCGGTTGAACGTCCGCGGCCGCCATGTCTCGCGCCCCTGTTTTGCGGGCGACGCGCAGCGGTTGATTCTGCCCGCCTTCGGCAGCCTGACCGGCGGACTCGCCGCCGACCACCCGGTGATCGCCGCAAATTTTTCCGGCCCCTATCAGGCGATGCTGGTCGCGCGCGGCCGCCGACTTTGCTTCCCGTGCCCGGGCGGCGCGCGCGATGACGCTACGGCAAGCCGCGTCCTCCGCGCAAACTAGCCGCTAAGCATCACCGAACGGGCGCTTTTTTGGCTGTGGCTGAAATGCATCACCCCGCCAAAAACGACGCAAATACGGGCCTTCCGCTGGATCAGGCACGCAATTGAGTTATGTTCTGAGGGCAACAAAAATAATGAAATGTTGAGAGGAGTGCCCGACATGAAATCATCTACCCTTTGTGCTGCGCGATTTATGCGCACTACTGCGCTCGGTGTGTCGATCGCAATGGCCGTGGTCGCTGCGCCCGCCTTTGCGCAGGACGCCCCGGCCGACGAGACCGTCGACGACAGCGACAACACCCCGATCATCGTCACCGCACAGGGCCGTTCGCAGCTCTTGTCCGACGTGCCGGTCGCAATCTCGGCGGTGAACGCCGAAACGCTGCAGAACAGCGGCGCCAATGACATCCGGCAACTCAACCAGCTCGCCCCCTCGCTGCTCGTTTCGTCGACCGGTTCGGAAGCCAATGGCTCGGCGCGCATCCGCGGCATCGGCACCGTCGGCGACAATCCCGGTCTCGAAAGCTCGGTTCCCGTATTTATCGACGGCGTTTATCGCTCGCGTTCGGGCATCGGCCTCAACGAACTTGGCGAAATCGACCGTATCGAAGTGCAGCGCGGGCCGCAGGGCACACTGGGCGGCCGCAACTCGTCGGCCGGGTTGATCAGCATCTATTCGAAAAAGCCCGCTTTCAGTTTCGGCGCTACGGGTGAGGTCACCTATGGCAATTACGACTATTGGCGCCTCGGCGGCAGCGTCACGGGTCCAATCAGCGACACGCTCGCCGCGCGTATCGACGGCGTGTGGGTGAAGCGGGACGGCTTTCTGCGCGATGCGAACAACAACCGCGACGTCAACAACCGCGACCGTTATTTCCTGCGCGGCCAGTTGCTGTTCGAACCGACCGACGCGCTTTCAATCCGCCTGATCGCCGATTATACCTCGCGCGACGAAGAGTGCTGCGGCGCGACCTATGTCGGCCCGACGGTCAACCCCTATATCGGCAATCTCAATACGCCGAGCAGCCCAGGGGCAGCAGCGACGCCGACGAGCAACAACATCATCAATGTTCTGCGCGACCTTGGCCAGCCGCTGGCGGCGTTCAACCAGGGCTATAGCCGCGACATCTCGGTCACCCCGGGCCGCAGCTTTGCTGGCGAGACCACCGATTACGGCTTCTCAGGCCAGATCGACTATGACTTCGGCGGCGCTACGCTGACCTCGATCACCGGCTACCGCGAATATCGGTCGAGCCAGGCGGGCGACGTCGATTATGGCACGGTCGATATCCTCTATCGCGCCCCGAGCGACGATGCCTACCGTCAGTTCCACACCTTTACCCAGGAACTGCGCCTGCAGGGCGAAGCCTTTGACGGCAAGCTCGACTGGCTGGTTGGCGGCTTTTACGCCAATGAAAAGCTGACCGTTCGCGACAATCTGCGCTTCGGCACGCAATATGGCCGTTTCGCAGCTTGCCGCCTTATAACAGGCACAGCGCTCGCGGGCCTTTATTCGCCGACCAACCCATCGTGCGTCATTCCCGGCGTAGGGCAGGCGACGCTCGCGGGTGCAACCGGCGCGTCGGGTCCGGATATCGTCGCAGCCTTAGCGGCGCTCGACGGCCTTAGCGATCGCGGCAGCATCAACGACCGTTACTTCCAGGAAGACAACAACTGGGCGCTGTTCACCCACAATATCTTCCACATCACCGACAAGCTCGATTTCACCTTTGGCCTGCGTTACACGAACGACAAGAAGAAGTTCGCGGCAACCTTTACCAACGACAACACGGTCTGCACTACCGTGCAGGGGCTGGTTCTCAACGATCTGACGACCACCACGGCCGGGACACCCACCCAGAGCGCCACCGCGCGCGCGCTGGCCGGCGCCCTCATCGGCCTCAGCTGTCAGGGCAATTCGACCGCCGAGCTCAACAATGTGTCGATCAACGACAAGCGCAGCGAGGATGAATTTACCGGCACGGCGATCCTCTCGTACAAGCCGATCGACGATCTGATGGTCTATGCGAGCTATTCGCGCGGCTACAAGGCGGGCGGTTTCAACCTCGACCGTTCGGCGCTCAAATCTCCGATTCTGCCGTTCGCGGCCTCGGGCGGAGCGCAGGCGCTGGTCAGTAACCTCCAATTCGACCCGGAAACGGTGCACAGCTATGAACTGGGCGCCAAATATTCGACCGGTCCGTTCGGCATGGGGCTGACCTTCTTCCGGTCGGACTTCTCGAGCTTCCAGCTGAACACGTTCAACGGCACCGTCTTCCTCGTGCAGAACGTCAACGGCTGCGATACCAGTCTGAACGGCGGCGACCGCGACCAGAGCAAGTTCGCCGGCGCGCCGAACTTCAACGCCGCGGCGGCGACCACCGGCGCCTGCGCGGCCGATGACGTCAGCTATGGCGTGCGGACCGAAGGTTTCGAACTCGAAGCTTCGCTCGTTCCGGCGCAGAGCTTCCGCATGACCGCGGGCCTGACCTATGCGAAGACGAAATATCGCAACGATCTGGTCGGCAATGACTCGGGCGCGCCGCTCGATCAGGCGCTCCGCCTGCTCCCGGGAAACAATCTGTCGAACGCGCCCGAACTGGTCGCCACCGGCAGCGTCGCCTGGACCCCTGACATCGGCAGCAGCGGCCTGACCGGCCTTGTCTATATCGATGGCCGCATGACCAGCGATTACAACACCGGTTCGGACCTGTTCCCCCAAAAGGCGCAGGACGGTTATGCCCTGTTCAACGCCCGCATCGGCATTCGCGGCCCCGACGAGAAATGGGGCATCGAATTCTGGGGCCAGAATATCTTCAACAAACAATATGCGCAGGTCGCGTTCAACTCACCGTTCCAGGAAGGCGCCACGTCGGCAACGACCGCTTTTGCCGACCCGCAGTACCCGGGCGGCCGCCAGATCTTCTCGCAGTTCCTGGCCGAGCCGCGGACCTATGGCGTGACGCTGCGCGGCAAGTTCTGACCGCTCATCATCTTGAAAACATTGAGGGCGGGACCATTGGTCCCGCCCTCTTTTTTTGCCCGCAGTGCGGCCGCGCAAGTGAACTCGTTGCTTCTGACAGCTGTGGCCAAAAAGCCGCGCTCGGCGCACAATGACGTTACGGCGCGGGCAGGTACTGGCCACCAACCGCGATGTCGTGATACGCTCGCGTTCAAATAAGAAATCGTGCTGCTCTCCCACCAAAAATTGTGTCGTGTGAGGAGGGCCAGATCCATGAAAAACACATCCAGATGTACCGCCAACCTGCTGCGCGCCAGCGCCGCGGGCCTGTCGCTGTCATTCGCCATGCTGGCGATGCCCGCCATGGCGCAGGACGCCGGCGCGGAGACCAGCGACGAAACGATCATCGTCACCGCCACGCGGCGCAGTGAGGCGCTGTCCGACGTGCCGATCGCCGTCTCGGCGGTCACCGGCGAAACCCTGGAAAAGACCGGCGCGACCGATGTGCGCGCGCTGGGGCAGGTGGCGCCGTCACTGCTGGTGTCCGGGGCCACGAGTGAGGTCAATTTTTCGGCACGCATCCGCGGCATCGGCACGGTGGGTGAAAATCCCGGGCTGGAATCGTCGGTCGGCCTGTTCATCGACGGCGTCTATCGCAGCCGCACCGGGGTCGGCCTGTCCGAACTCGGTGACATCGAACGCGTCGAAGTGCTCCGCGGGCCGCAGGGTACCTTGTTCGGTCGCAACTCGACCGCCGGGCTGATCAACATCGTCACCAAAGGCCCCGACCTCAGCGGTTTTGGCGCCAAGGGGTCGATCAGCTACGGCAATTATGACTATTGGCGCGTCGACGGCATGGTCAACGCGCCGCTGGGCGAAAAGGCCGCGGTGCGCGTCGACGGCGTCTGGCAACAGCGCGATGGTTTTATCAAGAATGCGACCGCGGGCGAGCCCGACATCAACGACCGCGATCGTTGGCTGGCGCGCGGCCAGTTGCTGCTCGAACCCAGCGAGACCATGAAGCTTCGCCTGATCGCCGATTATAGCGAGCGCAAGGAAAACTGCTGCGGCGGGGTCTTGCTCAATCCGGTGCGCAACCTGGCGCGCGGCGCCGACGGCTTTCCCGTCGCGTCGACGAACACGCTGCTCCCGGTGCTGCAGGCGCTCGGTGCCAACCATCAGGTGCCGCCGACGGGGACGAGCTACGTGCGCAGCCAGGCGACGACGCCGGGAGTCACCTATCGGTCGGACACCAAGGATTGGGGCGTGTCGGGCGAGGTCAGCTGGGAGCTGGGAACAGCATCGCTGACGTCGATCACCGCCTATCGCGACTACAAGAATGCGCAGGGCCAGGACGCCGATTTCAGCGCGCTCGACGTGCTGCGCCGCACCGACCTCGACCGCCGGTTCCGCCTGTTCACGCAGGAACTGCGGTTGCAGGGTGAGGCGTTCGACGGGCGGCTCGACTGGCTGGTCGGCGGCTATTACGCGAACGAGAAACTCAACGTCGACGACGACATCGTCTATGGCAATAATTACGAGCAATTCGCCAACTGCCTGCTCTTCGCCAGCGCGCTACCCACTGCCGTGCTGCCGTCGAACCCGCAATGCGTGAATGTCCCGGTGGTGCAAGGCACGATCACCGCGCTGTCGGGGCTTCCCGTCGGCGACCCGCGCCGCGCGTCGATCCCGCTTTTGTCAGCGTTGATCGCCAATCCGGCGCGCCCCGGCTTCGGGTCGCTCGCCGCCGCGCTCGGCCAGCCGACGCTGGCGATCAACGGCACCGGCAACCAAGGATCGACCTTTGCGCAGCAGAGCCGCAATTTTGCGGTCTTCACCCACAACAGCTTTGACATCATCGAGGATGCGCTGACCCTGACGGTCGGCGCGCGTTACACCAGCGAGCGCAAGACTCTGGATGCCGACGCCAATTTCAACAATTCCATCTGCTCGCTGGTGGTCAATTCGCCCTTCCAGTCGCTCGCGACCTTGCCGTGCGTCATCAATGGCACCGCGCCCGACCTGCCGCGCGGGAGCGCCGGGACGGTGTTCAAAGACAATGAGTGGACCGGCACTGCGGTGCTGAGCTGGAAACCGACCCCCGACGTGCTCGTCTATGGGTCGGCGTCGAAGGGCTATAAGGCCGGCGGGTTCAATCTCGATTTTTCGGCGCTCGACCGCACCTGCAACGTCACCTTTGACACCGCTTGCGCGGCGCGGCTGGCGCTGCCCGCCAATACGAGCGGCAACGGGCGCCCCGAGGCGAGCGACCTGCAATTCGCGAGCGAAAAGGTCGATGCGTATGAACTGGGCATCAAATATGACGGCCCCGGCTTCGATCTCAACATTGCCGCCTTTTATCAGGAATATAGCAATTACCAGCTCAATACCTTCAACGGTGTCAATTTCGAAGTCACCAATATCCAGGCGTGCAAGGACGATCTGGGTGGCACCGATGCCGACGGATCGGCGGCGACCGGCGGCTGTGCGGCCGATCGACTGAAACCTGGGGTACGGTCAAAGGGAGTCGAGATCGAAACCTTTATCCGCCCCGCCCGCTACCTGTCCGTCAACATGGGGCTGACCTATGTCGACACCCTCTATCGCCGCAATCTGGTCGGGACCGGCGGACGGCCGCTGTCGCCGGTGTTGTTCCAGCTGCCCGGCCGCGGCGTGTCAAACGCGCCGCGCTATGTCGCGACCGCAGGCGTCAGCTGGACTCCGCCTATCGGCAATTCGGGAATGAGCGCGCTCATCTATGTCGACACACGCCTGCAGAGCGACACCAACACCGGCTCGGATCTTGATGTCGAAAAGATTCAGGACGGCTTTGCGGTCTTTAACGGACGACTAGGCCTCTACGGCCCCGACCGCCGCTGGGGCATCGAGCTGTGGGGTCAGAATCTGTTCAACAAGAAATATTACCAGATCGGCGCCGACATGCCGCTGCAGGGTGGCGGCACCTTCCGCGCCGTGGCGGCGCCCGCGGCGAGCGGGCTCAGCGGCACCGCCAACCAGCTGTTCGTTGGCTTCCCCGGCGAACCGCGCACCTATGGCGTAACGCTACGCGGCCAATTCTGATCCGACCTCTCCCCCTCCCCCATGCGGGGAGGACGAGGGAGGGCCTGTCGCAGCCGGGCACTGTTGCGTCAGGCCCTTTCCTTTGGGCAAAATCCTCCTGTCGCTTTCGTGATCCCGGGCTTGGCTCGGAATCCCGCGTTTCACCGCCTCGTCGCCAGAGCGACGCCCCGGATCAAGTCCGGAGTGACGATGAAAGAAGTGGCTCCTGTTGAGAGAATGCCGCGCTACCGCGCCCGCGCCGCCTGATGCGCGATGTCGGTCATCAGCTTGCGGAACAGTACCCCGCCAGGCGTCCCGGATGATTTGAGCGCGCGTTCGCAATCGATGAGCCGGCTCATCAACCGCGCGACGCGCACCGAATCCCAGATGTGCAGCTGCGCGGTCACTGCATCGCGTTCTTTCCAGAAAATGCCGCTGGTTCGCGCCGCGACGACGGTCGCCGGATGCGCCCCGGCATCGACTTCGGCGCGCAGCCGCGCCAGCGCCATGGCGCGGATCGCCAGCGCGCGGATGATGCGGATTTCGGCGACGCCGACCGCGGTCGC
>MTKY01050986.1_pt2 | contig 17474 bp, 19 predicted proteins | sample 1042731 | NCBI WGS metagenome assembly MTKY01 (sample SAMN06212206, study PRJNA360538) | anaerobic digester metagenome | biome: Wastewater treatment plant; material: sludge; isolation source: anaerobic digester fed with sludge from wastewater treatment plant | place: Denmark: WWTP Soeholt ... | reverse complement strand
TCAAGAGATCCTGCATAATGTGCCATTGTCCTAATAGTTACTCTAAGTTTTCCTTTGTGTCTTCGTGTCTTGGTGGTTTATTTTCTAAGGAGCGGCTTCCGGCGCGGTTTTCGACGGAAAGACCTTACAAACGCAGCCCGCGCAAAAGTGAGTAACCCCACGGCTCGTCCCAACTTTGGCGCGGGCGACCAAAACGTTGCCGAATTCGTTCTCAGCGTGTCCGGCGGCGCGCTGAGAACTGAAAATCACTCGGCCAGGTGGAAGTCCTCCGCCTCGTTAATCCGCTTGATAATCTCTGGGTCTTTCAGTTCTTCCGGAGTGTAATTCATTTTGAAATCGATTCGGTCTTCGTAGCCGCCGGGTTCGTAAATCAACATAATGCGCATGTCCTTGCCGCCGACCACTCTGACGCTATGCACAACGTTCGGTGGGATAAAAACCGCGTCGCCGTGATTCATCACGTGAGTCTCGCCTCCGACCGTCCATTCCACTTGCCCATCCACCACAAAGAAAGTCTCCGAATGGTCCTTGTGGTAATGCGGGGGCACCTCAAAGGTGGAGAGCCAGCGCGAGTACAGAATGCTGTAGCGGCCTCCGCTTTGCTCTTTTGTGATGACGAACTCCCCATCTGCCACACCGTCTTCGTCGAGAGTTGCCCTTTGTCCAGCCATAGAAAAAGCGTGTTTTGCACTCATATATATCTCCTTAAGTTTTGTTAGCGCCGGAACGATGCCAGTGAAGAGCCTCAAATCGTAGCGCCGTCACTGAAGCATCCTTCGTATTTTGCGCCGTATCGGCCTTTTTGTCAAACGAGTTAGCAATTTTGGATCCGCTCCAAGCTCCGTCTGGCCTCGCTCCAAGCCCCGTCCCGGGGCGGTTTCGCGGCGTCAGGTGGGGCGTTCGAGGAAATGCAGCAGGATGCGCGTCGCGGCCTGCACGCCGACCACGAGTGCGTCCTCGTCCACGTCGAAATCGGATGCGTGCAGAAGGCTGGCTACCCCTTTCTGCGGGTTGGCAATCCCCAACCAAAGCAGCGCGCCCGGCGCGTGTTCAAGGTACAGCGCGAAATCTTCGTGGGCGTAGGGATACGGGGAGCGAAACAGCCAGACGTTCTCCAGGCCGACGACGGCTTCGAGGAGCGGTCGCACTTCGCGCGCGACGGCGGCGTCGTTTACCAGCAGCGGATTGGCAAAAGTGGGCGTCAAGTCGCAGGTCACGCCCGACTCGGCGGCGACAGCGCCCAACACCGCATCGATGTGAGCGTGCGCAGCATCGCGCGCAGCGCCGGAGGCGAAACTCGCCAACACCAGCAAAGAGTCTTCCAGGCTCGGGAAATCCGTCAACGACCAACAACTGACCAGGATTTCGCGCGCGGAGACCTCGCCGGCGCGCATCGCCCGCACCAAAGCGTCGAACGCTGCCATCGTAATAGGGGGCGGGCTGATGTGTGTGCGCAAAGCCAAAGCGGCGCGCGTCATCGCCGCCTCGAGGCGTTCCGCCGGGCCGTGGAAGCGCGCGATGAACTCCTCCATCCCGGCCAGGCACGCGCCCGTCGCCAGGCCGACGGTCCCCACCGGAATCGGGAAAGTGTGCAGCGCGAAAATGGCGTCCGGCAAGGGCATGCCCAGCGCGCCTTCCGCCAACATCGCGCGCGCCCCCTCCAGAGACTCCTCCGCCGGCTGGAAGATGAAGCGGAGCGCGCCGGGCAGCGCGTCGCGCAACGCCGCGAGCGTTTCGGCCACGCCGAGCGCCACTGTCATATGAACATCGTGCCCGCACGCATGTTTGACGCCCAGCACCAGCGAGCGGTAGTCCGTCTCCAACGCATCCTGGATGGGCATTGCATCCATATCCGCGCGATACGCTACGACGGGGCCGGGATGCGCGCCCTGCAACACCCCCACCACGCCGTGCCCGCCCACCCCCGTCTGCACGGCGAGACCCAATGCGCGCAGCCGGTCGGCGACCACCTGCGCCGTGCGCTGTTCTTCGCCGGACAGTTCTGGGTGCATGGCAAAATCGCGCCGCGTCCGCACCAACTGTGGACGCAACGCTGCTGTGTATTCCTCTGCGCGTGTGCATAGAGGCAAATCCATGATGTGTATTATAGAAAGGGGAAAAGGGATGTCAACTACTACGGGGGAACAAACGATGAACTATCGCCGGAGCTACACCGCTTCCGGCGACAGTTCCAGATTGACGAGGGCGTCTTCCAACGTCTCGGTGATTTCGAAAAGCGTATCCAGTCGCATCATTTCATAAAACACACGGATTGGGTTGCCAGGGGGACAAACCAGATGGACACTGCCGCCGACCTCCTGCGCGCACTTGAGGAGATGCAGCAGCGGATAATCGCCATCTGCGTCTACAACCCGCACCGCCGTCAGATCAACGATGAAGTGTGTCGCCCCACCGGCCACGAGTTGGTTGAACTGCGCCATCAAAGACGGCGCGTTGAAGATATCCATCCGCTCGCCCAGGGTCACAATCGCGAAGTCCCGCAGCGTTTCTACGGAGGCAACCGTCACTTCTGGCTCCATTTTGTACATTGGCGGCCTCTCATTTCCTACTTCCACCCATATCGGGAATGTTGGAACGGAAAGAAAGTCATTTACCCAATTTCCCGTCGATATCGCGGGAGTTTGGAGAAAATCATAATTTTCGCGCCCCTCATCCAGCTCTATTGCCGTTAAGCATGTGTTTGACAGCACTTTTCAACCCCTCTACTGTGATTGGCGGCACCAGACAAGTGTTCGCCCCAGCCTCGAGCGCCTGCCGGCTCACCTTTTGGTCTCCGTCCAGGGCCAACATCAGCACAGGCACCCTTTGATACTTCGTGTCCGCACGCAGGCGCTGCACCAGCGTCGCGCCATCCATTTCCGGCATCGCGAAGTTTGCCACCACCAACTCCACACCGATGATGTCATCCAGCAGCCCCAAGGCTTCATCGACACGCTCGGTCGTGATGACCGTGTGCCCATCGAGTTGCAGCAGGTCGCGCAACGCTGGCCGCATCAGCGGACTTCCTTCAATGACTACAATAAGCGCCATTCGTTCACTCCTCAATCCCTTACGATCAAACTACAAAACACTTGCCAGTTATCTAGTCGATCAAGCGCCTATACTGGGCAAGAAATTGGCAAAATGCAGGCATCTCGAGCCTCTGCTTGACTTGCGTCAGCACAGACGTAAACTGACTTCATGACTATCTAAATCCTAACACAGATTGGGTGAATGGCGGTTAAAGTCATGTTTCAGGATGGTTACACCGGAAACACCTGATCGGGAGGCATTTATGCGTTTTTTCGAAGCCAGCAGCGCGCCGCTTACGTTAGCGTTGCTTGTGGCGACATGGATTCCAGCGTGGCGCAAATGGCGCGCGTTGGGGGTGTTTTGGCCGGTGCGGGCGGATTCCGTCTCGTCATACACCTGCTTTTCGAGGGATACCGGCGGCGAATGCTGCCGCTTTACGCTACGATTGTGGGGCTGACGGTCGCCGGGCGGCGCGCGCGCCACAATGGAGAGGGACGTCCCCAGCGCGCGGGGTTGGGGCTGGCTCTGGCAGGCATTGTCCTCGGCGCAGCGCGTGATGGAGATCAACAGCGCCTACCTGGCGGCCTTTTTCGACAAACACCTGCGCGTCGAGCCGACGCCCCTGCTCGACGGCCCCGCCCCACCTACCCTGAAGTACACTTCGAGAGGCGCTAACTCTACCCCAGCGCCGCCCGCAACAGATCACGCAGCACGCGCCAGCCGATTACGTGGAGGCCCGCGTCGCGGAATGTGGCGCGCAGACGCTCGTCGCAGAATGTGCGATACTCGGCGTCGCGCATCTGCCAGCCTTCGGGGATGATCGCCCGCAGCTCCGGCGTATCCACCGAGGGGTGGATGATCAAGTACGTCAGGCCGGGCGGCAACTGTGTGAGGAATTGCTGCGTGCGCGCCACGTGATCCTCGCCCGGCGTGAACGGCACAAACGTGACGTTGTCTACCATCGGCAGGCCCATCGCTGTCAGCGCCTCGATATGACGCGCCAGCCCGGCCGCTGTCTCCGCGTCGAAGCCCATCCCCATCGCCAGGATGCCGGCCTCGTCCTTGCGCACCAGCATCGGCGGGACGCGGTACTGTAGCGCCGTCCGCACGTAGCTTTCCAGAAACCTGGGATCGAAGACCGTGCCCATATGCGTGTCGATGTGCGTCACGTCGATGCCGGCTTCCACAGCACGCGCGATCTGCGCCTGGATTTCGCGCTGCACAGCCTCCGGCGTCGCGCGCGCCTGTACCTCCTCTGAGGTGTACGGGAAATAGCCTTCGGCGTCCAACAGACCGGAGGCCGGTTCGCGCGTCGAAATCGGCCCCCAACGATAGCCGCTGCGCCACTCGCTCGTCAGCGTGACGTGGACGCCCATATCGACCTTGTCGGGATGTGCGCGGCAAAACGCCGCCGTCGCCGGGAACCAGGAACACGGCGTCATCGTCGAAGCGGCGGAAATCAGGCCCACCTCGACCAGATCGGCGTAAGCCGCCAGCGACGCCTGACACATCCCGATGTCGTCGGTGTGGATGATGACCGCGCGGTCGTCATCCGCCAGACCAAGTTGTTCGAGTGCTGGATTGGGTTTCATCGTTATACCTCACCTGTTTTATCTCGTTTTGCTCTTCTACGTGAAAGTTAAGGGTTGAACTCCGTCAGGGCAAACCAGTCACCTTTTTGGCCGGGGATCGTCAACCCGGCTGCGAGTGTTTTGGCGTCCACCAGAACCTGGATTGCCCGCGTTACGTCCTTTTGTGACCACTGGAACACCTTTGCGACGTCCCCGAACTGCGCCGCGCCCACCGAGCGGAAGTACAGCTCGACGAGTTTTTGCTGCGCCTCGCTGATCTTGATCGCGCCCGCGCGTTCGGGCAGGTCGGGAAAATGGCGGTGGACGCAATCGTAGATGAAGGCGTAGTTCCACGTTCCAGCCTGCGCCACCCCCACCGGCAAGATTTTGAAGTCAGCTTGTAACTCGTCCAGCGCGCGGTTGAAGCGATAACCGGATTCCCTGGCGGTCATAAACGTGGCGTTGCGCAGAGCAATCGTGTGCTGCGCTCCCCCGCGCAAGAGCGTCTCGTAGATTGCCTTCGCTTCCTGCGTCAGCGCGCCGCGACGGTATTGGTCGAGGTAGTCCTCCTCGGGCGCGCCGAAGTTTTCGCTGAGCGCGTAGAAGTACGGCGCAACGTCCAACGCGATCAGCGTCGCTTTTTTGCGCAGCACTTTGGCGTAGTACCACTGCTTCTTGCCGAGCAAACCGTCCTTCCAGGCCCACGTTTTGTGCCCCGGATCGTCGTGTTCGTCGGCGACCGGGCGGTCTCCGGCGACGGCGGCCCACAAACTCGGCGCTTCCACGCCCTTGATCGGCCAAAAGTAGGCGAAGCCGCGTTCTTCGACAAAGGCCACAGCCTCGTCCGCCGAGTTTACCCGCAGCTCCGGCAGCAGGTGATACGTCCGCGCGCGATAAGACTGAACGCGCTCCAAAGATAACTCGATCACAACTCGCTCCCGTTTAGCGCAGGCAGGACTTCGAGCGCGCGTTCGACGGACTCCGCGACAAAGGTTTCCACGCCGCCGATCTGCTCGATCAACGCCATTGCCGCGTCCCAATAGCGCGCGTGCTGCTCGCGGACCTTTTGCAGCTCGGCACCGTCCTTCCCACTGCGCGCCAGCATCTCAAAGAACGATTCCGCCGAATCTCCCTTCGACAGCGGCAGCCGCACGATGTCCCACATCCGCCGAAAATCGGCATGGGCGACGTGCGTGAACACGTCCGGCAGCGGCGCGGCGTTCAACGCGGCGATCACGGCAGCAAAGTCGCGGAACAGCGCGTGGCTCAACACGCTGAAGGCCGTCAGGATAACGGCAGGCGGGACGGACATATCCAGCAACGATTCGAGGCCCAACGTTTGTTGCAGCCGCGCGCCCATCGCCTTCCACGGCTCGTCCGCTGCCAGGTGACACAGATAGCCGGTGACAAAAGCGCGCTCCTCCGGCGTCAGCCGGTTCCAGGGACGCTGCAACAGGCGCTCGCGTTGCGCGAGGAACTTCACGCAGCTTTTGGTGAACGCTGCATACCCGTCCTCATCCACGCGGCCTACGAAGTGCGTGACGCGCCGTGAAACGTCGGTAAAACCGTTCACGTCCACGATGAGATTGCCCATCAAAAACGCGCCATACCCGGCAGCGTCCAACCACTCCAAATGTGGAAAAACTCGCTCCGCGATGACCAAATGTGTCGTCAAAGGCGGCATAACTCACTCCTGTATCTTTCAACGCTCAGTCTCAGTAGATCACAAATTGGGTTCGTAGTAACCGCTTTAGCGGTCTCTTGGACGGCTGAAGCCGTTACTACAAGCCTAAATTTCGATCTGCTGAGTCTTCAGCTATCTCAAGGCTGGCGCGGTCGGAGACCGACCAGAGCGCGTTGGCCCCGGTCTCTGAGTGTGTCCCCCAACTCAAATAAAACACACCCCAAAGATTTGCCCCTTGCCCCTTGCACCCTGCATCCTGCCCCCTGCCCCCTGCCCCCTTACGCCGACCATTCGCGCTCCCACCCCACCGCGCCGTCTACCGGCCCGCCCAGCTCCGCGTAGACGCTCTCCACGTTCCACGTGTGCGGCGTGGGATCGTCACAGGGACAGGGCATCGGAATATCGCTGCACGCGGCGATTGTCTCTTCCAGCGTTTGCCCCGCCGTCACCACTGCGGCAACCCGCGCGCGCAGTTCCGCCAGGTACGCGCGATCCGCCGTGAGCCGGCGCTGAATCTCGCCAGCGTCCGTCGTCGGCGCGCCGTGACCGGGAACCAGCGCCAGGATGTCTAGCGTCGCCAGATGCGCCAACGTTGCTTCATAGGCGCTCAGGCTGTAGACGAGGGGGATCTCAATGTCGCTGAGCATATCGGCGGCCCAGAGCGTCCTGCCTTCATCGTGGTAGACGACGCACTGGTCCGGGGCGTGGCCGGGCGCGTGAAAAATCTCCAGGCGGACGTCGCCGAGGGAGAGCGTCAACGCGGCGTCGAAAGTGTACGTGGGTTTGGGAAGCCAGAAGGGGCGCGACCGGCGGATGTGCGCTTGCTCTTCCCAGGCAGCGACCTGCCGGTACAAATCCGCGCCGTGTTCGCGCAGGACGCGCGGGTAGCCGGCGTGCGCAACCACCGGGACGCCGGGGAAGTGTTCGGGTCCCATCACGTGATCCCAATGCGCGTGGGTGAGGACGATTGCGCGCGGCGTCGCGCCCTGTTCGTCCACAAACCGGGCGATGTTCTGGATCGTCTCCGGCGCGATGCCCGGATCGATCAGGCACGCCTCGTCGTCAGACAGAAAAATACCGCTGTTCGTGGCGAAGAGCGCGCTTTGCGTCACCCAGAGGTGGGGCGTCAGTTGTGTGAACTGTGGTGACATTCTTGTTACCCTCCCCCCAGATAGCCTCAACGGATTGAACGGATTGAACGAAAAACTATCCGTTGAATTCCGTTGAATCCGTTGAGAGAATCATTGTCATCTCTTTGGCGACTGTGCGCCGCCCAGCCGCGCCACTGCTGCACGCACGGCGTCGGGATCGGCGTTCCGCAATGCATCGGCGGGCGCGGGGCCATCGCCCAACACGACCGAAACGACGCCCTCGCGGCACGGCACCGCCAAATCGACGCAGTACTCGCTGTCGCCCTCGCGGATGAGGTAGTCCATTTCGGGAAAGAAGCCGCTTTCCTTGAGCGTCACGTAAAGGCCGTCCGCGCCGGAGACGTACAGGTCGTTGATCTCCTCAGCGGCGGTGAAGCGGTCCCACGTGCTCTCGATGAACGTCACCCGCCGCCAGCGCAGGCTAGGGATCGGCGGGTCGCGGCGGATGAGCGGGCCGATTTGCAGCTTGTAGTAGCGGTCGCCGGCGCGCGGATGGCTGGCCTCGCCGGGGAACAGGTCGCGCCGCCGCACCAGCTCGTGCCCGCGCACTTCCGCGTACCAGTGGATGCCCCACCGTTCCTCCGCAAACGCCGTGGTAAAGTAGAAGGCCAGGATCGCCGCGTCGGTGGTGGAGGCCGGCGCGTGCGCCTCCGGGACGCGATACCAGCCCTCGTCGCGGGCCACCTGAAAATCGCGCGGCTTGTTCATCAATCCCACCAACACCCGGTCGGCTGCGTGAAACATCATTCCCCTCCTGTGAGAATCAGCGAATTGGCGAATTTGGAGAACAATCCGTTGAAATCCGTTCAATCCGTTGAGAAATTCCTGTTTGGATATGTTTTATGCCAGCGTTCGTTGAGCGGGACGCAGAGACGGGGGGCTTCGGCAGGGGCGTCCATCGCGTCGGTGAAGTAGAGGTACGTGGCGTCAGTACGGCTACTGAAGCCTGCATAGTTTCCCTCGCGGTCCACGGCGATGAAGTTCATTCCGCTTAGATAGCGCCCGCCCAGGTCGTTCAGATCGGCCATCGCCCGCTGCCCGGCCTCCGTGACGGAAAGCCCCATCTTCATATAAAAGACGACGCTGTGCGCGGTGGCCGCGCGGATCGCCATTTCGCCCGTGCCGGTGCAGGCCGCCGCGCCGTAACGGCTGTCCGCGTACAGTCCCGCGCCGACGATGGGCGAATCGCCGACGCGACCGGGGTACTTCCAGGCCCAGCCGCTCGTGCTCACGCCCACGGCGAGGTTGCCCCACGTGTCCTGAGCAATGAAGTTCGTCGTGCCGCGTGTCCTTTCAGGGTCGGTGGCGATTTCAACGTAGCGCCACAGATCGGGCTGTTCCGCGAGGTGCGCCATCACGTCGGGCGGCAGGTCTTCGCGGAGGCGCTTCTCCCACGTCTCGCGGGCCGGTTCGGTAAGCAGGTCGCGCGGCTCGAAGCCCATTTCTTTCGCAAAGCGCGCCGCGCCCTCGCCCACCAGGAACACGTGCGGCAGCTTCTCCAGCACCTTGCGCGCCACCGAAATCGGGTGCGGGTACCCCTTGAGCGCGCCCACCGCGCCGCTGGTCAGGTCGCTGCCGTCCATAATCGCCGCGTCCAACTCGACCTCGCCGAGCAGGTTCGGGTAGCCGCCGTAGCCCACCGAATGATCGTCGGGGTTCGCCTCCACCAGCCGGATGCCCGCTTCGACGGCGTCCAGCGCCGAGCCGCCGTCCCGCAACACCCGCATCGCCGCCTCGATGCCCACCCCGCCATTTTGGCTCGCAATCACAAGCATCTGCGCCTTCCAAGCTATCTCAACGGATCGAACGGATTAAACGGAAGGGAATCCGTTAAAATTCGTTGAATCCGTTGAGTAAAATCCTAATACGCCTTGCCGAAGATTGCGACTTCGGTGGCGGGTTTGCCGGTGTAGACGCACGTTCCAGCGCCGCCGGGCTGCTCGGTGGGGATGCAGCGCACGGTGGCCTTCGTTTCTTCTTTGATGCGCGCCTCGTCCGCGGCGTCGCCGGCCCACCACGCGCGGGCGAAGCCGGTTTCGACGGCCTCTTTGAGTTCGTCGTAGGTGCTCACGTCCCAGGTGTGGCTATCGCGGAAGTCGAGCGCCTTCTGGAAGATCGCCTGCTGAATCGTCGCCAGCATCTCGGCGACCGTCGTCTCCAGGCCGTCCCACGGGGCTGCGGTTTTGCCCTCTCGGCCGGGGACGTCGCGGCGGGCGAACATCACCTGCCGGTTTGCCACATCGCGCGGGCCAACCTCGATGCGCAACGGCACGCCGCGCATCTCCCACTCGTTGAACTTCCACCCGGCGGTGAACCCCTCGCGGACGTCCAGCTCGACGCGCGCGCTCCCCTTCAAGCGCGCGTGCAACTGTTGCGCCGCCTCCAACACCGCCGCGCGCTCCTCGTCCTTGCGCCAGATCGGCACGATGACCACCTGGATCGGCGCAAGGCGCGGCGGCAGCACGAGGCCCTGATCGTCGCCGTGCGTCATCACGATGGCGCCGACCATGCGCGTGCTCACCCCCCACGAGGTCGTCCACACGAGCTGTTGCTCGTTGTTCTCGTCGAGGAACTTGATGTCGAACGCCCGCGCGAAGTTCTGCCCCAGGAAGTGGCTGGTGCCGGATTGCAGCGCCTTGCCGTCCTTCATCATCGCCTCGATCGTATAGCTGGCGACGGCGCCGGCGAACTTCTCGCTTTCGCTCTTGCGGCCAGGCAGCACAGGGATCGCGGCCTCGTTCATCGCAAAGTCCGTGTAGACGCCGAGCATCCGCAGCGTCTCCTCCATCGCCTCGTCGCTGGTGGCGTGCGCGGTGTGGCCTTCCTGCCAGAGAAACTCCGTCGTGCGCAGGAACAGGCGTGTGCGCATCTCCCAACGCACCACGTTGGCCCACTGGTTGATGAGCAGCGGCAGGTCGCGGTACGACTGAATCCACTTGGCGTACATATGGCCGATGATCGTCTCCGACGTGGGGCGCACGATCAGCCGCTCCTCCAATTCCGCCCCCCCACCAATGGTGACGACCGCCAGCTCCGGCGAGAAGCCCTCCACGTGCTCGGCCTCCTTCTGCAAAAAGCTCTCCGGGATGAAAAGCGGGAAGTAGGCATTGACGTGCCCGGTCGCCTTGAAGCGGCGGTCCAACGCATCGCGGATGTTCTCCCAGAGCGTGTAGCCGTAGGGTTTGATGACCATACAACCGCGCACGGGCGAATAGTCGGCCAAATCGGCTTTTTGCACGATCTCGTTGTACCACTTGGAAAAGTCCTCGCCTTGAGAAGTTAAAAAGTCTGCCATGATGCTCCCTCGTGTAAAAGTTGCAAGTTGAAGGTTACAAGTTGAAAGTTGAAAAATCCGCTAGAATCCGTTCAATCCGTTGACATAAAACTGTCATTTGTTTGGGCCGAAGCGGCGGTAGTTTACCGTGAGCTTGTCCATGATCGCCTGCTCCAGGTCGATGCCGGTGAGATAGGCCAGTTGCAGCAAGTACAGCGCGACGTCCGCCAACTCCTCGGCGAGCGCCTCCGGAACAGCCTGCTCGCCCCACTGGAAATGCTCCAACACCTCCGCCGCTTCCAGTGACAGCGAAATGGCGATATTGCGCGGCGACTGCGCAAACGGCGAGTCTTCGCGGTACCATCCCATCGCACCGACAAAGGCGTTCATCGCATCGGTTAGTTCTGAGAGTGTCATAAGGAGCGAGTATACAGCGGAATGGGGAGAGAGCAACCAGATTGTGTCAGGATATGCCTATCTAGGAGCCACCTGCGTGTCTGCCTGTGACGTTCAACTGTCCATCCACTTTGGTGAAAATGAACTCGTACACATCTCCACCCAACACAGCATAACTGACGACTGCGGTGAGCCTGATTTCATTGCTCGATGCAGTCACACGTCCCGCTCTATCATACGAGAATCCTATCCATAAAAAGCTACCTTCACGAGTGATTATCGCCTCATCCTGTATTGCCCTAGCCTCATCTGCAGAGATTCTTTCGATCCTAGGGTTGTCACTCAGGGAAATGTTCTGTGGCAAGATATCGCAGATAACATACCATCGATCCGCCTTGCGCATCACACTCACATCTGAAAAACCCCGCAACTGCTCCATATCCTTAAACCCAGGTATCGGCTGCCCCTCAAACACCCAGGCAACGATAGCTCTGGACACCTGCACTTTGAGGTCTTGAGTGCTACGATACGCCGAGTACCACACGAGCGCGCCTGCAACGATGACGACGCCTACAGCAAAGAGAGCGCCGATCACAATGCACTTCGATTTCTTCATAGGTTCCTTTTCATTTAGACGTGGACAGGTAGAAATCAAGACCGAAGTCAGAACAGTATAGCAGCGATTCACGCAATGACGAACAGCGCGTTTCGCTTCACGTTCAAATCCTGTGAATATAGATTCGCACAAATCATAAACTTCTCACCATGAAAAGTGATGAGGATTTTTGTAGTCTGTAGTACAATTAAGACAGGAGACAGAGGCTATGACCGATCAACCAATGACTTTACAAGACATTATAGCTGACATCCATGCGCTCAACGATGACTTGGAAGCCTACGAACAGAAGTATGGCGTGTTGTCGGAGACTTTCTATGAATCGTACATCAACGGCGAGGAGCCTGAAGATGATGCCTGGGTACTGGATTGGGCTGATTGGGCCGGCGCGTACAAAATCTTATTACGTCGTCAAGAACAATATCGGCGGACCATAAAGCGCCTGCAGGAACAAACCTCAAGCTTGATAGATGTCATTAGAAAAGCAGTCCGACGTGAACCCATTCCGGTCGCTGCGTGATAGTGAGTGACTAGGAGAGCAATATGCACACAACAATCTTTTACTATACTGGCACAGGAAATTCACTGTGGGTCGCGCGCGAACTCGCCGGCCGGTTGGGGGAAACAGAACTCGTTGCCATTGCCAGTCACCGTGACGGACTTGAGACCATCGAGTCGAAAACCGTCGGATTGGTCTTTCCGGTTCACATGTGGGGCGTCCCTGCTCCCATCGTGCGCTTTGTGAAGACGTTGGGTCACCTGCAGCCGGACTATGTCTTTGCTGTCGCCGTCAATGGTAGTCAAGTCGCCGATACGTTGGTGCAGTTGCAGAAGCTCTTGGCGGAAAACAACCTCACGTTGGCGGCGGGGTTTGGCGTTGTGTTGCCCTCCAACTACACGCCGTTTGGAGGCCCAGGTCCACAGGAAGAGCAGGACAGGCGCTTCGAACTCGCCGAGGAAAAGATTCCCTATATCGTGGACAGAATCAAGGAAAAGGCCACCTTGCCTGTTGAAAAAGGCTCGTTCGGGCAGAGAATAATGTCGGCCACGATCTACAAGTTGAGCTTTGCCCGCGTGCCCCACATGGACGCACAATTCTGGGCGGACGACAAATGCAATCATTGCGGGATTTGCTACAAAGTCTGCCCGGCCGAAAATATCACCCTGCAAGAAGGAAAACCTGTCTGGAACCACAAGTGTGAGCAGTGTTTTGCCTGTCTCCAGTGGTGCCCGCAACAGGCCATACAATACGGGAAGAATACAGCACAGCGTGAGCGCTATCACCATCCGGAGATTCACTTGAAGGACGTCATTCTGCGATAGGTAAACACCGGCCCAATTCGATTGACAAAAATCGCACTCGCACTACAATAAGAGCGTAACTTTCAGGAGGTTAAGCTGTGGGCAAGTGCAAGTATTTCACCTATAACATCCAAGTGCCCGAGGGTGGCTCGGGTGTCTTGCCTTGTCGCAGTGCGCCTCTCGGAAGGTTAAAATAATCTAACCATAAAGAACTAAAGGCCGTGGGCGTCTGCGATGTCCACGGCCTTTTTTATTTTCTGTGCGCTTTTCGCGCTTCGAAGGCCGGGGACCCCACCACCGGCCTTTTTTGTTGGCACAATCATCAGGAGGAAAAACAATGGCTACACTATCATATCAAAACTATACCTATCGCCCGGCGCGCATGGACGACGTCGAAGCGGTGACCAACCTGTTCAACCTCTGCTCACTGCAAGAAATCGGCGCGGCGCAGTTTGTCGCCGAGGACAACCGCACCTGGTGGCAGTCGCCGGGGTTCAGCCTGGAGGCCGATACACACGCTGTTGTCACACCCGACGATGCAATCATCGGCTACGCGGATATATGGGATACCGAACCGCACGTCCGCCTCCACGGCTGGGCGCGCGTCCATCCCGATTACCGGCACAACGGCATCGGCGCGCACCTCGCGCAGTGGCTCGAAGCGCGCGCCAGGGGAGCCATCCCCAAAGCGCCCGCAGGGTCGCGCGTGGTGCTGCTTCAGGAGACGCTCGCGCACGATGAGGTCACGCAGACGTTCCTGCGTGAACAGGGCTACCGGCTCGTGCGCTACTTCTTCCGCATGGCCATCGAGCTGGACACACCACCGCCGGAACCTGTCGTGCCTGAAGAGATCACGATCCGGCCCTTCATCCGCGGGCAGGAAGAGCGCGCACTGTTCGAGGCGGACAGCGAGGCATTCAAGGATCACTGGGGCTGGGTCGAACGCCCCTTCGAAGACGCCTTCACGCGCTGGATGCATTGGATCGACAACGACCCGGACTATGATCCGTCGCTGTGGTTCGTCGCCGTGGAAGGCGACCAGATCGCCGGCATGTCGCTCTGCTCGTCCAAGGTGACCGAAGACCCGGATATGGGCTGGGTCAACGTCCTGGGTGTGCGGCGTCCCTGGCGGCGACGCGGCCTGGCGCTGGCGCTGCTGCACCACAGCTTCGATGAGTTCTACCGGCGCGGGAAAGTGCGTGTCGGCCTGGGCGTCGATGCGGGCAGTCTGACCGGCGCGCTGGACCTGTACAAAAAAGCCGGGATGCACCCGGTGCGCCAGTACGCCAATTTCGAGAAGGAGCTGCGCCCTGGCGTTGAGTTAAGCACGCAAACTTTAAATACAGCTTGCGCGGGATCATAATCCCGCGCCGCCGTGGCAACGGCGGATTGTGATCCGCCGGAAGCGTGTGACACGATATAAGAGGAACTGACGATGATTACTTTAAAAGAAATGGCACACACAACACCCGTTCTCAACGGGCCTGTTCTCGATGCACCCGCTATCGACGGCCTGGTCTTCCGCGGCTTTCGCGGCCCGGAGGATTATCCGGCCATGGTCGCCGTTATCCAGGGCAGCAAAGAAGCCGACCAGGTCGAACGCGCGACGACGGTGGAAGATATCGCCCGCGATTACGATCATCTGGTCAACTGCGATCCGTACCGGGATATGCTCTTCGCCGAAATGAACGGCGAGGTCATCGGCTACAGCCGCGTCTACTGGTACGGGCTATCCGATGGCACGTGCTCGTACGGGCACTTTGTCGCTCTCCTGCCGGAATGGCGTGGTCAGGGCATCCGTCTCGCGATGCTGCGCCACGACGAAGCGCGTCTGCGTGAGATTGCGGCGACGCACCCCACCGGCAACGGGCAGCATTTCGAGTGTTGGGTCAGCAAGACCGAAACACACTGGCGGGCGCTGTTGATGGATGAAGGCTACACCCCCGTGCGCTACGGCTATCTCATGGTGCGCCCTGACCTGGAAAACATCCCCGATGTGCCACTTCCAGAGGGATTGGAAGTGCGCCCGGTGCGCACGGAGGACTACTGGACGATCTGGTACGCTGCCAGAGAAGCCTTCCGCGATCACTGGGGCTACTCGGATGACGAGTGGGCCGACACGAACTTCGAGAACTGGCAGGAAAGCCACATCTTCACCCCAGAGATCTGGCAGGTGGCCTGGGATGGCGATGAAGTCGCCGGCATGGTGCTGAACTTCATCGACGAGAAGGAGAACTCAGCCTACAACCGCAAGCGCGGCTACACGGAGACCATCTGCGTGCGCCGTCCCTGGCGGCGACGCGGTTTGGCGCGCGCGTTGATCGCCCGCAGCCTGGACATCCTAAAATCGCTGGGGATGACCGAAGCCGCGCTCGGTGTGGACGCGCAGAACCCGAACGGCGCGCTTCAACTTTACAGAAGCATGGGCTTCAGTCCAGTGAAAGAGGATACGGCTTTCCGCAAATCGTTGTTCGAAGATTCACACGCATAGTTGACTTCGATCCATTTTGACCTACACTGCGCAACACCCTTTCAGTAGATTGAGCAGATTAGTCCCATAATCTGCTCAATCTGCTGCATCCGCTGATCGGAATTTGACGCCAATTGCACAGGTCGTAAATTCGTGTAGATTCGTGCTGGATCTCGAAAGGAGGCACCGGTGCTGGCGCACTCCATGCAAGCACGAAAATAAGGATTTCCGTGTGTTTCGTGTATTCCGTGGTTTATTTTCGAAGGAGGCCGCTATGTTTGGTTTCACCGATCGGATTGTAATTATTACCGGCGCAACCGGCAATCTGGGGCAAGCCGTGGCACACGCCTTCACTGCCGCCAACGCGACCGTCGTGTTGGTGGCCCGCAGCGAAACCGGCATTCGCCAGTCGCTACCCGACCTGGTTGCCTTGCCCAACGCCCTCGTCGCTCCCGCCGACCTGACGGACCCCGAAAGCGTTCAATCCGCCGTGGATGCAGCTCTGCGCGCCTTCGGGCGCATCGACGTGCTCGCCAACACCGTCGGCGGGTACAAGGCCGGCGATCCTGTGCATACAACGCCTATCGAGACGTGGGATTTTATGCTTGATCTCAACGCACGAACGGCCTTTGTCATCAGCCAGGCGGTTATCCCGGCGATGCTCGAACAGGGCCACGGCGCGATCATCCACACAGCATCACGCGCGGGATTGAGCGGCGCGGGGAACGCCGCCGCCTACAGCGCCGCCAAGAGTGCCGTCATCCGGCTCACCGAAAGCCTCGCCGCCGAACTCAAACACAGTGGCATCAACGTCAACTGCGTGCTGCCGGGAACCATCGACACGCCCGAAAACCGCGCCGCTATGCCCAAAGCCCGTCACGAAGACTGGGTTTCCCCCGACGCCATCGCGCAGGTTATCCTCTTCCTGGCCTCCGACGCCGCGCGAGCCATCCATGGAGCGGCGATTCCGGTTTACGGCCTGAGTTAGCACCTCGTTTCGCCTGACTGTTCTATTGACAGCCAGTGTATCTATGTTATCATGAAGACAACTGGTCAGACCACTTACCAGAGCTAACGGTCTGAAACGGTAACGGAGGCTAACGTATGACAAACACCTGGTCCGCGCCGCAACGCCCGGCAATCTACGCCGAACAAGCCCTCATCAACGCCATCCTGGACGGTACGTACCCGCCCGGCAGCCCATTGCCCGCCGAGCGCGAGATGGCCGAACAACTCGGCGTGACGCGCCCCACCCTGCGCGAGGCCCTGCAACGCATGGAGCGCGACGGCTGGATCAACATCCAACAAGGTAAATCCACGTTGGTGCGCGACATCTGGACCGAGGGCGGCCTCAACGTGCTCAGTTCACTGGCGCGCTACGGCAACCATGGCTTCGAGAACCACATCCCGTTCGACTTCGTCCCGCGACTGTTGGACGTGCGGCTGGCCCTCGCGCCGGCCTACACGCGCGCTGCGACTACGTGCGGCAACGGCGACGGCCTCATCGAATATCTGATCGCCCCGCCCGCCCTCGGCGATCCGGCGGATATCTACGCGCGCTACGACTGGGACCTGCATCACCGCCTCACCGTAGCATCTTGCAATCCGATCTACACGCTGATTCTAAACGGCTTCGAGGCGTTGTATTTGAGCATGGGGCGTATCTACTTCACGCAGCCAGAAGCGCGCGCCGCTTCGAGCCGGTTCTACGCCGGGCTGCTGGACGCGCTTCGACGCAGGGATGCCGATACCGCCGAAACCGTCACGCGCGAAGCTATGGCTGAAAGCTTGGTTCTGTGGCAAGCGGCACAGCACCAAAGATGAAATTCTTAACCGCGAATCGCGCGAATCTTCGCTAATTTCCAAAAAGATTCGCGTAGATTAGCGAGATTAGCAGTTTATTTACTTGAGGAGTTTCCATGTGGAACTCCACACCAACGAGGATGAAAAGGATTTCCTCAACGGATTCAACGGAAT
>MTKY01057599.1_pt1 | contig 17504 bp, 14 predicted proteins | sample 1042731 | NCBI WGS metagenome assembly MTKY01 (sample SAMN06212206, study PRJNA360538) | anaerobic digester metagenome | biome: Wastewater treatment plant; material: sludge; isolation source: anaerobic digester fed with sludge from wastewater treatment plant | place: Denmark: WWTP Soeholt ... | reverse complement strand
GCGCGCGGCATCGAGGGGCTGCGCTCCCTGGAAGCGACGCAGAACTATCTGCACGAGCATCACCCGGACGTCCTGACCATCTGCGACGCCAAGCGCGCCGACATCGGCTCGACCAATCGTGGCTACGTGACCGCCATCTTCGACCGCCTGGGCTTCGACGCGGTGACGCTCAACCCGTACCTGGGTGGTGAGGCGCTGGCTCCTTTCCTGGCCCGCGAAGACAAAGCCTGCATCCTGCTCTGCCGCACGTCCAATCCCAGCGCGGGCGAGTTCCAAGACCTGTCCATTGACGGCAAGCCGCTGTGGGTGATCGTGGCCGAGCACATCACGCAGCAGTGGAACACGCGCGGCAACTGTATGCTGGTCGCCGGGGCGACGTATCCAGACGATGTGCGCCGCATTCGCGCGCTGGTGGGCGAGATGACCCTGCTCGTGCCCGGCATCGTCACGCAGGGCGGCGACATCGAGCAGGTCATGCTCGCAGGGATGAACAGCCAGGGACGGGGGATGATCGTCAACGCGTCGCGGGCCGTCATCTTCGCCGATGATCCAGAGGCGGCGGCGCGCGCACTGCGCGACATCATGAACAGCTACCGTTAGTGTCTACCCGCAATTTCGCCCGCGAAGGGGGCGCTGCTCTGCTACCTCCGGCAATTGCCGAACAGGTTGTTGGCCGGCACACACACTCCAGGACAGTACTGATGATCGAAGCCGTTGTATTTGACATGGATGGGCTGCTCGTGGATTCCGAGCCGCTGTGGCAGCGCGCGCGTATCCTCGCCTTCGGGGCGGAGCGCCTGCGCTGGACTGACGCGGATCAGCAAGCGGTGATGGGCAGCAGCACCTTATTCTGGGCCAGGATGATCCAGGCCAAGCTGGGCGACCACACGCCGACCGATGAGATCATCGAGCGCGTGCTGGACGAGCTGGTTGCCCTGTACCGCCAGGAAGTGCCGCTGATGCCCGGCGCAAACGAGATTCTCAGCCTGCTGCGCGGGCGCTACCCGCTGGCGCTGGCCTCTGGCTCGCCCTACCGTCTGATTCAGGTCGTGCTGGAGGGCGCGGGCTGGGACGGCGTCTTCGATCCGGTGCTGTCCACCGATGACATGCCGCACGGCAAGCCCGCCCCGGATGTTTACCTGGCCACCCTGGAGCGGATGGGTGTTCCGGCGGAGCGCGCAGCGGTGATCGAAGATTCGCCCAATGGCATCCTGGCGGGGGTAGCGGCGGGCGCCAAAGTGATCGCCGTGCCTGGGCGCGATCACCCGCCCAGCGACGACGTGCTGCGCCAGGCCAGCCTGGTGCTGGACTCGCTGCACGACTTTACGCTGGACATGCTGCGCGATCTGTAGCGCAAGGAGCGCCGGAAGTCTGACAGCGGGCTGCGCCGCCGGTTTCTTGTCAGGCAAGTGCTACATTTTCCCTCAGGAGATGCTTTCTATGAGCAAGGCGCTCGTGGTCACCGGCCCGCGCACGCTGGGCTACGAAGAGTATGCGGACGCCCCTCTTCCCAACGATGGGGTGCGCGTCAAGACTCTGTTCTCAGGCATCAGCGCGGGGACTGAGTTGACGCAGTATCGCGGCACGACTCCCTTCCTGCACAAGCGGTGGGATGCTGAGGCCCGCCTGTTCCAGCCCGGCGAGGAGACATCGCTCACCTACCCGATCCGCACCTGGGGCTACGAGGAAGTGGGCGAGGTTATCGAGGTTGGCAGCGCCGTCGAGGATATTCCCGTTGGCGCGCGCGTCTTCGGCACCTGGGGGCACCGCACCCATCACCTGGCGAGCGCCGAGTACGCCCGCCCGCGCCTGATGCCCGCCGGACTTGACCCTATCCTGGGCATTTTCTCGCACATCGGGGCCATCGCCCTCAATGGCGTGCACGATGGGCGCGTGCGCATCGGCGAGACGGTCGCCGTCTTTGGGCTGGGTGTGCTGGGGCAGATTGTCGCCCAGGCCGCCCGCCAATCCGGGGCGCAGGTGATCGCGGTTGACCTGCACGACGCCCGCCTGGAGACAGCGCGGGCGCACGGTGCGCACATGACCTTGAACGCCCGCAGCGAGAACGTCGCCGAAGCGATCAAAGACCTGACGGGCGGGCGCGGCGCGGATGTGTGCTTCGAGGTCAGCGGGTCTACGCTGGCGCTCAGCGAAGCCATTCGCGCGGCGGCGTATTCGGCGCGCGTGGTGGCGATGGGCTTCTTCCAGGGCGAGGCGCAGGGGCTTTTCCTGGGCGAGGAATTCCATCACAACCGCATCAATGTCGTCTGCTCGCAGATTGGCGGCACCGATCCGGAGCTAAAATATCGCTGGGACAAGCTGCGCCTGTGGCAGGCGGCGATCCAGCTTCAGGCTGACGGCTTGCTGCAACTGCGCTCGTTGATCAGCCACACCGCGCCCTTCGAGCGGGCTGGTGACCTGTTCGCGCTGCTCGACCAGACGCCCGACCAGATTATGCAAGCTGTGCTTGAGTTCCCTGCCTGATGGCTGATACACGTAGGGGCGGGTTTTGAAACCCGCCCCTACAAGCGCGCGGCAGAGCCATACCTTCGCGTCCTGCCCTGTTTGTCTGGGTTTTCCATGAGAAAGCGAAAGGACTCTATGAACCCCCTACGGACTGGCATTCTGGGCTGCGGCGGCTTTGCCCACCGCCACGCGCAGATTCTCACCACCCTGCCCAGCCAGGTGGAGATGGTCGCCTTCTGCGACCGCAATGAATGGAAGGCGCGCGCCTTCGCCGACCAGTACAGCGGCGGGCGGGCGCAGGTCTTCACCGGGCACCAGGCGATGTTCGACCAGGCTGCCCTCGACCTGCTCATCATTTGCCTGCCGCCCTACGGCCATACGGACGAGGTCGAGCAGGCTGCGGAGCGTGGCATTCACCTGCTGATCGAGAAGCCGATCGCGCTCACTTCCGAGCACGGCTGGCGCATGGTCGAGGCCGCCGAGCGCGCGGGGATCAAGACCCAGGTCGGCTTCATGTTCCGCTTCGGCGAGGCCGTCGAGCGCCTGAAGGCCATGCTCGAATCCGGCGAGGCGGGCAGGCCGGGCCTGATGAGCGCGCGTTACTTCTGCAACGCGCTGCACGCGGACTGGTGGCGCGTCCGCGAGAAGTCGGGCGGGCAGCTTGTCGAGCAGGCCATCCACATCTTCGACCTGCTGCGCTTCCTGTTTGGCGACGCGGTGAGCGTCTATAGCCGCCAGGAGAACCTCTTCCACCGCGACGTGCCCGGCTACACCGCCGAAGATGTCAGCGCGACGGTCGTCAGCTTCGGCAATGGGGCGCTGGGCGTGGTCTACGCGACCAACGGGGCCATCCCCGGCAAGTGGATCAACGATTACCGCGTGGTCGCCGGCAAGGTGACGGCGGAGTTCGCCAGCGCGAACCAGGCGACGTTCGTCTTCACGGCGGAGCCAGAGCGCGAGCCGCTGACCATCGCCTCCGACAAGGACTTCCGCCTGGCCCAGACACAAGACCTGCTGGACGCCATCCGCACGGGTGGCGAGACGCGCACGCCGCTGCGCGAAGGGGCCAAGACGCTCGACCTGGTTCTGGGGGCGGTGCGCTCCAACGAGCAGAGGGGGGAGATCGGGCTGTGAGGCTGGGCGTCTCCCCGGCGGGCGACCCCAGTTTCGAGTCGCCCCGCCGCAGACGCTTCCATGAAAGAGGTTATTGGTTATTGGTTTCTGGTTGTTGGTGAGAGGCACCCCGGCAGCAGGGCTGTTTTTACTAAGAACCAACAACCAATCACCGAAAACCAGTGCCAGACCAAGTGAGTCCAACGGCCTTGTTGCGCGCCGGGGCGAGTGCTAAATTCCGCGTAGAGATCGTACGCTGTGACTGGAGCAGACCCGGCGGGAGCGACTATGAACGTCGGCGTATTGGCGCTGCAAGGGGACTTTCTGGAGCACAAGGGTATGCTGCGCGGCCTGGGCGCGCAGCCGGTCGAGGTGCGCCTGCCGGGGCAGTTGGACGGGCTGGACGCGCTGATCATCCCCGGCGGCGAGAGCACGACCATCGGCAAGCTGGCGGTGAGCTATGGGCTGCTGGAGCCGCTGCGCGAGTTCGCCCGGCAGAAGCCCGTGTGGGGGACGTGCGCGGGCATGATCATGCTGGCCCGCGACATCGGGCGCGACCAGCCCTTGCTCGGACTGATGAACATCACCGTCAACCGCAATGCCTTCGGGCGGCAGGTGGATAGCTTCGAGACAGACCTGGACGTGCCCGCGCTTGGCCCGGAGCCATTCCGGGCGCTGTTCATCCGCGCGCCACTGGTGACGGCGGTTGGCGAGGGGGTCGAAGTGCTGGCCCGGCTGGACGGGAGCAGCATCGTCGCCGTGCGCCAGGGGCACTGGCTGGCCACAGCCTTTCACCCGGAGCTAACCGGGGATTCGCGCTTCCACCGCTACTTCCTGCGCGATGTGGCCGCTCTCCCGCTGGCCGAGAGGGGGTCGTCCCCCTAGGACAAAGCGATCACTGTCCCGTAAGGGTGCTGCTCTGCTGCGCCCGACCCCGCAATAGACTTCCGAAGTTTGCCAAACTTCGGAAGTCTGGCAGCGAGACCTCTCTCACTCGTCGTAGTGCTGTCCGCCAGGCAGCCAGCCGAACGGCACTTCGTCGTCGAGTAGCGCGTCCTCAGCCTCCGGCTGGCGCGCTGCGCGTGAGCGGCGATCCGCCCGGCTGCGGCGCACCTTCCCCAAGCGGCACAGATCGCTTGCGTAGAGACGCTGGTCGCGCAGCACGTCGGGCTGGAGCGCGGCCTTGGCAATCGCCCGCGCGACGACATCTACGGGCAGCGGCGCGCGCCGCCCGACGAGCAGACTCAGCAGCGGCAGTCCCCCGACCCGCGACAGGACACTGAAGAAACGCCCGCTGCGCCCCCAGCGGTCGAAGGCCAGCGGCGCGCGCACAATCGTCCAGCGCAGGCCACTGTCGCGCAGGTATTCTTCCGCTTCGCGCTTGCTGCGCAGGTACTCGGCTGGCACACCGAGCGGCCTGGCCGCTGCGCTGAGCAGCACGAAATAGGGCACGCCGTCGCTGACGGCCATGCTGATCGCGTTGCGCGCCGAAACCAGGTTAAGCTGGTGGAAGGTCAGGCCGTGCTGTGGCTGGGCGCGGATGCTGCCCACCAGGTGCACGACCACGCCATGCCCGCGCGAGCGCCCTTTGAGGCTGGCGCTGTTCCACACGTCGCCGGGCACCGTGTGCACATGGCGGCGCAGCGCGCCGAGCTTCTCCTCGTGGTCGGGGCGCACCAGCACGGTCACCTCCGCCCCAGCCTCCACCAGCGCCGAGACGGTGTGCAGGCCGATGAATCCCGTGCCGCCCGTGACGAAGACCTTATTCCAGTTGCGCCTGTGCATGGGTGCGCTGCTCGCGGTCCGGCAGACCGGCCCATCCGGTCTGTGCGGTCTCATTCTAACCGCAGGGGAGAGGGCGGTCAATTGCCGGGGGCAGGCGCAGTCAATCTCCCGCCTGGCGGGTGCGTGCAAAACCTGTGGGAGCAGGGGCGTATCGCAATACGCCCCTACGAGACCTCACCCCCGCTCGGCGCTGACGCGCCTCACTTCCCCCTCTCCGCTGCGGAGAGGGGGACAGGCCGAGCATAGCGAGGCCAGGGGGTGAAGTAAACCGCCGCGCGACTAATCCCCGCCTGGCCGATAATTGGGCAACGGGGGGAAAGGGCGTTAGAGTCCGCCGTGTATGTGCGGCCTGACCGCCGGAGAAAGCCAACCACCCGATGTCCTCGCTGGCCCTTGAGGTTCTGATTCTCTTCGTCCTCATTCTCGCCAACGGCCTGTTCGCCATGTCCGAAGCCGCCGTGATCTCGGCGCGCAAGGCGCGCTTGCAGCAGCGGGCCAATACGGGCGACGCCAAAGCGCGCGCGGCGCTCGATCTGGCTAACGAGCCGGGCACCTTCCTGGCGACGATCCAGATCGGCATCACTCTGATTGGCATCCTGGCGGGCGCTTTCGGCGGGGCGACGCTGGCCCGGCACCTGGCCGCTGCCTTCAAAGATGTCTCGTTCCTGGCACGCTATGCGGACGCGCTGGGCCTGGCTGTCGTCGTGCTGATCATCACCTACCTGTCGCTGATCATCGGTGAGCTGGTGCCCAAGAGCTTGGCCCTTAGCCGCTCGGAGGACATCGCCGCCAGCGTCGCCGGGCCGATGGGCCTGCTGGCGAAGCTCGCTGCCCCGCTGGTCTTCACGCTCAGCGCCTCCACCAACCTGGTGCTGCGTCTTTTCGGCGTTGCCGCGTCTGTTGAGTCGCCGGTGACGGAAGAAGAGATCAATGTGATGATTGACCAGGGCACCGATCTCGGTGCATATGTGGAGACCGAGCGCGATATGGTCGCGCGCATCTTCCGCCTGGCCGACCTGCGCATCGGCGCTCTGATGACGCCCCGCACAGAAATCACCTGGTTCGACACCGGCGATACTCCCGACGAGATTCGGGGCAAGCTGATCGCCAGCCCTCATTCCTATTTTCCGATAGCCAGGGGCGAGCTAGACAACATCCAGGGCATCGTGCGCGCCGCTGATGTGGCGGAGCGCCTGCTCTGCAACCAGCCGCTTGACATGAGCGCCGACCTGCAGCGGCCCCTCTTCGTGCCGGAGACGACGCTGGCGCTAAGCGTCTTCGACACGTTCAAGACGACGCGCAACCGCGTCGCCATCGTCATTGACGAGTACGGCGGCGTGCAGGGCTTGGTCACCCTGACCGACATCCTGGAAGAGGTGGTCGGCGATGTGGCGATCTCGCAGGAGACGATTGAGCCGCAGATCGTGCAGCGCGACGACGGCTCCTGGCTGCTCGATGGCCTCGTCTCCGTCCAGCGCCTGGCCGACCTGCTGGGCATTGCGGTGCTGGAGGATAACGCCCGCTACGAGACGCTGGGCGGCTTCGTGATGAGCGAGCTAGGGCGCATCCCCACTGCCGGCGATTCCTTCACTGCGTTCGGCTTCCGCTTCGAGGTGATGGACATGGACGGGCACCGTGTGGACAAGATGCTGGTCATGCCCGCGCCGCTAACAGCCGCGCCGGAATAGGGCTGGGCGCGAATCGGCCAGCGGGCATGGCTCCGCCGGTGACGAAAGAAACAGCAGTCATGCACATCCGGACGGTTATTCGTCCGGCTGTTGCGTTTCCTGCGCCATCCTCGACCGCGCCCCCTCACAATGTTAAAGAAGATTAAACACAATCTCCACTGTTCTTAACCTCATACTCCTTGAGGCTTTACGGCGCTCCCGTATCATGGGGCGTGGTTGGGGAGGCTTCTCTTCTCGGCAACAGCCTGGCCGCCCCGCTCAAATGCGCACAACCCATCTCAAGGAGAGAGCAATGCGTAGCATCCGCTTCTGGAGTAACTCAACCGGCTTGCTGGTCGTGCTGACCCTGGCCCTGCTGGCCCTGGCAAACGCCCTGCCCGCGCGCAGCGTCGTCGCCCAGGACGACGAGCCGATTGAGCTGCCCAAAGTTGATCCGTTGAGCGTCACCGGCGACATCGCCATCGCTGGCAGCTCCACCGTCGAGCCGGTCACGGTGGCCATGGCCGCGCGCTTCAGCGATGACGGCTACACCGGCAACATCGCCGTCGCCGAGACGGGCACTTCGGCGGGCTTTGAGCGCTTCTGCAAGGAAGGCTCCACCGACATCAGCAACGCCAGCCGCCCGATCAAGGACTCCGAGCGCGCCGACTGCGAAGCGATTGGCCGCGAAGTGCTGGAATTCCTCGTCGGCATTGATGCGCTGACTGTCGCCGTCAGCAAGGACTCGTTCGTGGACGAGCTGACGCGCAGCCAGCTTATCGCCATCTTCACCGGCGAGGTGACGCAGTGGAACGAGGTCAACGCGGAGTGGCCCGCCGCGACGATCCAGCTTTTCACGCCCGGCACCGATAGCGGCACGTTCGACTTCTTCGGCGAGGCCGTGCTGGGCACGAAGGGTGCTTACAAGGGGCGCGAGGCCCGCTTCGCCGCGTTGCTGGCCCCCAACCCCACGACCAGCGAGAACGACTATACGCTCATTGAGGGCGTTCGCGGCAGCGAGAACGCCATCGGCTACTTCGGCTTCGCCTACTTCGTCGAGAATGAGGACACGCTCAAAGCCGTCGCCCTCGCCAACGACATGACCTACGACGCTGACGACAACCTGATCACCATCCCCGCCGGGGAATGGGAGGCCGAGGGCATCGCCTACATTGCGCCCAGCCGCGAGACTGCCGAGAGCGGCGAGTACATGCTGAGCCGCCCGCTGTTCATCTACTCGGCGACGGGCATCTTGCAGGAAAAGCCCCAGGTCGCCGCCTTCGTCAACTACTACCTGACCAATGCCGACGAGGTGATCACCGAGGTGGGCTACTTCCCGGTGAGCACCAAGGCGCTCAACGAGGCCAAGCAGACCTGGCTCGACGCGCTGGGCCTGGCTGAGTAGTTGCTGTACCACACTGGTCACAGGAGTTCAGGGGCGGACAGCAGTGCAGGAAGGACGAAGACGGCATCTTGTTGACCTCACCCCCAGCCTCGCTGCGCTCGGCTTGCCCTCTCTCCATGCATGGAGAGGGGGCGGCGAGGCGTGTTAGCGCCGAGCGGGGGTGAGGTAAGGTGACGAGACGCCCCTGAACGTCACCGGTGACGGTATGGAGGAAGCCTCTATGCCGTCTTTCGCCTGCGTGCAGGGGGAGAAGCGGTGTGGCAGTCTTTGCGGTCTGGGGAACGGAGAGCCTGTGATGGAAAGCAAGGCCATGATGGTTAATGAGCGTATGCGGCTTGTGGCGCGCACTCACGACAGTGCCCCCTCGCTCGACTTGACGAAAAAGCGGCATCCTGGCGAAACCCTCATCCAGGGCTTCCTGTTTTTATGCGGCTTCATGACCATCTTCACCACAATTGCTATTGTCATCGTGCTGGGGCGCGAGTCGCTGCTGTTGGTCAGCAGCAACTACGTGGACGAGGGCGGCACCGTGCACACCATCGGCGTGCTGGACTTCGTCAACACGACGCGCTGGCAGCCGCACCGTTACGAAGTGGGCATCGCGCCGCTGGCTACGGCCACGCTGCTAAGCTCGGCCATTGCCATGCTCGTCGCGCTGCCGCTGGGGCTTGGCTCGGCCATCTATCTGAGCGAGTATGCCAGCCCGCGCGTGCGCGCCACGATCAAGCCCATCCTGGAAGTGCTGGCTGGCGTGCCTACCGTCGTCTACGGCTTCTTCGCCCTCCAGTTCATGACTCCGCTGCTGCAAAGTCTGCTGGGCCGCGACGTGGTGGAGATCTTCAACGTGGCCTCGGCGGGGCTGGTCATGGGCGTGATGATCCTGCCGCTGGTGGCCTCTATGAGCGAGGACGCGCTGAGCGCCGTGCCGCGCTCGCTGCGCGAGGCGTCGTATGGCCTCGGCTCGACGCGGCTGGAGACGACGGTGCGCGTCGTGCTTCCGGCGGCGGTGTCGGGCATTGCCGCCGCGTTCATCATCGCCATCTCGCGGGCCATCGGCGAGACGATGATCATGGCTATCGCCGCTGGCGCGCGCTCCAACTTCACACTCAACCCGTTTGAGTCCGCCTGGACGATGACCGGCTACATTGCCAGCATCAGCGGCGGCGACCTGGCCTACGATACGCTGGACTACAACAGCATCTTCGTGGTCGGCTTGCTGCTCTTCCTGATGACGCTGGCGCTCAACATTCTCAGCCGCTCCATTGTGGCGCGCTTCCGCGAAGTGTACGAGTAGGGAGGGGGCGAGCATGGAACGGCTGGCATTCTTCGGGGCGGTCTTTTTCAGTCTGATCCTGGCCCTCAACGGCGGCATGACCTCCGCGCCCATCGCTGCGCGCAAGGGGTACAACCCCCGGCTGGGTGCGCTGGCCGGTGCGTTAACCGGGCTGCTTGGGGGCCTGATCCCGGCGCTGGTCGTGCGCCGGGTCTCCAGTGCGGGAGGGCTGGTCGTGCTCGTTGCGCTGGTTGGCGGCATCGTCGCGCTGGCCCTGCTCTGGCGGCTGCTGCCGTCCCGCGACGCGCAGCAGGGCGTCCTGCCCAGCGGCGCGAGCTTGCAGCGCAACATCGTTGCCCGGCACACGCGCGGGGCCATCGCCCGCACGTTGTTCATCCTCTCGATTGCCGTCGCGCTGCTGGTCCTGGCGACTCTGCTGTGGACGATCCTCAACAAGACGGTCGGGCTGACGGCGGTGCAGTACAACGTCGAGCCGGGCGCGCTGACCCTGGCCAGCTTCGACCCTGGCGCTGCGCCAGGCGAAGCCGTGCCGGGGGACATCCCCGCGCTGCTCGCCGAGAATGTGCACCCGGTGCGGCTGCGCGAGCTGGTGCTGGAACGGATCGCCGGGGCCAAGCCGAAAGCCTGGGCTGAACTGCTCGACCAGCTGTTGAGCGCAGCCCTGGAGGGGCACGACTTCCCCGCTGAGTGGGCCGGGACGCCGGTCAGCGCGCTTGAGCCTGCCCAGGCCGCCGATTTGCTGGCGCGCAACCTGGACACCGAGAGCCTGCAAACGCTGGTCACCAGCGAGGCGGGCCGCGCCCTGAGCATGATGTCCGAGGCGGAGATCGCCGCGCGGATGGCAGAAGGGGCCAGCGCCGGGCGCTTGCAGCGGCTGGCTCTGGCACGTGTGGCTGGCGTCCGCGTAGGTGACGGTGAGGTGCCGTCCGCGCCGGTCGCCCAGGTGCTTGACGGCTACGCCTACCCTGAGGCGCTGGCCGCGACGCCCTTCGACCAGCTTGCACCGGCGGAGAGCGTCGCGCTGCTCGTCGCCAACCTGGAGCGCGCCGACCTGGAAGACGCCGTGCTGGATACGCTCGACACGCGCGACCTGGGCGATCTCTCCGAGCGCGAGCTGGGGGCCATCACCGCCGCCAACGTGCGCAAGGCGCTGCTGAAGGTCGCCATCCTGCGCGATGTCGTCGGCGCGGCGGAGAGCGCCTGGCCCGACCTCAGCGGGCAGCCGCTCGGCGTCTTGCTCAAGGGCAGGGACTTTCCGGCGGAACTTGCCGAGACCCCCTTCAGCCAGATTGACGAGCAGCAGGCCGCCGGTCTCCTGGTGCGCAACCTCGACCGCGACGCCCTGATCACATTGCTGATGGATCAGGTCGTCCAGGCGCAGGTCGTCAAAAGCTGGCCGCTGTGGGACTCGCTGACCGAGTGGGGCGCCATCGAGACGGCCCAGCAGACGCAGCTCCCGCGCGCCGAGCTGCAATGGCGCTCGTGGGTCAGCGCTGACTTCCTGACCAGCCCGCTCGACCCGCGCCGCCCCGACCTGACGGGCATTCGCCCGGCGCTGATCGGCTCGCTGCTGATCATCGCCATCACCATCCTGGTCGCTTTCCCGGTGGGCGTGGGCGCGGCGATCTACCTGGAAGAGTACGCCGGGCGCAGCCGCCTCAACCAGATCATCCAGACCAATATCAACAACCTGGCCGGCGTGCCCTCGATCATCTACGGCATGTTGGGCCTGGCTATCTTCGTGCGCTCGCTCGAAGCGGTCACCAGCGGGCGAGTGGTGGGGGGCGGCGCGGCCAACGGGCGCACGGTGCTCTCGGCGGGCTTCACCCTGGCCCTGCTGATCCTGCCGCTGATCATCATCAACGCCCAGGAAGCGATCCGTGCCGTGCCCGGCTCGCTGCGCCAGGCCAGCTACGGGCTGGGCGCGACCAAGTGGCAGACCATCTGGCACCATGTGCTGCCCTATGCCATGCCCGGCATCCTGACCGGCACCATCCTGGCCATCTCGCGGGCCATCGGCGAGACAGCGCCGCTGATCCTGGTCGGCGGGGCCACTTACCTGACGCGCGACCCGGAGGGGCCATTCTCGATCTTCACGGCGCTGCCGCTGCTGATCTACCGCTGGACGACACTGCCCCAGGACGAGTTTCGCCACGCGGCGGCGGCGGCGATTGTGGTGCTGCTGGTGCTGCTGCTGGGCCTCAACTCGATCGCCATCATCTTGCGCAATCGCTTGAGCAGGAGATTATCATGACCACCACCAACGGCAATGGCCGCTGCGCCATTGAGTTCCGCAACCTGAGCGTCTACTATGGCGACTTCCTGGCCGTGCGCGACGTGAGCATGGGCATCGAGAGCAGGAAGATCACGGCACTGATCGGCCCGTCCGGCTGCGGCAAAAGCACCCTGCTGCGCTCGATCAACCGCATGAACGAGCTGGTGCCCAGCGCCCGCGTTGAGGGCGAAGTGCTGCTGCACGGGCAGAATCTCTACGCCCCCGGCGTAGACCCGGTGGAAGTCCGGCGGCGCATCGGGATGGTCTTCCAGAAGGCGAACCCGTTCCCCAAGTCCATCTTCGACAACGTGGCCTATGGCCCGCGCGTGCTGGGCTTGCGCGACAAGGGGCAGCTTGCCGAGATCGTTGAGCGCAGTCTGCGCCAGGCGGCGCTGTGGGACGAGGTGAAGGACGATCTGCGCAAGTCCGGGCTGGCTCTCTCCGGGGGGCAGCAGCAGCGGCTGTGCATTGCGCGCGCGCTGGCCGTCGAGCCGGAGATCATCCTCATGGACGAGCCGTGCTCGGCGCTGGACCCGATCGCCACGCTGCGCATTGAGGAATTGATGCGCGAGCTGCAAAAAAACTATACGATTGTCATCGTCACGCACAACATGCAGCAAGCGGCGCGCGTCTCGGACTTCACTGCCTTCATGCTCTCCGACGACACGCGCGCTGGCGCTCTGATCGAGTATGATCAGACGGAGAAGATCTTCACGCGCCCACATGACACGCGTACCGAGGATTACATCACCGGGCGCTTCGGCTAGTCCGGCTGGGAACGGGGAACCTGATGAGTAGTATGCCTTTGAAAGCGCGCACCACGCTCGACCGCGAGCTGACCGCGCTGCGCGACAACGTGCTCAAGCTGAGCCATCTCGTGGACGGGGCCATCGAGCGCTCGGTGCAGGCGCTCAAAGACGCCGATGTAGACCTGGCGCGCCAGATCATCGCCGACGACGAGCACATCAACGCCCTGCGCTACCAGGTCGAGCAGGAGTGCTACCTGCTGCTGGTGCTGCACCAGCCCGCCGCCCGCGACCTGCGGGCCATCGTCACCGCCATTCACATCGTCGTCGAGCTAGAGCGCATCGGCGACCACGCGCGTGGGATCGCCAAGCTAGCTATCCCCCTGGCCGCCGAGCCGCCGCTCAAGCCGCTGATTGACATCCCGCGCATGGCCCAGATCAGCCGCGAGATGCTGCGCGCCGGACTGCAAGCCTACCTGGACTACAATGCTGATCTGGCCGCTCAGACGTTGCGGCGCGACGACGAGGTGGATCATCTCGACGAGCAGGTTTACCGCGAGCTACTGACGTACATGATCTCCGACCCGCGTACCATCAGCCGGGCCACGTACCTGCTGTGGATATCGCACAACCTGGAGCGCATCGCCGACCGCATCACCAATGTCTGCGAGCGCGTAGTCTTCATGGTCACCGGCGAGATCGTCGAGTCCGGCGACCGCTGACCGTTCCCTATGCCTGGCTCATCCCACCACAGTCGCCTGCACTAGCCGGAACAGGTCGAGCATCTGCCCTGCCAGCGAGCCGTCGCGCAGAGTGAGATAGCGCCCCTGGAGGGTCTCCGGCGTGGCGTGATCGAGCAGCGCGAAGCCGCGCTCGGCCAGGAACGCAGCGACCTGATCCTCGGCCAGGTCGAACTGAAGCGGTTCCTCGCTGTAGATCGCGCGCATGGCATCGCGCGCCTGCTTTGCGCCGAAGCGGTCACCCATCTCCGGGATGGTGATCATGTAATCGAAGCACAGGACGCTGCCCGCCGGCGCGTGCTGCCGGATGAAGGCCAGCGTCTCCTCGACGGCCTGCGGGGGCAGGTAATAGGTGACGCCCTCCCAGACGAACAGCGTCCGCCGGTTCGGGGCGTAACCCGCCCTCGCCAAGACATCGGCCAGGCTGTCACTGGTGAAATCCACCGTCACAAAGGTCACCTGGGCGGGGATGGCGACGCCTGCCTTTTGCAGCAGGGAAAGCTTGTGCTGCTGGGTGGCGCGGGCATCTAGCTCGAAGAGGTGCGTCTCGCGGATGAGGTGGCTGAAGCGACAGGCCCGCGTGTCATAGCCCGCGCCCAGGAACACGATCTGGGGGATGTTCTCGCGCAGCGCCTGCTCAACCACCGCGTCCAGGTAGGCGGTGCGGGCGATGAAGTACTCGTAAGTGCCCGGCGAGAACGCGGTCACCTTCTTGAGGATCAGGGCGTGAATGGCCGGGTCATAGAGCGATTGCCGGGCGGCGGCGTCCAGGAAGACCTCGGCCAGGTGATCCGGCCCGCGAATCTCGTCGCGCGGCTCGTGGGCAGCAATGGCGCGGCAGAGGGCGACGTTCATGGCGCTCGCCGAAGGCTGGCCGGCAGGCGCTGCGTGGTTGGATGCGGGGACTTGACTCATGGCCGTTCACTCCTCGGTGTGACCTGCGCGGCGTTGCTTGCCAGTGGACAGCATAAGTGCCCACCCGCTGAGGTACCCCTGTGCCCTCGTTACGGCGCGACCACTGGCAGCGTCTGAACCTCCACATTGGCTTGCACCACGAAAGACGCCAGCCAACCCGTCATTTGTGCGTTCTGCACCTGAACCCATTCGCCGGACTCGGTGCGCCCGACGGCAGCCAGCGTCCGCCCGTTGACCAGCACATCCAGCACAGCGGAGTCTGTGTTGGGCTGCGCGCGCAGGTTGATGGCTTCGGCCTGGGTGGAATACACCGTCACCAGGGGCATGGGCGCGTGCCATGTCTCAACCGGCGCTTGCGTGAGCGCCACAGGCACAATGGCCGGGGGCTGCCCAGTGCAATCTACCGGCGCAGACTTGGGGTCTGTGCGGCGGTCGGCGAGGCAGATCGCGCTGACCAGCCCTCCCTCACCGACTATGCGCAGCGGCAGGCGCGCCTCGATAACGTCTCCCACCACGAACGCTCCATCAGGCAGCGAGAACATGCCAGAAGCATCCTGGGCTACCATCTGCCCCTCATCCAGGGCGAAGGTGACATCGGTGATGCCATCGAAGGTATTCTCGATGCCCACTGTCAGCCGGACGACGCTGGCAGGCGGTTGGGCCGTCTCCACGCGCAGGTAGAGGTAGCTATCGTCGCGGAAGGCGCTGACACGCTGGATGTCGTAGTGCGCGATGGGCACGTCGGACGGGTCTTCCAGTTTGAGTGTGTTCTCCGGCCAGTCCCTGCCCTCCCCGTCAACCGCCAGCCAGGTGTACCCGTCTGGCAGCCCCGGCCACTCCTCCTCAGGCACGCCCAGCAGCCAGGCGACGGCGCGCTCAGTCAGCAGGCGGTTGCCCCAATGCAATGGAGCTTGCGTGCGCGAGTTGATGTCCAGGCCGTAGCCGTTCTGGACGATCTCCGAATCGCCGAAGACCACGACCCGCGAGCCGAGGTGCACATTCTCACCCAGCGCGCCGATGAGCAGCCGCCCCACCCGATCCTGGCCCAGGTTCACCTCCAGCGGCGCTGGCTCCGTCCCCGCGAAGACTTTGGTGTTGGTCTCGCCATAGCCGGACAGCGTGTAGAGCAGCGGCGCGGCGTGGCTTCCCAGGCCCAGCGGCTCGACCGCAAGCGTGCGCGCGCCCCAGGTCAGCACGGGCAGCCGCAGCGCCGCCAGCGGCTCAATGACCGGGTGCGGGGCGAAGTCTTCGAAGTTGACATACGAGAAGGTTGTCAGTTGGCTGGTGATAGACTCATGCGTGAACCAGGGCGCGACGACGAACGTATCCTCCAGCCGGATGCCATAATATCGGTCGAGCAGGATGGACAGGCCGCTGTTCGCCTTGTCGGTGTTGGCAGCAAGCGAGCGATCCGGGTGGGCGCTGACCAGGCCGCCAGGGTCAATGGCTAGCAGCAGGTGACTGCCGCGCGTCATTTGTACCCATAGGCGGGCAAGCTGATCCGCTGCCAGCGCGCGCAGTGGGCGCACGATGACGATTACCGCCGTGTCTTTGGGCAGCGGGTCGGACAGCGTCAGCCAGCGCGTGCGCGCGCCATACGACTGGAAGATTTGCTCCAGACGAGTCACACCGTCCGGGCCGGGGTCCAGTACCGAGGAGGTCTGAAGCTGCTCATCCTCGATGAAGACCACCAGCGGCGGCTGGCTCTCCTGCGCGCGCACGGGCACCAACGGCGCGATCAGCAGGAGCGCAACGCCCAGGGCCGCGAGAGGGCGCAGAGACATCTGGTTGCTCACCATCGCTGCGGGCAGCGTCACTGCCCGGCGGTCGGCACGGGCGAAGGCGGCGGCAACGGCGTCGGCGTCGGTGTCAGCGTGGGCGTGGCCGTCGGCCCCGGCTCTGGGAACGAAACCTTACCCGCTACCGGCTCCGCGTCCAGCAGCCAGGCGATGGCGTTGAGCATGAAGCGCACGTTGCCGGGATAGAGGAACGCACCACTGTAGGGCGGCGAAGTCTGGAAGCCGCCACCGTTGGTGGCGAATTCGCGGTCGCCGATCAGCACAATGCGCGAGCCGCTGGCGATGTTCTCCATTGCTGCCACCAGGGGCAGCATCCCACGCGTCGTGTCCTTGCCGATGTTGTATTCAGCGTACTGGTATTGCTGGTAAGTGGCGATGTCGCTCTCGCCGTAGAAGCTGCTGTCCGTATAGACAACCGGCGTCACCTGGGACTCACGCGGGGCTGCATCCACTTCGAGCGAGCGAGCGCCGAAGAAGACCAGCTCGCCCTCAAGCTCCGCCGCGATGGGATGAAAGGTATTGATGGTCGTTGTCACGAAGTCCACCACCAGGGCGGGGGCTTCAACGGGCGGCAGGGGCGTAGGTGTGGGCTGGTCGCGCTCTACCTTGGCCGGGGGTGGTACTACCGGGCGAAGATCACCCTCGGTAGCGACCACGTCATCGCGCCCGCGCAGACCCATGTCATCCCACATGAGCTGGAAAAGCCCCTTGGTGGCGGGCAGCGCCTTGCTGGGGGGCGGATCGGCCAGCAGCAGCAGACGGCCCCCGTTTTGCAGATAAGCCCACAGCCAGGCGACCTGATCCGCCGTGAGATCGTTCGCTGGCCCGGCGATGACCAGCAGATCGGCATCAGCCGGGATGCCCGTCCGCCACTCCAGCGTATAGAGGTCTGCGCCGAACAGGTCCACCAGCCCGGCCAGGCGGGACAGCCCGTTCTGGGAGCGGTCGAAGCGGCTCGCCTCACCCAGCGACTCGGAAAAATAGACCTGGTACCCGCCCAATTGGGGCACTTCTTGCAGCAGCTTCTCAGCAGCTACATTGGCATGGGGAGGGACGCTCAGCGCGGTCATGGCCAGGATGAGCACGCAGACATTGAGTGTTAGCAGTCTTCTTTTTCGCATAAGAACGCTCCCGCTCTGCTCTATTTCGCTTACCGTCTTAGTGGTAGTGACGCTCACCGGGCGTAGTATAGTCTATTCGGCCCTCCTGCAAAAGCAGGGCGGATGCATGATGAGCGCGCGGGCGTTCTGGTTGAGTAAGGGGCAGTGTATCCTTGTCGGTTGAAACTCGTCACACAGG
>MTKY01004326.1_pt1 | contig 17523 bp, 14 predicted proteins | sample 1042731 | NCBI WGS metagenome assembly MTKY01 (sample SAMN06212206, study PRJNA360538) | anaerobic digester metagenome | biome: Wastewater treatment plant; material: sludge; isolation source: anaerobic digester fed with sludge from wastewater treatment plant | place: Denmark: WWTP Soeholt ... | reverse complement strand
CGTACTACATCATGGTGGACACGTATCCGCCCCCGGACTGCATTCCGTCATTTGATCTGACGGCCACGCCGTGCGCAACGCACGGCGCCTGCTGCAAGACGGACGGTACGTGCGAGGAGTTGACGGAGCCGGCCTGCCTGGCGGATCCGGAGTACTACTCGTTTGCGGGCCTGGGCACCGACTGCGCGTCCACGCTTTGCACGGGCGCCTGCTGCCGGTACGACGGTTTCTGCACGGACGAATCGCAGATGAACTGTCAGGCGGCCGGCGGGTTCTGGCACGGCCTGGGCACGGAGTGCGCGACGACGACGTGCCCGTCGGCTCCGGTGGATTGCTCCAACGCGACGCCGGTGACGGATGCGTTCAGCGTGGTAGACGACACGACCTGTGGCCGCGGGGATTTTTACCGTGACACGTGCCTGGACCACTACGACAGCGGCGAAGACATGATATACGAATGGGCGGTCACCGCCGACGGCTGCTACGACGTGCTTCTGAATCCAAAGGGGACCACGTATACGGGCATGGCCCTCGACCATGTCTGTCCGTTGAACGCCGGTACGGACGCCTGTCTGTACAAGAGCGCATCCGGTTTTTTCGGCGGTCCGCACGGGTTCCGCGCGAGCCTGGCGGCGGGATCCTATTACATCATGATCGACACCTGGGCGTCCCCGGACTGCATCCCGGCGTTCGATCTGACGGCCACGCCCTGTCCGATCGGGGCCTGCTGCGCCGGCGGCACCTGTTCGATCCTGGATGAACCGGCGTGTGATGCGATCGGCGGTCTGTATCTCGGCGCGGACACCGAGTGCGGGCCGGATTGCGACAATGACGGCAATCCGGACGCCTGTGAGTTGGCTCTCGGCGCGCCGGACTGCCAGCCGAACGGCATTCCCGACGCGTGCGACGTGGCGCCCGGCGGCGGCAGCCTGGACTGCCAGCCCAACGGCGTTCCGGACGAGTGCGAAATGGGCGACCCGGTCGTGTACTTCCATGAGAGCTTCGAGGGCGCGTTCCCGCCGGCCGGCTGGGAGAACACGGCCCTGGAAGACAACGGGCCGTGGGTCGTCTCGACGAACCTGGACTACGTGCGGACTGGAGCGCGGAGCGCCATTCACGGGTATAGTACCTACTACGACGCGGACAGCTACCTGGTGACGCCGGAGTTGACGTTGAACGGCGGCACTCTGAGCGTCTGGTCCATCGGCTGCTTCGATCAAGACTGGTGCGATTCCTACGACGTCGAGGTCTGGTTCGTGGTCGGCGACATCGGCGGCGGCGACGACGTGTACCTGGGCAACCTGAACGACCTGTGGGAAGACTACTTCACCACGTGGAAGGAGTTCACGTACGACCTGAGCACGGTGGCGGACGGCTCGCCGTTCCGCATCGGGTTCCGGTACGTGGGCTACGATGGCGACCTGGGTGTGATCGACGACGTGGTCATCCGTCCGTCGGGCGCCGGATTGTGGACCAACGATTGCAACCGGAACAACGTCCCCGATGATTGCGACGCCGGGGGCGATATGAACGGGGACGGCATGGTGGACATCGCCGATTATCCGGCCTTCGAGGCATGCCTCGCCGGTCCGGCGGCGGCGATGTCGATCTGCTGCGGACTGGCCGACATGGATGACGACAACGACTGCGATCTGGACGATTTTGCGTCGTTTCAGCGGGCGTTTCAGGAGGAGGAGGGGCCCGGTGCACGGTAGCCGGGCTCACAACACCTGACTTTTCAGGTGGGCAAGCAAGCGTCGCGCGGTGGTCGGGTTGACGCGCCGCGCGACGCTGCGTTTTTCTGCGCGGTCCGGCTCGAAGGGGTCGCGTGGCGACGGGCTTGGGGGCGGCCGGCATCCGGGCATTCGCAGAACCGGGCCGGCGTGTATAATGGGGGGTCTGTATGTTGACCAGACGAAGGGGTTCGGATGTCTGACCTGCGCTGGATACGCAACTTCGGAATCGTGGCCCATGTCGACCACGGCAAGAGCACCCTGGCCGATCGTCTGCTGGAGCAGACCGGGGTGGTCTCGACGAGGGAGATGCGCGAGCAGTTCCTGGATGACATGGACCTGGAACGGGAGATGGGCATCACCATCAAGGCGAACCGGGCCACTGTGCCGTACACGCTGGACGGGCAGACCTACCGGTTGAACCTGCTGGACACACCCGGACACGTGGATTTTCACTACGAGGTGTCGCGGGCTCTGGCGGCGTGCGAGGGGGTCTTGCTGCTGGTGGACGCCTCGCAGGGGGTGCAGGCGCAGACCGTGGCGAACGCCTACCTGGCCCTGGAAGCCAACGTCGAAATGATCCCGGTGATCAACAAGATCGACCTGCCGGGGGCCCGCCCGGAAGATTGCGCTCTGGAGCTCGAACAGGTGCTCGGACTGGAGGCGGACCAGGCCGTCTTCACATCGGCCAAGACGGGCCAGGGTGTCGATCAGTTGCTGCGGGCGATCGTGGAGCGGGTGCCGCCGCCCCAGGGAGACCCGGACGCGCCTCTGAAGGCCCTGGTCTACGACGCCAAGGCCGATCCGCATCGGGGGGTGATCTGCCACATCCGCGTGAAGGACGGCCGGATCCGCAAGGGGCAGAAGATTCTCCTGATGGCCCAGGAACGCGCTCACGTGGTCACCGAGGTCGGTCGCTACCACCCGCGGCCCACACCCATCGCCGAGCTGTCGGCGGGCGACGTGGGATACATGGTGGCCGGCATCAAGACGATCGCCGAAGTGCGGATCGGAGACACGGTGACCGATGCCGTTCGGCCGGCGGCGACGGCGTTGCCGGGGTATCAGCCTCCGCGGCAGATGGTGTTCTGCGACTTCTACCCGGGGGTGGGCACGGAGACGCCGGATTTGCGGGAGGCCATGGAGGAGCTGTGGCTGAACGACTGTTCGTTCACGTACGAGCCGGCCAGCTCGGATGCGTTGGGCATCGGGTTCCGCTGCGGTTTCCTGGGGCTTCTGCATATGCGGATCATCCAGGAGCGGCTGGAACGGGAAGGCCGCGTGAGCGTGGTGCAGACCGCCCCCACCGTCACGTACGAGGTGGCGATGCGGGACGGCACCACCCGGCGGATCGAGTCGCCGGCGGACCTGCCGGACCTGTCCGGGGTGGCGGAGATTCGCGAGCCGATGGTACGGGCGGCGGTGATCGTTCCGGCCGACTGCATCGGGCCCATCATGCAGCTCTCGCTGGACCGGCGGGGGATCCACAAGAAGACGGAGTACCTTTCGCCGACGCGCGTCATGCTGACCTTCGAGTATCCGCTCGGAGAAATCATCTACGACTTCTACGACAAGCTCAAAAGCCTGACCCGGGGTTACGGCACGGTGGACTTCGAGATGGAGGGCTTCCGGGTCGGGCAACTGGTGAAGCTGGACATCCTGGTCAACGGCGTGCCGGTGGACGCGCTGTCGGTCATCGTGCATCGGGACAAGGCGGCCGGCCGGGGGCGCAAGCTGCTGCTGCGGCTGAAAAAGGAGATCGAGCGGCACCAGTTCGAGATTCCATTGCAGGCGGCGATCGGCGGTAAGATCATCGCCCGGGAGACGATCAAGGCGTTCCGCAAGCACGTGACGGCCAAGTGTTACGGCGGCGACATCACGCGCAAGCGAAAGCTGCTGGAGAAGCAGAAGGAAGGCAAGAAGCGGATGAAGCAGGTCGGCTCCGTGTCCATTCCGCAGGAGGCGTTCATGTCCATTCTAGAGCCGGAGGAGTGAGCAGGCGGTCGTCGCTCGAATTCCTCCGGCAGACCGGCTCTGTCATGGCGGCGGCGAGCCGGGTTCCAGAAGCTTGCGAAGGGGTTTGCCGATAACCTATCATGTCCGCCTGCCGGCAGACGGATGCGGAACGATCGAACAGAAGGATGATGGGAGTAATCGCGGTGATCGAAAAAGGACTGCTTCGGAAGATCGAGAAACATAAGGCCCTGGTGGGCGTGATCGGCATGGGATACGTCGGGCTGCCGCTGGTGCGGACCTTCTGCGGGGCGGGGTTCCAGTGCCTGGGATATGACATCGACGCCAAGAAGGTCCGGGCTCTCACGGCGGGCAAGAGCTACATCAAGCACGTCTCGACAGAGACCATCTCGGAAATCGTGAAGAAGAAGCAGTTCCGCGCCACCACCGATCCGAACGACTTGAAAAAGGCGGACGCCATTCTGATCTGCGTGCCCACCCCGCTGACCCCGACGCGCGAGCCGGACATGACGTACGTGGTGAACACGTGCCAGATGCTGGCCACCGTGCTGCGGAAGGGACAACTGATCGTGCTGGAAAGCACCACCTACCCCGGCACGACCCGCGAGATCTGCAAGCCCATCCTGGAGGGCACCGGCCTGAAGGTCGAGCGCGACTTTTTCCTGGCCTTCTCTCCGGAGCGCGAAGACCCCGGTCGCAAAGACTTCACCACCGAGACCATTCCCAAAGTGGTCGGCGGCATCGGGCCCAGAAGCCGTCGGCTCTCCGCGGCGCTGTACGGGGCGGCGATCTCCCGCGTCGTTCCGGTCTCCAGTTGCGAGGTGGCCGAGTCCACCAAGATTCTGGAGAACGTGTACCGGAGCGTGAATATCGCCATGATCAACGAGCTCAAGGTGCTGTTCCATCGCATGGGCATCAACGTATGGGAAGTGATCGAGGCCGCCAGCACCAAGCCGTTCGGCTTCCAGCCGTTCTATCCCGGCCCCGGGCTGGGCGGACACTGCATACCCATCGACCCGTTCTACCTGACCTGGAAGGCGCGGGAGTACGACAGCCCCACGCGATTCATCGAACTGGCCGGCGAGATCAACACGTCCATGCCGGAGTACGTGGTGCACAAGGTGGCCGAAGGGCTCAACCGCATGCGAAAAAGCCTCAACGGCTCGCGAGTGCTGGTACTGGGGCTGGCGTACAAGAAGGATATTGACGATCTGCGGGAATCGCCGTCCCTCGCCCTGATCGAGCTCCTGAGGGCGCAGGGAGCGAAGGTGGACTACAATGACCCCTACATCCCCGCCACACAGAAGCAGCGCCGGTACAATCTCGGCATGCGCAGCAGGCCGCTGTCGGCCGCCATGCTTCGCCGGTACGACTGCGTGCTGATCTCCACCGATCACAGTTGCTACGACTACAGGATGATCGTCCGCAATGCGAAGCTGGTGGTGGACACCCGAAACGCCACGCGGAACGTGAAACAGGGACGCGACAAGATCGTGATGGCGTGATCCGGAGGGTCCGCGGATTCCGATCGTGCGGGTTGTCGGGCCGACGGGAGTCGGATTCGGGGCCGGCGCCGCTGCCGCCGGCTTCGGCCCGGCCGTCTGCATGACAAACGTCCGGCCCGGTTTCGGCCGTCGTCGTCCGCGTTCCCCGCCGGGGCCCGGCAATCTGCTCCGCCTTCCGCCTACGGCACAAACTTGTACCCGATGCTGTGCACGGTCAGGATGTGCCGCGGATTCCGGGCGTCGGGCTCGATTTTGCGTCGCAGGGAGACAATGTGGTTGTCCACGGTGCGGTTGGTGGGATAGGCCGCCAGGCCCCAGATCTCATCGAGCATTTTGTTGCGGTCCACGGGCTGTTCGGCATTCTCGATGAGCATCTTGAGAATCTGGATTTCGAAGTGGCCGAGCCGGAACGATTCGGTGCCCCGGGTCACGGTGCCCTTGATCAGATCCACCTCCGCCTCGCCGATCCGCATGATCTTGGAGAGGCCGGGGGTGGTTCCGCCGTGCCGCAGCGCCACTTTGATTCGGGCCAGCAGTTCGCGGACCCCGAAGGGTTTGATGATGTAATCGTCCGCGCCGGCCTCCAGGCCGCGGACCACGTCGATCTCCTGACTTTTGGCCGTCAGCATGAGGATGGGCACGGAGAAGCCCGCGTCTCTCAATTTGCGGCAAACCGTGATGCCGTCGAGCTTGGGCATCATGACGTCCAGCAGGACCAGGTCGGGCCGGTCTCGTTTGACCGCCTCCATGGCCTGTTCGCCGTCGGTCGCCTCAATCACGTCGTAGCCCTCGAACTGCAGGTTGTCCCGCAGGCCCATGAGCATGTCCGGTTCGTCTTCTGCGACAAGGATTCTGGCCATCAGCGTCATTCCTTTTCTTCAGAGGCCTCGTGGTCTTGCGGAAAGAATACCCGAAACTCGCTGCCTTTGACCAGTCGGGATTCCACGTCGATGTGCCCTCCGTGGGCGTCCACGATCTTCTTGCACAGGGCCAGTCCCAGGCCCGTGCCGCGGCTTTGTCGCACCCGCTCGTCCGGGGCCCGATAGAACCCGTCGAACAGGTGCGCGCGATCCTCCGGGCGGATGCCGATGCCGCGATCGCGCACGCAGATAAGCACGCCGTGCCGATCCCGCCGGGTCTCCGGCTGCACATCCACGTGGAGATACCTTTCCTCGCTACTGTACTTGATGGCGTTGCTGATGAGGTTCAGGACCACCTGGCCGATGGCGTCGTCGTCGCCGTAGATGCTCGGCAGGCCCTCGGCGATCGTGCAACAGTGTTCGAACCCGTGGTGGTCCAGCTCGTGGCGATAGGCGTCGTACGTTTCCCGAACCACGCGCCCCACGTCAACGACTTCGTAACGGTAGTGTTTGCGCCCGGCGTCGATGCGGGAAAAATCGAGAATGTTGTCGATCAGATGGGTGAGCCGCGTGCTTTCGCGGATGATGATGTCGTAGTATTCGCGGGCCTTGCTCTCCGACGGAACGCGACCGCTGAGCAGCGTTTCTCCGAACATGCGGATCAGGGCCAGAGGGGTTTTGAGCTCGTGAGAAACGTCCGCCACAAAGTTGGCCTGCATGCGCGAGAGCGATATCTCGTGCTGGGCCACCTGGTTCATGGTCCGGATCGCCAGGAGCAGCGCGACCAGGCCCAGAAGAGTCACACCGGCATACAGGAGTGCCTGCTGCTGCCCGCTGCGCTCTTGTTCCAGCAGAAAGTGGGCGGACGGCTGCACCGACCAGAATGGAAACAAAGGCCCCAGCGACTCCGACCAGGTCGGCGTCACGTCGTCGATCTCCGGCGCCCGTACCTCCGTGTCCACGACCGTCATGTCGCCCTCCGTGCCCACCACCCGGTCCACCAGGTCGCGCTGAAGGATATCCCGGTCCGCGATGGCGACCGCGACGCGCCACTTGCCGTCCTTCGAGCGAAGCGGCCCGTAAATGACGGCCACTTTCTTGCCGTTCGACAAGGTGTGACGGTAGGACCGGAACGCCAGCGGACCTCCCCCGCCGTCAAGAAGACTGTATGCCAACCGCGATCGCAGATCCTTCGCAAGTTCGCTTATGTCCTCCGGGGGAAGCGGCCGAGACGACCGGATGTCGCTGGGGTGCAGACGGTCGTCATCCCAGATGAAGAACGCCAGCAACCATGACGGTTTGGTCTTCCCAGTCGCGGGTTGCGAGGCGGGGCGGGTCGAGGCCTTGTTTTCACGGTCGTTGACATCCACGGACGCTTGTTCGATTTCCGAGTCGGCCTCGGCGGTCGCGGGTTGCGAGGCGGGGCGGGTCGAGGCGCCGTGGTCGTGGACGTTGACATCCACAAACACTTGTTCGATTTCCGAGATCGCCTCGCGGTTCACGGTGGACACCCGGCGGGAAGCTTCCTGGCGAAGCTCCGCGACCCGCCCGGTGATCAGAAGCTGAGACTGCTGCATGGCCAGCACCATGCCCATCGCCGAGAGCAGCACAGCCAACGCCACCACCCCGACGACGAGTGTGCGCGACACCTGCGGCAAACGCCCTTCCGTCCTTACTCCGCGGGTTGTATCGAGTCTTCCCGTCGGCACGCCCTGCCTCTCCCATTCCAGCCCGTCACTCGATCATACCACGTCCGGCCGCCATCTGCTCCAGCCGTCGTCGTCAGGGCCGCAAAGGGGTGGAAATAGTACGTTGGCGGTTCTATATTACCGCAACGGAGAGGTGCGGGCGAGCGTGTCGTCCTTCTCCGGGCCTGTTTCTGCATGGGGAAGGTATCTGGAATGCAACCACCAATCGAAGAGGCGATCCGCCGGGAGTTGCGGACCGTCCAGGATCCGGAGCTTCACGAAGACATCGTCACGCTTCAGATGGTCAAAGCCGTGGCCGTCGAAAATGGAAAGGTCACGGTGGAGGTTGAGTTGACCACCCCCGCTTGCCCGATGAAAGACCGGATCCGCGGCGACGTGGAGGCGGCCGTACGACGGGTGCCGGGCGTCCGCGACGTGTCGGTGACCTTCAGCGCCAAGGTTCGTGGCCACGCCCGCGCCGCGGCGCAGATGCCCCACGTCAGGAACACCATCGCGGTGGGTGCGGGCAAAGGCGGCGTGGGCAAAAGCACGGTGGCGGCGCTGCTGGCGATCGGATTGCAGCGAGAGGGGGCCCGCGTCGGATTGCTGGATGCGGATATCTACGGCCCGTCCGTTCCCGCCATCATGGGCGTGCCGGGCGGCCAGTCCCTGATCAGAGACGACGGCCGGATCACGCCGGCCGAAGCGCTCGGCGTGAAGCTGGTCAGCATCGGCTTCTTCGTGGATCCGCAGCAGGCCGTCGTCTGGCGCGGACCCATGGTGCACAACATGGTCCAGCAGTTTCTGGCGAATGTGGAGTGGGGCGAGCTGGATTACCTGGTCGTGGACCTGCCGCCCGGCACGGGAGATGTGCCGTTGACTCTGGCTCAGTCCATCCCGATGACCGGGGCGGTGGTCGTCTGCACGCCGCAGGATCTGGCGCTGAGTGATGCCCGTCGGGCCATCATGATGTACGCGACGCTGAAGGTCCCCTGCCTCGGAATCGTGGAAAACATGAGCTACTACGTCTGCCCGCACTGTGGCAAACGGGACGACATCTTCAACCATGGCGGAGCCCGCCGGGCGGCGCAAGAGATGCAGGTGCCGTTCCTCGGGGAAATCCCGTTGAACGCCGGCGTTCGCGCGTTCGCGGACGAGGGGACGCCTGAGAAGTGCTTCACCAGCGGCCCGGCGGAGCTGCGCGACTCTGTCCTGAGGATGGTGCGGGCGACGGCCGGTCAGATCAGCGTTCAGGTGGCCCGGGAGGAAAAAACACCCACCCTCCACGTCGAGTGACGCGGGCGGCGGTCGGCAGGCTTCCAGGAGGCGTTCTGTGGACCATATCGAGCGAGTCCAGGCGGTGCTGGACAGGCAGCATCCGGATCACCCGCCGGTGTCCTTCTGGTGCCACTTCACGCCGGATCGGGTTTGGGGCCCGGCGGCGGTCGAGGCCCATGTCGCCCACCAGCGATCGTTGGACCTGGACTTCCTCAAGGTCATGAACGACAACCCCTACCCCTGCGCGAAGCCCATCGAGACGCCGGTCGACCTCCGCACCTTGCCGGTCCTGCGGGGTGACGAGCCGGAGTTCGCCCGGCAACTGGATTTGCTCTCCGCGCTAAAGTCGCGCCTGGGCGGCCGGGTCTGGATGACCACCACCGTCTTCAATGCCTGGACAACCTTGCGACACCTGGTCCGCCCTCAGGTTCGGCACGGGCCGCCGACACTGACCGGCCAGGATGAGTCGACCACGATCCTGAGGCGGTATTTCGAGCAGGAGCCGGACACCGTCCGCAACGCGCTGGGCCGCATCGGTGCCAGCCTGGCGAACTTCGCTCGACGGTGCATCGAGGCAGGAGCCGACGGCGTGTTCCTCTCCGTGCGGGACGACTGGCTGGACGGATCGGAGGATCACGCGCCGTTGTATCGCCAGTTGGTCGAACCCACCGATCGGGAGATTCTGGCCGGAGCGCAGCGCGGTCGGCTGAACGTGCTGCACGTCTGTGGCCGGGCCGTCGATTTTCCGTCGTTCGCCGCATACCCCTGCCATGTTCTGAACTGGGCGGACCGTGCCGCCGGTCCGTCGATCGCGGATACGGCCTCTTGGCTGACGCCCGCTCCCGCCGGTGGCGTAGACAACCTCTCGACTCTGCCCGGAGGCTCGCCGGAAGATGTTCGTGCCGAGGTTCACGATGCCCTTCGTCAGGCGGGCGACCGGCCCCTTATCATCACTCCGGGTTGCACGTATGATCCCGACACGGTGCCCGAGGCGAACCTTCAGGCCATGGTGGAGGCCGTCCGCGGATGGGTCTCCGGATGAGGGAACGGTAACGGGTCCGTTCGGTCGAGGGGCCTTTTTCGGACGCGGATGCCGCCAGCCTCGGGTTGTACGGGCGGAAGCGGCGGCCGACGGTTTGACAATTTCGAGTGTTCATGAACCTGGAGCGCGTGCCGGGAGAATGAAGCGTGGAACATACACTGATTGTTCTCAAGCCGGACTGTGTTCAGCGGCGGTTGCTGGGGCGGATCATCCAGCGTTTTGAGGATAAGGGGCTGACGGTTGTCGCCATGAAGCTGATCCAGCTCACGGCGGAATTGGCCGAGCGGCAGTACGCGCCACACAAGGGAAAGCCGTTCTATTCGCGGTTGATTCAGTACATCACGCGTGGTCCGGTGGTGGTGATGGTGGTGTACGGGTACAACGCGATCGGCGCCTGTCGCAAGCTGGCGGGGGCGACCTTCGGTTCGGACGCGGAACCGGGGACCATTCGCGGGGACTTCGCCGTCAGCGCGACGTACAATCTGGTTCACGCCAGCGACGGGCCCGAATCGGCCAGAGCGGAGATCGACCTGTACTTCCGGCCGGAAGAAATTTTGAACTATCAGACGGCGACGGATTCCTGGGTCAAGCGGGCCGACGAGACGTGATCCGCTCTCCGCGGACGCCGGGGCCGATGGGGCAGAAGAAAGGGCCGAGCCATGAAAATCCAATCGCTTGTTTCACACGAACAGAAACCGGTCGCGGCGGATGGCGCCCGGAATGCGCGGATGCGCATGCTGATTGGACCCGACGACGGGGCGGTGAACTTCCATATGCGCCATTTCGAGATCGGCCCGGGTGGCAACACCCCGCACCATGCGCATCCCTATGAGCATGAGATTCTGGTGCTCCACGGCCGCGGTATCGCCAAAACGACAGAGGGGGATCGTCCGTTTCAGGCGGGTGATGTGATGTTCGTTCCCGCGGACGAACCGCACGCATTCTTCAACACGTCCGATGAACGCTGCGAGTTCATCTGCCTGATTCCCGCGCCGAAGGCCCAGACTTCGTAGAGATTGTTGCGGTTACTCCGATTCAATTCGAACGAAGCGGTCTCCGCGCCGGACGTGGCGGCCGTTGACGAACTCCGGCCAGGTCATCCGGCGACCGGCGGCGGGCCTGATTTCCAGAATCTCCAGCCAGCCGTCCCCCGTGGCGACGAAAAGTCGAACGTCCAGCGTGCCCGGTTCCAGCTCGGCTGGCCGGGCGTCGCCCAGCCGGGCACGGGCCAACGTCACCCGCTCACGGCGCGAGCCGTCGGCTGACTCAAACTGGCAGACCGCCCCCGGCCAAGACCACAGTCCGCACACCAGGTGCTCCAGGACCGCCGCCGGACGCGTGAAGTCGATCCATCCGTCCGACTTACGCAGCTTGGGAGCACGTGTGGCCAGGGCGGGATCCTGGGGTTGACCCTCGGGAATCCGCCCATCCCGGTAAAGCTCCACGGCGGCCCGCACGGCGTCCGGCCCGATACGGGCGAGGCGATCATGGAGTTCGGCGGCGGTCTCTTGCGGGCGTACGTACGTCCAACGTTGAGTCAGGATCGGGCCCGCATCCATTCCGGCGGTCAGTCGAAACACCGTCACGCCGGCCTTCTGGTCTCCGTGGATCACCGTCCACTGAAACGGAGCCGCCCCCCGATGCCTGGGCAGGAGAGAAGCGTGGAGATTGATGAATCCGGCCGGTATCGCCGCCAGCAGTTCCGGACCGATCTTCTGTCCGAACGCGATGACGATCCCCAGCTCGGCATTCAGATCGGCCAGTTGAGATACCAGGGTCGGCTCGTTGATATTGTCAGCCTCAATAACCCTAAGGCCATATTTGGCCGCAAGTTGCAGCACAGGTGTGGGCCGGATGGACTGCCCGCGGCCCGCCTTGCGGGCGGGTTGTGTGACCACGGCAACCACGTCGTGTTCCTCAGCCAGGAAATGCAGGGTGGGCTCGGCGAAATCGCCGGACCCGGCGAACAGAACGCGCATAGAAGCCTACCGTATGCCGGCGGTCTTGCGGCGGGCCCGGCGTCGATAGTTCTCTTCCATCCGCTTGAGTGCCCGCCGGTTCACCAGCGCCGACTCCGTGGACATGTAATCGATAATCATGCGGCCGTCGAGGTGGTCGTTTTCGTGCTGCCAGACCCGGGCCAGCAGACCCGTCGATCGCTGCGTGAACGGATTTCCGTGGGGGTCCACGGCCCGGAGAGTTACTGCCCCGGCCCGCCGCACGGGGACGGCGACTTCGGGCAGAGATAGACAACCCTCTTCCAGCTCGTCCGCGCCTTCGAAATCCTCAAGCACGGGGTTCACGCAGATCAGATCGTTGGCGGGATCGTCGGTGACGTTGCAGACAAAAAACCGCAGCGGCAGACCGACCTGCGGGGCGGCCAGCCCGATGCCTCGATCGGCCCGCATGAGCTCCAGGATTCGCCGACAGAGGGCTTCCAAGTCGGGGCCGAACTCGGTGACCTCCCGGCAGGTCGTGCGCAGTACCGGTTCGGGATACTCGATGATCCGAAGGCGGTCGATCGGAATGTCTGCAATTCTCATATCTGGTCCCGTCGCAGCGGCCACAATCCACCCACCCGCCAGACCCGGCTGAGCCCGGTTTGGTGGGGGGCGGAGCTTGACAGCCTGTGTGTTATCATAGTATAGCTCGGCAGTTTAGTGCAAAGGGAGGCAGGAATAACGACGGTTTTGTCTGGGAAAACAGACCGGACAGATTGTCTTGGAACTGTGGCGCGAGCGGGAAGGGTCGCTCGTTGCGTCCGCGGGAACCGCAATGGCTGAGAACGAGCAGGGCAAGGGCAACGAAGCCCCCGGGAAGCCGGACCCCAACGCCCGGCATGTGACCTCAGAAGCCGACAAGGCCAAGGCTCGCAAGTGGTTTGCCCGAGCCAAACAGCTCTTTGATCAGCGTAACTACGACTACGCGATCAAGTGCTATGTGGATGGCCTGGAGTTCTGGCCGGAGGCGATCGAGGACGCCCACCAGCCTCTGCGTGTGGCAGCGTTGGCCCGGCGTCAGGCGGGCGGCAAGAAGCCCGGAATCATGGATACGGTGAAGTATTCCATGACGGGCCGGGATCCGATCCGGGCGATGTTGAACGCCGAGTGGCTCTGGGCGCATGATCAGGCCGGCATTTCCTACGTGGAGGGCATTCTTCGGAACGCGGACAAGGCCCGGTGTGACGATGTGGTCATGTGGATCGGCCCGGTGTATCGGGAGGCCCTGGAAGCGGAGAAGAAGCCGAATCCCAAGAAGTTCGCTCTGTTGAAGGAGATCTACGAAGGGCTGGGCGATCGGGCCCAGTTGCGCAACGAAACCGCGTTGGCTGTTGAGGCTTTCGAACGGGCCGTCGAGGCTCTCAGTATTCAGAAGCACCTGACTCCCAAGGATTTGTCGCTGGACAACGTGATGCGGGATTTGTCCACCAAGTTGACGATCCTGAAAGGGCAGTACCAGACGGCCGATTCCTTCAAGGAAAGCATGATCCACGCGGAGCAGCAGAAGGAAGTCCATGATCGTGAACGGATGGTCCAGTCGGATGATCGCCTCGAGCAGTTGATCGCCGCGGCCGAGGAGGATCTGGCGAAGAACCCGGGAGTGGCGGGAAAGATCATGACGTTGGTCGACCTGCTGTGTCGGCGCGACTATGAGCCGGATGAAAAGCGGGCGATCGGCGTTTTGCTTGAACAGCACAAGACCACGAAGGACTACCGCTACAAACAGCGGGCGGATGACATCCACATGCGACAACTGGCCCGGCGGGTCCGAGCGGCCCGCGAGGCCGGGGACCGTGACCAACTGAGGGCAGCCCGGATCAAGCAATTGCAGTTCGAGATCGGGGTCTTCAAGGAGCGCGCGGAGACCTATCCGACGGACCTGCGGATCAAGTACGAATACGGATTGCGGCTTTTTTCGGGCCGGAGGTACGACGAAGCGATTCCGAACTTCCAGGCCGCGCGGGGAGAACCGAAGGTTCGGGTCCCCAGTCTTCTGCACCTGGGACGCTGCTTCTACGAGAAGGGCTACCACGCCGAGGCCATCGCGACGCTGGAGGAAGGCCGCGGCCAGTATGAAGTATCGGACGATACCACCGCCAAGGACCTTCTGTACTGGCTGGGCCGGGCCCAGAGCGACGCCGGCCAGACGGAGGCCGCCCTGAAAACCTTCGGAACCCTCCTCCAGGTGGACTACAACTATCGGGACGTTCGTGGTAGAATCGAGGATCTGCGAAAAGGGTAGGGCCCCGTGTTCCGGGGCGTCGCCGGCGGGCGGACCGCCGGCCCGGCGGAGGTCGGCAGCCTCCGGCGCCGGCCCGAGATTCGCGGGTCGCTACAGCAGGAGATCACACACGTGGCGCATTCCCTGTCGGCCAAGAAACGGCTCCGCCAGAACGAGACGCGGCGGGCCCGCAACCGGGCGCGGAAATCGGCCCTCAAGACCGAGATTCGCAAGCTGGACGACGCCATTCACGACAAGAAGGTAGAGGAAGCCCGATCTCTGCTTCGGACCGTCACGAAGCGGATTGACCAGACCGCGGCCAAGGGCACGCTGCACAAGAACGCGGCGGCCCGCAAGAAGTCCAGACTGGCCCGGGCGATCAACCGGATGCAGGCGGCCCAGAACGCCTGACGTCCGCTCGGCGCGGAGGATTGCGCGTGGGCTGCGTCCGGCGGAGCCCACGTTTTTCATGCGCTGGCCGAAACGGGGCGGACTCTCATGCACGGCTCGACGAACCGGCCTTTCGCGTCCCGAGGAGGCGAAAAACTGGCGTTCGCGCTCGACCGTTTTACCGTGGAGGTTGCCGGACGGGTCTGCGCGGATCTGGGCTGCAATGTGGGAGGATTCGTTGACTGCCTTCTGCGACGGGGCGCCTCCCGAGTGTATGCCGTAGACACGGGATACGGCGCTTTGGCGTGGAATCTGCGGCGGGATGCGCGGGTGGTGGTGCTGGAGCGAACCAACGCCATGCACGTGGAGTTGCCCGAGCCCGTCTCGCTGATCACCATCGACGTAGCCTGGACCCGCCAGCATCTCATTCTCCCACACGCCCGGGCGCTGCTGAAGCCGCCCGCGGAAATCCTGACGCTCATCAAGCCGCATTACGAAGCTTCCGACGATCGCCTGCGCGGCGGCGTGCTGCCCGAAGACCGGCTGGAGGAGACCCTGGCCGAAATGACGGCCCGCCTGGCCTCCGCGGGGATTCGGCTCGACGCCACGGTCGAGTGCCCGCTTCGCGGCGGGAAGGGCAATCGTGAGTTCTGGGGGTGGGTCCGACTGGCCGAGTAGTGACGGATCGGTGCTCGATCTGGCAAGTTCGGCTGTGACAACGGGTTGGAATCCTCCGGCTTGGCGCGGTATAATCGACTGGCCAGAGCGAGCCGCGTGGCAGCGGTCCTGCCCTGTTCCGGAGCCAATCCCCAGGAGGTCTGTCCATGGCGCCACGCTCGATGTCTTCCCGGTGTCGTGGCTTCACTCTGATTGAGCTGCTGACGGTGATCGCCATCATCAGCCTGCTCATCTCCATTCTCATGCCCTCTTTGGGCCGGGCCCGCGAGCAGGCGAAGTCCACCCACTGCCAGGCTCGTCTGCACGACTACGGCACGAGCCTGGCCGCTTATGAGAACCTGTACCAGGACCAGATGCCTCCGGCGGAATGGGTTGTCAGAGATAGCGACCAGGATAGCGGACCGCGCATCCGGTACGGCTGGGCGGAGATCCTGTTCGAGTTCGTGTACAACGAACGGCATGTCATTCCCGACGAATCGTGTCCGGCGAATTTCCCTGCCCAGCGGAACATTGAGGCACGCCGCTGGGACAGGTATTTCACCTGTGCCAGCTCCAAGGAGAAAGGGGCCAACAGCGGCCATTATCGGGTCTATCTGCCCTTCTGGGGCGGCGGGCGGATCGAGCGCAATCCGGACGGAACATACGCATTCGGCCCCTCGCCCTACGGCAGCGGCGACCGCTCGGGGCTGAATCCCCGGAAGCCGATCCTCGGCGATGCCAACGAACAGTCGGAGCGCGGCGACGGAGACTGCTCCGGCAGCGGCGGCTCGTGCGAGTCGTGCAACAAGCATGGCGATGACTGCAGCTACATCGACGCGGGTGAGGCGAACACGGCCGGTTCCCTGGGCTATAACGGCAACCGCTTCGCGGATCGTCACAGCGGGGGTACCAATTATCTGTTCGGGGACCTGCACGCCGCCTGGGAACGGAGTCTCCGCGCCCGGTTGGCAATCGATTGGGATCTGAATGACATTAACGACGTAGCCGTCGCCCCGTGAGCAGGCTCCCGACCTCCGCCGAACTCACACCGGACGAAGCTCACTGGACGGTTTCGAATCAGAACCATGCTTCATGACGTCTATCCCTGCTATCTCGCCGGACACCCGGTCGAGCCGAATCGCGATCTGGTGGTCACGAACAAGTACACGGGCGAACCCGCCGCACGCGTGGCCCGGGCAGACGCCGCGCTGATCGACCAGGCCATCGCCTCGGCGGCCCGGGCGGCGGAAAGCTGTCGCCGACTGCCATCCCACGCCCGGGCGACCGTGCTGAGTCACGTGGCCGATCGCCTCCGCCAGCGCGGCGAGGAGTTCGCCCGCGTCCTGGCGATCGAGGCCGGCAAGCCCATTCGCGATGCGAGGGGCGAGGTGGGTCGGGCGGTGGACACGTTCCGGATCGCCGCGGAAGAGGCCACCCGCATCGGCGGCGAGTATCTGCCGCTGGACATCTCGCCCCGGGCCGACGGGTGTCGCGGCATCTGGCGGCGTGTGCCCGTCGGGCCGTGCTCGCTGATCACTCCGTTCAATTTCCCGCTGAATCTCGTGGCCCACAAGATCGGACCAGCCATTGCCGCGGGATGCCCCTGGGTGCTCAAGCCCGCCTCCGCCACCCCGGTCAGCGCACTGCTTCTCGGCGAGATCCTTGCCGAGACCGACTGGCCCAAGGACGGCTTCAGCATCCTTCCGTGCAGCCGGGACGAGGCGGACGCTTTCACGACGGATGAACGGCTGAAGCTGCTGTCGTTCACGGGGTCCGCGGAGGCCGGCTGGGCGTTGAAGGCCCGGGCGGGCAAGAAGCACGTCGCGCTGGAACTGGGGGGCAATGCGGCCTGCATCGTGGATCGCGATGTGGACCAGGATCATGCCGCGCAGCGAATCGTCCTGGGCGCGTTTTATCAGTCCGGTCAATCATGCATCAGCGTGCAACGGGTGCTCATTCACGAGGCCGTCTACGAGCCGTTCAAACAGAAACTGGTCGCCGCGGCGCAGAAGCTCAAGGCCGGCGATCCGCTCGACGAAGACACGTTCCTGGGCCCGCTGATTTCCGAAGCCGACGCCCGGCGCGTGGAGGCCTGGGTCCGGCGAGCCGTCGATCGGGGGGCCCGGGTGCTCTGCGGCGGCGGTCGGAACGGCTCGTTCTGCGAGGCCACGTTCG